>PVMK01123653.1_pt1 | contig 26990 bp, 22 predicted proteins | sample 1853481 | NCBI WGS metagenome assembly PVMK01 (sample SAMN08533507, study PRJNA380276) | Marine sediment metagenome, whole genome shotgun sequencing project. | reverse complement strand
GATGGAATCAGAATGATTGGCCAGAGGGCTTCGGTGATGCAGACCTTCTGGACCGCATCTCACCTGAAAACCGGTTTACCTGACAGCCAAATCCCTGCACGCAGCCTGGGTGAACTCGATCGTCTTGCAAAAGGCTGGCATCACTGCGCAAACTGCTGATCCTCCCGGTGGTCAGATTCAACGCCATCCAGACGGATCACCTACCGGAATATTGTTAGAGACAGCAATGTCCCTGGTCTCCGATTTGATCCCCAAACCATCTGTCGGGCATGTAGCGCGTGCGATAGAAGAAGCACAAACGATTCTTTGGAAAATAGGCATCACGGGAGCCCATGATTTCGACCAGCGCACCTGCTTTGCCGCTCTACAAGAACTTCATGCTGCCGGAAAACTGAAACTGCGCATTACCAAGTCAATACCAATCGAATCGCTGCAAGAGGCGGTCGAACTTGGTTTGCGCTCTGGATTCGGCGATGACTTCTTGCAAATTGGTTCGGTTAAAGCCTTCGCAGATGGTGCCCTGGGACCTCGTACCGCAGCAATGCTGCAGCCTTACGAGGGTGAGCCAGAAAATCGCGGTTTGCTCATGCTGGATGCCGAAGAAATCGTTGAGAAAGGGGCTCAAGCCGTAGACAATGGCTTAAGTTTGGCAGTGCATGCAATCGGAGATTCAGCCAACCACGAGGTACTGCTGGCGTATAAACAGCTGCGCATTCGTGAAGGTGAAAAACGCGCTGGTAAAGGTCCAAGCCTGCGTCATCGCATAGAACATGTTCAAATCATACACCCGGATGACTTACCTCGTTTAGCTGAATTAGACGTGATCGCATCCATGCAGCCCATTCATGCCACATCGGATTATCCAACTGCGGATCGTTATTGGGGAGCTCGCTCAATTTCAGCTTATGCATGGAAATCCCTGCTGGAAGCAGGCACCCGCATGGCATTGGGATCAGATGCCCCGGTAGAATCCCCGAATCCATTTTGGGGTCTGCATGCAGCTGTGACACGCAGGCGCGCTGACGGATCACCAGGTCCTGAAGGCTGGTATCCGCAGCAGAAAATATCGTTGACAACAGCTTTACAGGGGTTCACCAGCGGGGCGGCTTATGCAGCTGGGATGGAAGATCGACTTGGAATACTTGCTCCAGGATATCACGCTGATCTGCTTGTTTTGGATGACGATCCATTCAACGTCGATGCGGAGAATCTCCGTGATATGCTGCCTCTAGCAACAATGGTTGCAGGGGAATGGGTCTACCAAGCCCCTCAATTCGATTGGTTTACTTCAAACGCCTGACATCACCCTGCCTGACTGTCACCCCAATCTCATCCATGTGTTCGAGCAATGCCAGGACGTATTTCCGACTGGTGTTAAAGTGGTCACGTACCTGGGCAACACTTACGGTTCCCACTTCACTGAGTAATTCCTTGACCTCGCCCACCATTTGGTGATAATCCTCTGTGCGAAAAACCACCTCGGCTGACACCGGCGTCAGCAGTTTTAAATCTACCATCGCCTGGTATACATCATCTCCAACTGCTGATTTTGAATCTTTGATCGAGGGGGGAGAATAAGGAGATGCGGCGAACTGCTGAAGCAGCTTTTCAACGCTTTGCTCTTGTTGAGAAGAGAATTGGATTTCATGCCCTGGCTTTAATACAAGCGGTCCTTCTTCCTGTAAACTGCCATCCTGGATTAGCTTGCGGACCAGACCGGAATATAAACGTGAAGAAATTTTCAATTTACTCTTCAGCTCTTCCCTCGGCATACCCCTTCGCAAGGGGTTAGAGTCCAGGTATTCCCCCACCGCAACCAGCGCGGATGTGGAGATTTGATTCCAGTACCCTCTTGAAACGACCAGGACATCACTGGAAACTGATAGATCACCCTTTACGGTTTCAAGGACAATTATTTCACCATTACCCATGAGCTTCTCAAGGGCAATTTGAGCTGCATCATTTTCGAGGTTTGACTGTTTTGTCACCGCTTGCACTGGAGCTGCCTGCAGCGCAGCCAACGACTGCAGGTAAATATCTTCAGGTGCACCTGCAGATAACGATACCAAACGCTCAATCAACCCGGAGGCGAAACGCTTGTGCCGGCCTTTGGGATGCGGATCCACTACTCTCCCTCCACCTAATGTTTCACCAGGTGAAGGTCGTCTCAGGATATAGTGATCTCCCCGGATGGCTACTACCGGATCGCGCATCTCCAGCTGCAGCCAACCTTCTTCTCCGGCTTGGATTACTTCTTTCCCTAATGTGCGCACTCTTGCTAAAACCTCAGCTGCCCCAATGAACAATTTAACCTCAGTATTGTGCTTCAGGGCTTGGGTTGCATCCGGAAGCAGGCGGAAGCTTAAATCCATCCGCCTGGTGGGTATGTATTCGCCGGGACGTGTGATAACATCCCCACGCATAACCTGGTCCTGCCCCACACCAGAGATATTTGCCGCAGTCCGGCTCCCGGGAATTGCGATTTCTTCTTTTTGTTTGTGAGTTTGCAGCCCGCGGATCCGACCCCGGGTTCCATTGGGAAGGATTTCAACTTCATCACTTACACGCAGATGACCATCACTCATCGTGCCAGTCACTACGGTTCCGAAACCTGCAATCGAGAACACCCGGTCCACAGGCAATCGTGGTCGGCCTAAATCTTGTCGGGGGGGCCTGTCCTCCAAGACTTCTTCCAAAGTCGCCAACAATTCTGGAAGACCTAGATTATTTTTGGCAGAAACACGCATGATAGGTGCATCCTGCAGAACAGTTCCGGCAACAACCCCACGCACATCCTCCTCCACCAGTTCCAACCAATCCCCATCATTAACTATATCGATCTTGGTCAGAGCAATAATCCCCCCGTTGATTTGGAGAATGTCCAGGATAGCGAGATGTTCACGCGTTTGCGGCATTACTCCTTCATCAGCAGCGACCACAAACAAAGCTGCATCAATCCCCCCAATCCCCGCCAGCATATTCTCGATAAAATCCCGGTGTCCAGGTACATCGATAATCCCAACGGGTTCACCCCCTGGAAGATCCAACCAGGCAAAGCCCAGATCGATGGTCATCTCCCGTTCCCGTTCTTCCTTCAGTCGATCCGGGTGGATACCAGTTAACGCCTCAATTAAGGTCGATTTGCCATGGTCTACATGGCCCGCAGTACCAATTACTCGCATTCGCCAGCCTGCTGCCTCAATTTAATCAATTTAAACCAGGGTCAGCGTTTACTGCCAACACTGCGTTCGTTAGCAGCTACCCAATCATGGGTCAGTGACAGCAAAGACTGCAAACGTTTCTCGGTTTCCTCATTCATCTGCTGGATCATATCCTGAGATTCCTGCTGGCTCAATTTTATATCTAGCAGCTGATCTCCCATTTGCTCGAGGTTCCTGGAAAGCTCGTTGCGCTGCTCTTCCTGGGTGAGGGTGTAATTTGTCCATCGTTTTTGATCATCAGCTTTGAAAGTGACCCATTCCTGCCGGAAGCGCTCATCGGCCAAGCGCTGAACCTCTGTAATCTCATTGATGCGCCTCTCAATCCTGGACTGGAGCTCCTCGATCGACCCTTTAACCCGTTTGACCTCATTATGGGTGCTGTCCAGGGAACGGAATTGCTGCTCGACATCACTGGCTTGGCGGTCAATTTTTTCAATTTGCACCTGCCATTCTTTCCAGGTGCGGTGAAATTCCACTTGCTGCATGGCTTGCTTTTCAATGAATGCATCCTGGGCTTCCTGGCGTTCTGTATCCTGAGCAAGGGCTTCTGTGAGACGACCTTCAGCTTTACGCATGTTTGATGAAACAACGTCCAATTGACCCCTGTGCTCATCAGTTTTCTTCCTCAAGGCTGCAACTTCTCCCTGGAGATCTACCAAGCGTTTTGAATCCTGGCGACGACCATCTTCGATCAAACGATAGGTGCGTGTATACTCTTCTTCGCTGCGCTGCAGATCCTGAACCTTCAATCGTAATTCATCAATCAGCTGTGCCAACCTGGCTTCCTCATCCACCCGGGCACTAATACTGCGATTGATGCCAGAAAAAAGCTTCCAACTCTTTGCGGGTCTCAGCGATGCTTGTATCTACCGAACGCATTTCTACCCGACGAATTTTCTCCATTTCTTCTTCACGCTTCTTGGTTTGCTTATCAATTTCCTCAACTTGCTGATTGATCTCAAGCCGTTGTTGGAGCAAAGCTGAATCGAAGTTATCCATTCGTCCCACAACAGCTGTGAGCCGGACAATTTCGCTGTTTAGGTCTTTAATCTGCTGGCTGGCCGCCGAAATACTGCCTTCCATGGCAATGAGCCGCTCTTCTTGCTTAGATATGATGTCCTTATCTTTACGGCGCTCATCATTTAACCATTCCAGCTGTTTGAGAACTTGGTCAAACTCCATGTCTGGCCTCCGTGTAAAATATTCCGCTATGGAATTGAAATCTCGAGAGTTCGCGAATTATAGCATTAAGCTTTCTACCCCAGTGCCACAAAAGCTCCAGGAAAATTGGTAATCAACTTAAGAAATAGATTGGGGAACAAGCCGATCAGAAAAAGTATTCCGATCCCAACTGCCAGGAAAATAATTAATATTCTTGGCTCAGGGACTGTGTCTTCGCTATCAACACGATCTGAGACCATTGAAACCAGCATGCGAATTGTACCGGCAATCAAACCTAAAGACCCCAAAATCACCCAGACGGATATTGCTGGCACTTCAGAGGATAATCCCTCGATCACCCCAAGTTTGAAAGGAAAACTTGCTAATAATGGCAGCCCAGCCAGGCTAAAGAGTGCTACTACGATGCTGATCGATATCCCCGGATATACCTTCAGCAGCCCACGGAAATGCTTGATGTTGTAGCTTTTGATTTTACCAATCAAAGCTGACAAAGATAATGCAAGAACACCAAGACTTAACCCGCGGGGGAGTAATCCGGCGAAAAATAGTGCCCGGTAAGTGACAGGATCATTGCCGATAGCTAAGCTGATCGCCAACAGTGAAAAGCCTATATCCAGGATTACCGCAAAACCTATCATGCGGGCAAGATTTTTCTCAACCGCTGCCCATACTCCTGCTGTCACGATCATAAACGCCCCCACCACTTGAAGTAACAATACAGTATTTGGATCCTCTTTTATCCACACGAAATTATCCAAGAAGCCAAGGCCCAGCATTAGGACTGCTATCGGAAGCAGCAGGAAAATAAATGCAGTTGGGTAGGGATGCGATTCCTCCGCCAGCATCGGGATCCAGGTATGAAATGGGAACACCGCCAGCAGCAACCCAAAACCAATTGCGAGCAAGGCGATCGCAATCGCAACAAATACTGGATCACCTGGACCAACCTCGAACCCCCCGAATAGAAAACCGGAGATTAATACAAAAGGCATTCCCAGGGTTTGGAAGGCGAGATATCTTAGAACTCCGCGACCTGTTGTTCTTCCTGGCGGGGATAATATGGGAATACTAAGCAGAACCGCGATCTCAATAATCACCGCTGCGAAGAGGAATGGTTCAACCGCGATAGCTGCTGTAAACAAAGCGACGATAGCCATCCCCAAAGGCACAAACAATCTCGTTGGACGAGCAAGAGGAACCGCGGCAAACCAAAGTGCCACTGTCAGGTAGAGCACGATCAATGTTGGACGATCTGCCGCGGAAAGTTCCAGCTGCCTGCCAAAGAAGACCAGAGTATCCGAAAATGGTAATACCCATCGCCAAATTACCAACTGCTCCTGAGCTGGCAGCCAGGCAGCTAATACTGCCAGAATTAATGAGGTTGCCGCCGCAATGATCGCAGCCAAGGTCCTCCACCTCATGATCAGCAACAGGACTCCCGCCATTATGACCGGGAAGAGGATCCAAATGTAAGCAGAATTCAACTTGATTCCTCCAGAGTAGGAGCGGTAAGCATATAAGCGCCCACAATTGATAGACCCAGAGTGATTACTGCCAGTAATCCAGTTATCAGAACACTGCTTTCAACTGCTGCATAGAGAATACCGAATCCGCTTAATAAAGTTAGAAGCCCTATCACCACCCTCAACGGCTGCATTGTCAAGCCTAGTTGGACCAAGCCAAGGGTGATCAGGATCAGGCCACCATATGCTTGTTCAATTGAAATCTCCGTGAACCATTCAACCAGTTTCGATCCACCAGTTATCACAAACAAGCCCGTCAGAATGGCAGCTATCACACGAAAAACAATTTCGGGAGTTGCTAACCGGCTTTGGATGGTCATGTCTTTGGGCAAATTGAATAAGGCCAGGCCTAGCACTGCACTTGCCATCAATCCAGCTACCAATTTGACCGCCGCGGATTCAACCGGCCAGCTAATAGCAACCAGGATGAATACACAGCAGTATTGAACGGCCAAACTGCCAACACTGATTCGCCAATCCCAACTAACGAGAATTACAGCACAGGTGACAAACGCCAGGATAACAACTGGAAAACTAAGGAATTCAATCATCATAAATCAACTTCTGAGTCGAAACAGAATTATCGCCAAGAACAGCACTATCGATAACATGACCCATAATATTCCCCCTTCACCTTCTAAAACATTCGAGCTGAAATTCAAGATTCTTGTAAGCTGGTTAAAGGCAGAATCCAACATCGAACTCAACCACTTGAAACTCATCAAGCTGTATACTCCGCTAACGAAACCACCTGGAACTGCTGCAGAGCGCCGCTGCCATAAAAAACCTAGAATCGCGATAACAACGATTAATAAGCTAATCACCCATCCTGTGATAGGAATATCTCCGATATCGGGCCGGTAAAGCCAACCAACGACCAATTGGGTCACAGGAAGCGCAACCAGTCCAAGCGGGTAAATCACCCTGATCCATCTTTCAAGGCCGCTCGGCTCTGCTCTTAATTGGGTGGCATGGCGTGCATACCCAGCGATTAGAAAGATTATTGACAAGAATAGAGTATCAAAGAAATACGGAATGGGCTTGAAAATAATGTCAAACCAGACCAGGTGGCTGTGAACGGCAACGTGCTGATGCCCAAGATCCCCAGCAAAGCGATCCACATCGAAACCCTTGTGCGGACTGACGCAAGAAAAATCACACCCCCGGTGAAGATGGCAGCCAATCCCCAGGCTAAACTTGAACTGGTTTCGCCACGCAGTGTGGAGGCAATGGCGATCATACCCAGTCCCATGATCCAGGCCTGGCGACCTTGAAGTTCATCTTTAGCAAAGAACCATGTAAAACTAAACAGGAGAGCTGTCAATCCTACAAAAAAGAATATTACAGGCCACAAGTAACCAACCAGATTAACATTTTCCAAAGCACCTGCAACTCGGACAAGCAAGACTGAAACGATCCCCACAGAAGCCAGGCTTCGAACGGTCCCAAAACTTCGCCGGTTAACTTGATCCTCCTGCATTTGAGAATCTAAAGGCAATGCCCCGAAGCGTAAACCAGCAGCAAAGACAATCAATAAGACAGCTTGAGGGGATGGCTGCGCAAGAAGAACAGAGTTGTTATCACTCGCGGAGAGAACCCCGGCGAACAAAAGACATAGAGTCCCCAACATATGGATGAAAAACACGCGTACTGTTCTGCGGCGTAATCGTTCGGCATCCACCTGGAGCAGCAGGATCACCAGCACAACGAGATCGTATACCATCCATACCAATATGAAAGTTAAGAGATTACCGGAAAAGATACCTACAAGCCCAATCGCAATGACGATCAGGCTGCTCGCCCAGTTAGACCAGCTGAGTTCATACGCTCTGACAACATCACTGAGTACAGTCGCTATTAGCAAGGTCCCTAGTGCAACTGCGAAGGGCCAAGAAATCTTGTCGAGGGATAGGATGATCGAATTCGAATATGCTGTCCTGGGTCCCCATGATAGCGCCTGCATGCTGTCCGGGATTGTGGTGTAGCTGAACAGAACCACCAACCAGGCTGCAAATGCGCCAGCTGCGGCGATCAGCCAGTGGTACCCAAATGCTGGTCGCCACACACGCAGGATGAGCATTAGCATCGCTGAGAGGAGCAAGAGAGTGATGGGGAGCAGGATGAACATGTGTCTAAATTGATATCAAGAGTTGGTCAACACTAAAGCATTGGTGGATTTGGTTTCCGGTGCAGATATTGTCCCCCTCCCGGTTTTCCGAGCCAACGGTCGCCATCCACGATCAAAGTACCTCTCAAGTATACCTTCTCGGGAAAACCAACCAGTTCCCAATTTTCAAAAAGATTGTAGTCTGTCCTGTGGTGAGCAAAAGCAAGACCGTAAGTGAGCCTGCGATCAGGATCCCAGATGACGATATCAGCATCAGCTCCAGGCACCAAAGCGCCTTTTTGAGGATAAATGCCGAAAATCTTGGCTGCATTTGTGCTGGTCAGGGCAACAAATTGGTTAGCTGTTATTCTCCCTGCACCAACTCCATAAGTCCATAACACCGGGAGTCGATCTCCAACACTGGGGAGACCATTGGGGATTTTTGTGAAATCATCTACACCCAATTCTTTTCCGGGAATTGCGACCTGCTGGCCTTCATATTCAATGGGCTGCGTACCATCGAAGAAAAATGGGCAGTGATCAGTACCGATAGTTTGCAGGGTTCCATCAGCCAGAGCCTGCCATATGCCCTGGTTATCCGCTTCAGTGCGCATGGGAGGTGAGCAAATCCATTTGGCACCATCCGGTTTGCTTAAATGCCGGTCGGTAAAGAATAAATATGCCGGACAGGTTTCACCGTAGACACGAACCCCTCTCTTACGAGCGTAGCTAAGCTGGTCAACTTCCCCGGCCTGGTTCATGTGGACTACATAAAGCTGGGCACCTGCCTGTTCCGCCAAAGCTGCCCCTCGCAAGACAGCTTCGACACCTCCCCACCCGGGCCTCGTACGAGCATGCCATTCCGGAGAGGTATGTCCGGCTTCGAGTGCCTCCTCCACCAGGGTGTCGATCACATCCCCGTTTTCAGCGTGCAGCATAGTCAGCATGCCATGCTGTTCAGCAATCCTCAGAACCCGAAATATCTCATCATCTTGCAGCCGCAAACGACCGTTATATGCCATGAAGACTTTCAAGGTGGTAATGCCTAAATCCAGCAGATCTGGTATCTCTTGTGCGATCGCCTCGTCCAGCTGCGTGATATTCATGTGGAAACCATAATCAATCGCGGCTTTCGGCGCAGCCTTATTCTGCCAGACATCATAGGATTCCTTCAGAGTCTCATAATCCTGGGGAATAAAATCCATAACGGTTGTGGTCCCCCCAAAGGCAGCCGCCTTGTGTCCGGTGTAATGATCATCAGATGAGACTGTATCGAACATAGGCAAATCAAAATGTGTATGTGGGTCTATACCACCAGGGAGGATCATTTTTCCAGTCGCGTCAATAATTTCCGCGTCGGGGTAATCTATCTTCTCCGCGATTGAAGAAATTCTATTCCCATCGATGAGAATATCAGCTTTAAAAGTCTCCGAAGCAGTCACCAATGTTCCTGATTTGATTATTTTCCTCATCTGTTTCTCCAAGAAGTGACCAATATCGCCAATTAAAGCTGTTCCCGGATACCATCGATTCCCAGCAGCGCGGCTAAGATCTCGTCATCCAGGGTTTCATCTTCATCTTGCTTTGTCTGGTATTCTTCTTCAAAAGCCATTCTTTCCCTTAAGGCTTTCCATAAAACCTGGCGTTCTTCGGAGTGAACCACAAGGTCATTCACGGATTGCGCTTTGAGCAGATATTCACCGGTTGTATAAAGGAAGGTTATTCTACGCCACTTTTCCGACCGGACTGGTTGCGCTAATTTTTCCAATGGACCCAGCTGAATTTTATAGTACTCATCTTTTGCACGCGGGTGATCGGCCTGTTCCCGCAGCAGCTGACCACGCGTGGTTAGCTCATGACCTCTCACAGGTGCGATGTATTGAATGCACCATTTTTGCTCGTCGAAGGCCTTTGTTTGGTAGAAAGCCAGATAGTCGACAGCGACAACTTTCGGTGCAGTTCTCAAAGGGATCCGGTACCACCCAAATACCCGGGCGATTTCAAGATCACGCGGCTCAGTTATCACAGCAACCAGAACCAGCGATGCAGGAGTTAGTGTTAATGCCATTTAACTACCTCCTTTGGATGCTGTAGAGATAAGATTTAATTTTGAAAATCTCTTAACAGGTTTATGCCAAGCCTACCTCGGCATTAAATTCGCTGATCGCAGCATCAATTTCGTCAACCTGCGCTTGAATACCGCTCCAGTAATCTTCCTGGTACCACTGGGCCATGATTTCTTCATAGGTTTTTCCTTGCTGCTCGACCCAGGTGAAATACTTCAAGTTGTGTATTCGCTTTCGATCCACGTAGCTGAGCTCGATCATATTGTCGGTAGTGACACCTTGCATGTATCTGGCAAAATCAGCAGCTGCATTCAACTGATCATATTCACCAAACTCAGCATGCATTTCAGTTAATCGGCTGCCGTAAAGCTCCATCGAGTCAGTTAGAACTGTCAATACGATATCATTATTTCCCAGCTCATTGTATTTCGCGAATTTTATCGCCGAGAGCATGTTCGATATACCGGAAAAACCCAGCAGATCGAGCTGCGTAACTGTGCTCTCAGGGACACCCTGGGAAGCCAGATATTCCCGTCCAGCAGGTTCATTGAACAGGCGTGCCAGGTTGACAACCGCGTTATCATCAATAGCAACCACGAAATCGGTGTTCTTCACATTGTGGACCCAGGGTACATGCTTGTCGCCGATACCTTCAATACGATGGGAACCAAATCCATTCTCCAACAGGGTGGGGCACTGAAGCGCTTCGCTGGCCACGATCTTGGAGGTAGGGAAGGCCTGCTTCATGTAATCACCACTTGCTATCGTCCCAGCTGATCCAGTCGCCGAAGCTATTCCCCGATATTTATCATTGGGTCCCATCACAGCTTGCAGAACCTCTTCCATGGCGTGGCCAGTAACTTCATAATGCCAGAGGTAATTCCCAAATTCATCGAACTGGTTGAAGATCACCAGATCCTCACCGGTCGCCCTCAGTTCCCAGCACTTGTCGAAAATCTCCTTCACGTTTGATTCACTACCAGGTGTAGCAATGACTTCGCCGGCAATGTCTGATAACCAATCAAATCGCTCCTGGCTCATCTCTTCCGGTAAAATCGCGATCGACTGGCAGGAAAGCAAAGCGGAGTCATAAGCCCCTCCACGGCAGTAATTGCCTGTCGAAGGCCAGACTGCTTTTTGGGTAGTCGGATCAAATTGACCGGTGACCAAACGAGGCACCAGGCATCCAAATGCTGCACCAACTTTGTGAGCGCCGGTGGGAAACCACTTGCCAACCAGGGCAATGATCCTGGCTTCAGTACCTGTTAAACTGGATGGAAACTCAATATAATTTACATCCCCAAAGCCACCCCCGGAGGCAATAGGTTCATTCTTCCAGGTAATCCTGAACAGATTCTCAGGTTTTAGGTCCCACAATCCGGTACCAGATAGAGACTGTTTAACCGAAACTGGCGTTAATTCAGGGTTTTTCATCTGCGCAAAGGTGGGGATGACAATATTCTGTTCTTTGGCACGCTGAATTCCGCGTTCACGTTGTTCTTGCTGAATAGTTAAATCGATCATTTCATACCTCTACAATTATGATTTGTTTTCTGAACTGGGGTCTTCTTGCTCTTCCGGCGCCTCCAGAACAATATACAATGGTCGCCCTTTGGCTTCATCGTACAATCTCCCAATGTATTCTCCCAGGATACCCAATGAGATTAATTGGGCACCTCCCAGGAATAGAACCGCGATCAGGGTGGTCGTCTGTCCCAGCAGCGGGGTTTGGGTTCCCCACAAGCGGATAGCGATCACCACCGGGATGGCCAGAATACTCAACCCCGCAGCGATGAAACCGATATAGGTTGCTAATTGGAGCGGGAAATAGGAAAAACTGGTTACGGCGTTGATCGCCAGGCGAAACATATTCCTGAACGGGTATTTTGTCTCTCCGACCTGCCGCGCAGCCCGGCGATAAGGTACACCGGTTTGGCGAAACCCTACCCAGGAGGACATGCCTCTCAGGAACCTGTGGCGTTCCCTCATCTGGTTCAGGACTTCAACCACCTTGCGGTCCAGCAATCGAAAATCTCCAGCGTCCAGGGGGATTTTCACATCTGTGATGCTGGAGATCAAACGATAAAAAAAGGAAGCAGTAAACAATTTAAACCAGCTCTCCCCCTCTCGCTCCGCCCTGACCGCGTATACCACCTGGTAACCTTCTTTCCACTTGGAGATCAAATCCAGGATCACCTCTGGCGGATCTTGAAGATCGGAATCAATAATCACGACCGCATCCCCACGGCTGAAGTCCAAACCCGCGGTTACTGCTAACTGGTGACCAAAATTACGTGCAAAGATGATCGGTCTGACCCGCGAATCCTGGCTTGCGAAATTCCGAATCAGCTCAGCCGAGTCATCAGTCGATCCATCATCGATCAGGATCAATTCCCAGGGTTCTTCGGTAGAGTCCAAAACCGTCGAAATGCGTTTGAATAATTCCTGGATATTTCCAGATTCATTGAAGATTGGAGCGATGATTGAATATACTGGTTTCTGCATGGCAATTAATTCTAAGCTAATCCCAATCACTTGGTAATTGATCTGTGGACCAAATTATTATCATTTTAGCGCTTTTTCCACCGCGCTCAAGGTCGGTTCAATAACCAACGCAGGCGAAACAGATGCCATAGCTGCATTCACATCCTTTAATCCACTGCCGGTATTTAACACCAACACCGGGTCGTCGCTGCTGATCATACCTTGGCTGATGGCGCTCTTGAGACCGGCATATGCAGCCGCACCTGCTGGTTCTGCGAAAATACCCGCCCGGCCGAGTTCAGGGATAGCTGCCATAATCTCATCATCTGGGATTGTGACGTAAGCACCCCCTGTCTGGCTGGCCGCCCTCACCGCGCGCACACCATCGCGCGGCAAATCCACCGATATGCTGTCAGCCCGCGTATCAGCAGAAACAGGGTGGATGATTTCATCCCCAGCCTTGAAAGCGTTAGCCACAGCTGCAGAACCTTCAGATTGCACGCCAAATATGCGCGGCATTTGATCAAGCCAGCCCATATCTTGCAGATCTTTAAAGCCCTTGTGCAATCCGGAAATGATATTGCCATCACCGACGGACACAAATACACTCAGTGGTTCATCGAATGAGCTGGCCTGGATTAACTGCTCCCAAATTTCCAGGGCAGCAGTTTTCTTGCCTTCGAGAGTAAACGGGTTGTATCCAGTATTGCGGCAGTACCAGCCAAATTCATCCGCAGCCTGGATCGAGAGGTCAAATGCTTGATCGTAAGTGCCATCCACCAGCAATACCTTGGCTTGATAAATCAGCAGCTGGGCAATTTTTGCCGGGGGGGCTGTCCGCGGAGCGAAGATGACTGCTTTATGGTCTGCAGCTGCTGCCATCCCCGCCAGCGCTGCACCGGCATTACCGGTTGAGGCCGTGACAACCACATCTGCTCCAATTTCCTTAGCCCTGGCAACGACTACTGCACTGGCTCGATCTTTAAAGGATGCAGTTGGATTTTGGCTGTCATCTTTAACCCAGAATGCAGATAAACTTAAATCTTCCTTCAGCTTGTTCGGTGAATAAATGGGTGTCCAACCGACAGATTTTATCGGTGTGGCTGCCTCCGGTACCTCTTCAACTGGGAGCAGCGGCAGATAACGCCACAAAGACTCCTGCCGGGAATTTTCTAAGGATGCGACTGTCAATCTTTGCTTAACTGCCTCGAAATCGTAAACAATATCCAGATTTCCACCATCTTTCGGGCATACGTAGACTACTTCCTCAGGTTGATATTCCTTGCCGCAAAGCGAGCATCGATAGCCAAGAAATTTGTGATTCACTCTTGTGGTTCTCCGTTCTGTGGTCGCACTCCTGCCATCATTAAACCCAAATCCTCCGGGCTGGCCTGTTCGCTGATCACCTCACCCATGATCTCCCCCTCGTAAATAACCATGATCCGATCGGATAATGCCAAAACTTCATCTAGATCTTCAGATATTAATAGAATTGCAGTTCCTTCTCCACGCTGGTCAATTAGAACCTGGTGGACATACTCCGTCGCGCCAACATCCAGTCCTCGTGTCGGTTGGGCTGCAATCACAACTTTCGGCTTTCGTGAGAGCTCACGTGCCAGGAGCAGCTTCTGGATGTTGCCTCCCGAGAGATTTTTCACCGGTGTGTCCTTGGAGGGAGTTTTTACATTGAATTGATCGATCAACTCATCAGATTGCCGGGATATTGCCCTGAAATTCAAGAAACCACCCCGTGAAAAAGGCTTTTTGTTATGGTCGCGCAGGATCAGGTTTTCAGCGACGGAAAACTCTTTAATCATGCCATCGACCATACGCTCTTCTGGGATGTACGAGACACCTTGAGCGATCACTTCTGCAGGAGAACTATGCGTAATATCTTTCTCCCCCACTTGAACAGAACCTTTGGTGATTGGTCGCAATCCATTAATCACCTGCGCCAATTCACGCTGCCCGTTCCCAGATACTCCAGCAACTCCCAAAATCTCCCCCTCTTTTAGGTCAAAACTGATCCCCTGTAATCCAGGCGTACCGAGGTCATTGTCCGCCCAGACATCCCTGAGCGACAGGTAGTTGTTCTTGTGTTCAACAAGGTCCTTCTCTGGTTGATCTTTCAGTTCTCTTCCAACCATCATGCGGGCCAGTTCGCCCTGGGTGACATCTTCAACGGCAACTTGACCAGCAACCCTGCCATCTCGCAGTACAGTAACCCGGCTGCAGATATCCATCACTTCCTGCAGCTTGTGAGAGATGAATATCAATGCATGACCATCTTTCACCATTTGCACCAGAGTGATGAACAGCTCGCTAACTTCCTGGGGCGTCAAAACGGCGGTTGGTTCATCCAGGATCAACAGTGCAGCACCCCGGTAAAGCGCCTTGATGATTTCAACCCGCTGCTGCTGACCGACAGCCAGCTGCCAGATATAAGCTTCCGGGTCGACCTTCAACCCATAAAGTTTTCCGAGCTCCATCACCCTTGCAGAGACTTTATCGAGGTCTGTCAACACCCCACGCGAAGATGGCAAACCCAAAGCCACATTTTCTGCCACCGTCAGGGTCGGTACCAACATGAAGTGCTGGTGGATCATACCGATCCCATTTTGGATCGCATCATGAGGTGATTCGATTTTTACTGTCTGCCCGTCAATGGAAATCTGGCCTTCTTCGGGCTGGTATAGACCGTAGAGAACGTTCATCAGGGTGGATTTTCCAGCCCCATTCTCGCCCAGCAGCGCGTGTACTTCGCCTGAACGGACATCAAAATCAACCTGATCGTTTGCCAGAACACCGGGAAATCGCTTGCTAATCTCACGCATTTCCAAGTGCGAGATTTTTGGCTGTCCTGAAGGTAATAACTCTACGTCGTCGATCATGGATTGATCCCGAAAATCCTCAATCTGGCAGATATGCGGGGTTACACCCCCGCATATCTGCCATAATCTTTTGATTCTTCAAATCAAGGTTTACAATCTTGAATTGAATTGTCTGTTATTCGCTCGGTCCGATCATGCCCAACAGCAGCTGCGGCAGGTACCAGATCTGGTCATCACTGGCGACATTTCCTGCAGGAACATATTCAGAGCTATCCTGAAGGAAGATGGGACCAGTCCAGACATTCACATCTTGCGATGCAAGGCTGGCGATGAACTCATCCAACAACGCCTGACTTTCACCAGGCATTCCTGGACCATTCACCCAACCAACTGGGGTCTTGCTGTTATCCGTCAAATCGGCCCAGTAAGGCGGGTTCCAATCCCAGGATTGCGCCCAGGTGCCATTACCAACATTGGTAGCGGTGTCGAGATATGTTGGACCCCAATTAAAGTAAGGCACACCCAGACAAATTTCTGGTGCACTTTCGCAAGCACCTTCGAAGTCATAAGGGACCGACCAAACTGCTGCACCTTGAGCAGCCCGTTGGCCAGAAACATCGATGCCTTCTGTGGTGTCAATACCACTGAGGACAACATCGGCACCGGTGTCGAAGAAGTTGTTGGTCACTTCGGTCGGGTCGAGGGTTACGCCTGGGATATTGAACCAGAATCCGATCCAGGTCACGGTGAACTCGAGGTCATCAGGGTTCATGCCGCGCACGTTCTCGTAGCAGTAGCGGGCACCCAGGTAGGCTGAGGATGCCAACCGACGAGTTTCGAAGTTGATTAATGGTCCAAGGTATCCGATCTTACCGGTTTCGGTCTGCAGCGCAGCTGCACAACCCGCTATCGCCTTCATATCCTCCATGCGACCCATGATGTTGCCCAGGTTCGCAGGTGCTTCTCCGGTGAGTGCATCGTCACCCGAGATGTTGATAAAGGCAATATCAGGATATTTCTCAGCTACACCAAGCGTATCCTCTTCAAATTCATCTGAAGTGGTGAAGATCAAAGTCGCACCTTCTGCAACCATGTCATCCACCACGCCTTCTACAGTAGCTTCAGGCTTATCAGCAGGATTCAGCGATTCAAAAACTATCATGTGTGCATCTGGGAGGGTCTCTTCTACGTAAAGGCCGCCTTCATAATGGGCCTGGCTCCAGCCGTGATCGTTTTTGGGACCAACCAATATCACACCGAAGGTGACTGGTTCAGCTTCCACCTCAGGTTCTGGAGGAGGAGCATCACCAATCATGATCGAGCCATCAATGATGCCCTGGACAGTATCATCTGCCAGAGCCATTACTTCGGCAGGCAGACCATAGGCGTCATTGTATTCCATCAACAAACCACCATTAGCCAGCGTCAGGGCGAATGATTCCCCGCCCAGTTTACCGGATTTAACATTGCTGATGATCTCATCCAGGACTATGGTCCAATCATAGACCTGGTTGGCAACGACAACATCCGGTGCCAGACTGGTCTGGCTGGACTGAGTGCCGTACCAGGCAACACCGCTTTCCTCAGCCACACCAATTGCGCCAACCACCATCTGGGCAGTACCAGTGAGCTGATCTGCGCCAGCCTGGACATGGGTTTCTGCTGCTACAGATGCAAGCGCCACATCACTGAAGGAGCCAATGTAATTAACATTGGTGTCCACGCCAGGGTCGGTGGCCGCAGCACCGGCGATAAAACCATCCACATACAGCTTGGCATCACCGGTTTCGATCGGTCCGACCACGCCCAGTACTCCACTTTCAGTTAAGGAAGCTGCGATGACACCATTCACATAGCCACCCTGCTCTGAGCGGGCTTCATAAGCATAGACATTATCGATGCCTTGTTCTATGAAAGTATCAACCGTTGTTCCCCAGGCAAAACTGGTTTCTGGGAAATCTGGTGCGATTTCCTGCAGTGAACCACCGTACTGTGAACCATGCGCAATGACCAGGTTGTATCCCTGGCTGGCATAGTCGCGCAATGCAGCAGCTGCATCATCAACAACGAACATGCCTTCCGAATGGTCAAAATCAAAATTCTCGGAACCCATTTCGTTCTCGATCGCGTCGAGGGCACCATACATGCTCTGGCTGAAGGCCAGGTCGTTGATCGCACTGGGCATAACTACTGCCACCCTGAATGGTCCTTCTGGCTCTGGGGGAGGTGCTTCCTCGCCACCTGGTTCTGGCTCCACCACCTCTTCAGATGGTTCTGCTGTGGGAGTCGCCCCACCGCAAGCGCTGACCAATAGTACGATCAGCAAAACTAAACTTAACCACTTAATATTTTTCATAATCTCCTTCCTTCTCTATTTTCAAGATCCCATAAGGGATTGTCACACACAATTCTTATTTTACATTTGAGATTGGCATCACCTCCTTTTGTTATCACACATGGGCTTATATTCAATTGTAAATGATATCTAACCACCTCGTTCGTAAGGTTTCGTCAATGCCGAAGGTGGCCGTACACGCTGCACCGCGATGATCAGCGCTAGGATGGTAAGAACATACGGCAGCATGACAGCGAAGTCTGATGGGATGGGGATGTTCAGTACCTGGACCCAATTTGATAACGCGATAACCATACTGAAGATCAACGAGCCTACTAAAACACCAAATGGTCGCCAACCGCCGAAATACACCAATGCCACTGCTATAAATCCCAGGCCGCTGGTCATATTCTGCTGAAAAACGTTTAACAATGCTATCGACAGGGAAGCTCCCGCTATCCCTGACATCACCCCACCGAATATCTGGGTAAAGTAGCGCACACCGCTTACACTCACACCCAGGGTATCTGCAGCTTCAGGATTTTCACCTACTGCCCGGATCTTCAAACCCAGCGTGGTTTTCCCAAGCACAAACCAGGCAATGGGTACCATCAGGAATGCGATGTAAACCAGCATATTTTGCTGGAAGAGTATCTCTCCAATATAGGGTATATCACTTAGGAAAGGTATATAAACTGAGTGGAAACCGCTTACAGTTTCCACTGTACCAATGGTTTTCTGAAACAGGAGCTCGCTCATCCCCAATCCAAATAAATACACACCGATCCCACTGATGCCCTGTTCAGCTTTCAGGGTGACATTGATAACTGCCACCACGAGCCCCATGATGCCGCCAACGATAATTGCAGCCAGCAAGCCTAACCAGGGATTTTCCGTGATGAATGTGGTATAGAAAGCTGCAAAAGCACCCAACAGCATGATACCTTCCACGCCCAGGTTCAAAACACCGCTCTTCTGTCCAAAGGTTTCACCCAGAGAGGCAAACAAATACGGCGTAGCAAGCTTTATACCGGATGCCAGGATGCCCACCAGTACAGTCGTCGTGAAAAGCTCGGCTATCAAGTTGGCACCTCCGCTTTACTTGATTCTGTCATCTCCCCCACTTCTTCAGCTTCTCGCCGGCGAGCCAGGCGCCTGCGCCAGTAATCCGCACTGACCACGAATACCACCACGAGTCCGTTGAGTGCAATGACGAAGGAAGATGGCACCTGCATCACCCGCTGCAGTTTATTAGCCCCCACGATCAAGGCTCCAAAGAGGAAGCTGGCGGGGATAGCCCCCAGGGGATGCAGCTGGCCGAAGAGCGCGACCACGATGCCGTTAAATCCAGCACTGCCGGTAAAACCGGTGGCAGAACCATCGGTAAACATTCTATGGTGCAGGCCGTAAATCTGGATCGCACCCGCTAAACCGCAGAACGCGCCGCTCAGCAGCAGCGATAACACAATATGCCTTGGGACATTGATACCGGCATATCGCGAGGCATTTGAATTTAATCCCACCGCACGGATCCGATATCCCACCACCATGCGCCATAAGAATATAAAGACCAGAAATGCAGCAATGATCGCAAGACCGGTCCCCAGGTGTAAACGAGTCGGAACCAGGCGCGGCAGGTCGAACGCGGGGCTCAGCCGGGCTGTCTGCGGGATGCGGGATGCGGCTTCCAGCTGCACCGGGTCGATTAGAGGGTCACTCAGCAGGTAGTTCATCCCCTGTACCGCAATGGCATTCATCATGATCGTACTCAGGATCTCATTCACATTGAAATATGCTTTAAGAAATCCCGGTATCGCTCCCCATGCACCGCCAGCAATAAATCCGAATATCAGCGCCAGAGGAATAACCACGTATCCTGGCGACTCTGGGAAGCTGAGACCGACAACAGTTGCTCCCAGGGCACCCAGAATCAGCTGCCCTTCGCCTCCGATGTTAATCACACCTCCCCGAAATGCAATACATATTCCCAGGGCGACCAAAAGTAAAGGTGTAGCTTTAACCAGAGTATCCGCCAGGGCATTCGTGCTGCCAAATGCGCCTTCCAGGAGGGCACCATATGCCACGACCGGATTGGCGTCGAAGACCATCAGCATGATCGCTCCGATGCCGAGTGCAGCCAATGTGGCTAGAAACGGGAGCAGAATATCAAATGCCCGCCATACCTTGGGATGGTTTGCAAAGAATTCTTGCATAATCTAGAAAATTAATCCTCGACGAATGTCGATCCTAAAGCTTGTGGAGGGCTCATTCTTAACAGCCTTTGGAGCGGCCTTTGCAGCGATTTTGGTGCGATTGTAACAATCCGTTCTGAGAAATCACTCCCAACGAGCAGCAGCACCAGGATCATCAACACCCATGGCAAAGCGTTGAACGCCACCACGGATACTTCGGGGAAAGCCCTCTGCATGATTGTCGCCAGAGCCTTTGCTCCACCAAACAGTAAAGCGCCAAACATTCCCCTCACGGGAGACCAGCCACCGAAGATCACGATCGCCAGAGCGATCCATCCCAGTCCTCCGGTAATGCCTTCCGACCAGCCGATCTTGATGCTCAAAGAATAGGATGCGCCTGCGATACCCACCAAGGAGCCACCAATCAGTGTATACAGGTAGCGCTGATAGTTGATACCGACTCCACGGGCAAAACCAGCTTCGGGCCGGTCGCCTGCGCTGCGTAAACGTAAACCGGCCTGCGTGCGGAAAAGCCAGAACCAGGAGACGATCACCAGGATGTAAGCGAAATAGACCACTGGGTTCTGGTTGAATAAAATCGGTCCAATAATTGGAATTTCCTTCAGGTAAGGGATTGGCAGATGAGTCACTACCGGTCCAGGGATTCGGGTGTAGTTTTGCCCCAGGAAGGCACTCAAATCACCACCGAGTAAGGCCAACACGAAGCCAATTGCAAATTGGCTCTGTTTGAGGCGTATGCTGCCAAATGCAACGATAAAAGCGAATAAGGCACCAATCGCTGCACCCGCCAGAAATCCAAACCAGACATTATCGGTTTCAAAGGCCACCACGAAACCAGTCATTGCCGCCATCAGCATACTGCCATCCAGCGAAAGGTTGACGACGCCGGAGCGCTCGGTGAGGATTTCACCGCAGACAGCAATGATCAGCGGCGTAGATTCACGCACAACAGAGGCAAGGATCAATACAATCGCGATGTTATCCATCATCACCCTTATTCCGGAATAGGGCCAATTTTTTCCAATCACCAAACAGCAATACAAACAAGACCATCAACTCAGTAAGGATCCCACCCAGAGAAGAGTGAAGCTGCGTTCTTAATTGCAAAGTGAGGCTGCCCCTCAGCACCATTGAAAAGAAGAAGGCAATAAAAGGCACCAGGAAAGCGTTGTAATTCGCAAGCATGACCACCATCAAGGCCATAAAACCTATACCACCCGAGATGCTCTGGCGTAAACTATCAAACCAGCTCAGGGTGCGGACTGCACCTCCCAGGCCCGCCAGGGCTCCGCAAAACATCATGGCCAGGATCATCTCTCTCTCAGAAGAAACTCCCAGCAAAAATGCTGAGCGCAAATTCTGCCCGATCGCTTTGAGCTTCAATCCCCAGAAAGTCCCTCGCAAAGCGACAACTACCAGGATAAAGGCGATCACAGCCAGCAGCAGGGATAATGGGCTGAAGCGAGAATTTTCAAAGAGAGGTAGGATTGCCCCGGGCTGAAAAGGTTGGGTGCCTCTGAAGGAGCCTCCTTCGGGTGGCTGCCAGGGACCGGAGATTAAATAATTGGTAAGTATGATCGCAATGCCATTGAGGGCCAATCCGCTGAAGATCTCATGTACATTTCCCCGGGTTTTCAAAACCGCAGATAATGCCGCCCATAGCGCTCCAGCCAGCATGGCAACCACGATCTCCAGCGCGATCAAGATTGCGGATGGCGCTTCCACGCTTAGTGCGATCCATGATGCAGCAACGGCCCCCAACACAATCTGCCCTTCGATACCGATATTCCACAATCCTGCCCGGAAAGTCACTAACAATCCCGTGGAGGCGAGCAGCAGCGGTACCCAAAAGGCTAACACGCTGAGGGTCTTGGATTGATCTCCAAATGCTCCATCATACATCGCCTGGAATGCTTCCAGCGGGGCAGCACCGAACAAGACCAATAGCAGGGAGGTGACTACCAGGGCTCCCGCGATCGGCACTGCTGGCCAGACCCAGCGCAACCAGCGACTGGTGTTCATGCCTGGCCTCCGATCAAGTGTCCTATCTCATCCACGCTGGTCTCTTTTGTCTCGAGGATGCGCGACATCACACCGCCTGAGAAGACGGCGATGCGGTCGCTGCGCTCGAAGATCTCATCCAGATCGGAGGACATGAAAATAATCGCAGTTCCCTCTTCCCGGCGAAGATATAGCTGCTCCCAGATCCAATTCGAGGAGCGCACATCCAGGCCTCGAGTCGGGTGCTCAAGCAGGATCAGCTTAAGGTTTTCCCTCAACAACGCAAACAGCAAACGCTGCTGATTGCCTCCGGATAATTCATCCGCATTCGAGTCTGGCCGGCCCACGATCTGGAATTGTTCAATCTGGGATTCGGTTTTCGTGGCCAGTTCTTTGCGGTTGATGAAGAAACTGTGCTTCGGTTTGGCAAGTTCCACATGCTCTTCCAGGGTTAACCCGGCAACCAAACCTTCCTCCAGGCGACCAGCTGCAACATACCCTACCCTCGCATCTTGCATGCGGTGGTACGGCCAGCCACCCACATCTTTTCCCTCCAGCAGGATTTTTCCACGGTCAGGATGCTGCAGGCCTGTGCAAGCCTGCAGCAGCAAACGCTGACCGCTGCCCTCCAGGCCCGCCAATCCAAACACCTCTCCTGCTTTTACTGATAGATTGACATCCTTAATTGTTAAACGGTAAGTTGGAACCTGCAGATCGACCAATTCAAGAACCGGTTCACCAAATTCATAATCCGAACGTTCACTGCGTTCTGGGACCTGGCCGAACATCATCTCTACCAGGTCTTCGGTCCGGCAGGGAATATCGAGTTTACCGACCAATTTCCCCCGCTGCAGGACCATGGCGTGGTCGCACAATTCCTGAACTTCTTCCAGCTTATGGGATACCAGGATCAGGGTTTTGCCTTCTTCACGCGCCAGCTTGCGCATCGATCCAAACAAAACTTCTTTCTGTTCTGCGCTGATTCCGGTGGTTGGCTCATCCAGGATCAAAACCTGGGCACCACCAACCAGCAGGCGAGCCAACTCCAGCTGTTGGCGCTCGCCGAGAGAGAGATTATCGATCGTGGTGCCCAGATCAAGCTGGAAATCAAAGCGGGAGGTCATCTCCTGCAGCTCTCGACTGGCAAGCTTGTAATCCAGAACAATGCGCCGGTCGCGACCAAGCAGGTAATTATCCTTGACACTGAACGCAGGAACATCGAGTGGGTCCTGGTAGAGCATACCAATCCCTTTCTCAAGGGCATCAGCAGGGGATGCAAAACGCTGGGGTTGGCCGTCGAACAGGATCTCCCCCACGTCCGGCGGTTGGAATCCCGAGAGGATCTTCATCAGCGTGCTTTTTCCAGCCCCATTCTCACCCAAGAGACCGTAGATATGTCCACCCTCAAAGGTCAGATTAATGCCATCGTTGGCTTTGACGGGACCAAAATACTTGCGAATGTCTCGCAGTTCAATTTGCATAATGAGATTAGGTTTGTCTGCTGGTCCGGCACGCTTTCCTTATTTTACCCGTTTCATCTCAATTTAGATAATCACTATTATATGACATTAGTCCTTTTCTTGAATTAAGGCTCGATCAGGGTTCCAGTTTCTCCTTTCAGAGCCCGGCCAATATTTTCAGGATCAGTAACGATGGCCTGTTTGCCACCAGATTCCAGGAACCAGACAATGGCTTTCATCTTGGGTTCCATCGAACCTTTAGCGAAGTGGGTCCCTTCCTCCAGATACTGTTTGACTTCAGTCAACGTCATGTGGCTGACCCATTCCTGGTTAGGTTTTCCGAAGTTTAAGGCAACTTTTTCAACCGCTGTGGAGATCAGCAGCAAGTCTGCATCCAGCAGTTGAGCGAGCAGGCTGCTGGCAAAATCTTTATCGATCACTGCGGCGGTGCCTTCGAGCTGGCGATTTCCAGTATCGATGACCGGGATGCCGCCGCCGCCGACCGCGATCACCACAACACCGGCCTCAACCAGCGCTTTGATAGCCGGAAATTCAACCACCTCGACCGGCAGCGGGGATGCTACTACCCTCCGCCAGCCGCGTCCAGCATCCTCTACCACCTTCCAGCCCATATCCTCCGCCCTTCGATCGGCTTCATCTTTTTCCATAAAGCTGCCGATTGGCTTGGAAGGTTTTTCAAATGCCGGATCATCCTTGTCTACAAGCACCTGGGTAACAACAGTAGATACTGGTTTGTCAACTTGACGCAGGTGGAGTTCATTTTGCAGATTTTGCTGCAGTGCATATCCAATTGCGCCCTGAGAGTCAGCTCCACAAACATCCAGCGGCAGCTCGTGCATGCCCTCAACTTTGTGAGCGATTTCTGAGCGGCGCAGGATGAACCCACCTGAGGCCCATTGCCATGACCAATGGCCACATCCCAGCCTGCTTCAATCATCCCGGCTATGTGCTGCGCGGTCTCCTTTGCGGCATCATATTGATCCCCTATTGTCTGGTGCTGCTTGTCCTTGATTAATGAGTTGCCGCCAATGGCGACAACCGCGATCTTGCTTTCACTCATCATCTCACCTCATCGTCAAAGCCATGACAGCTTTTTGGGCATGCATGCGGTTCTCGGCTTCGTCAAAGACAACCGAGTTCGGTCCATCCATTACACCATCTGTAACTTCCACGTTACGGTCAGCAGGTAAAGGGTGCATGTAAATCGCATCCGCTTTAGCCAGGGCCATCTTGCGCTCATCCGTGATCCAGTGCGCATACTTCTGGATGATCTGGGCTCCCTCATCTGCATCCAGGGTATGCTCCATCGCCCCCCAGGATTTGGCATAAACGATATCCGCATCTTTGAAAGCTGCTTCCATATCATCCACAACTTCAAACCCGGCACCATACTTGCGCGCCTGCTCCTTGGCCTGTTCCATAACTTCTGGCATGAGCTTAAATTCTGGAGGATGCGCAAGGACGACGTCCAAACCAAAGCGCGGCATCTGCAGCACCAGGCTCTGTGGAACACTCATCGGCTTCTGGTACGAAGCTGCGTATGCCCAGGACACAACCATCTTCTTGCGCCGTAAATCGCGGCCTTTCTTTTCCACGATCGTCATCAAGTCTGCCAGGATTTGGAACGGGTGGTAGATTTCGCACTGCATGTTCAATACCGGTTCGCGAGAGGCTTCCGCCACCAGGTTTAAATAGCGGTTGCCAACGCCCCAATCCACATGGCGGATGGCAATGCCGTCAAAATAACGCCCGAAGATCTCTCCAATCTCCTTTTCCGTATCCCCGTGGGATATTTGGGTGCTTTTTGATTCGATGAAGGCCGCATGGCCGCCCAGCTGTGCCATGCCGGCTTCGAATGAACCCCGGGTGCGGGTACTGGAGAAGAAGAACAGCATCGCCAGTACCTTATCGCGCAGGTAAGCATGCGGTTCTCCCAGGGCACGTTTGCGCTTGAGATCGAAAGCTACATCCAGAACTGTCTCGACCTCCTCCTTACTGAAATCCAGATCACCGATCAAATCTCGGCCGCGTAAATCTGTTTGCATTGAATTCTCCTTTATTCCATCGCCCCGAGGATTAGTGCCAGCAGCGCCATGCGCACAACGACGCCGTTGTAAGCTTCAATCCAGTAGCGTGCATGGCGGGTGTCATCCACATCAGGGGGCAGCTCATCCATGCGCGGCAGGGAGTGCAGGATGATCGCATCCTGTTTCGCCTTGCGCAGCAGATCCTTGGTCACCTTGTAATTAGCCGGTGTCATGCCGACGTCACCAGTGCGCTCATCGCGGGACTTGGTGTAATCTGGCTGCACAACTGGTTCCATGTAGATCACATCCACTTCCGAAATGGCTTCTTCGACATGCTCGATCTCGCGGAAGTTCAAGTTCAGGTCGGTGATTTCCTGCTTGAATTCTTCGGTCAAGCTCATCTCCGGAGGAGAAACGTAGAAAGCATCGATATCGAACTGGGACATGGCATAGGAAATGCTGTGCATGGTGCGCATGCGCATATCACCGATCAACAGGAACTTCAAGCCATCCAGGGTTCCTTTCTCATGCAGGATGGTGTACAGGTCGGTGAGCACCTGGGTCGGGTGTTCTCCCCAGCCATCACCGGCATTGATCACGGGGATGCTTGCCCATTTGGCAGCTTCGTGCGGCGCACCCTGCTGAAAATGACGCATGACGATCGCATCACCATAAAACTCCAACATACGCACTGTATCCTTGATCGACTCCTGGTAAAAATCTCCTGCCCGGGTCATCTTGGCATCGGAAAATCCAAGCACATGACCGCCCAGGCGGTGCATCGCGGCTTCATGTGCCAGCCTGGTGCGGGTGCTGGGTTGGTAGAAAGCCGTTACCAGGGTCTTATGGGCTAACAGGTCGGTGTTCTGGCGGTCGCGAGCAAAAGGAGCCAGACGATCACCAACTTCGAAGATGCGGAAATATTCCTCTCTTCCAAATTCTTTGAGGGACAAAATATCCCTTCCACTAAAACTGCGCATTTGTATATCTCCTTAAAATATGTATTCTGAATTTACCTATATCAGATCAAAATCTGAATGAGGATACTGCTAACTAATTGGATGTCAATTCCCTGACCACGTGAAAGCGAAAATAACCTGGCAGGAAATAACTGTAGGTACAATCAACAACTGTGCCGTCAAGTGCAAATAATCGCGAGCTCAATTTCAAGATTGCGTCCCCACGCTGGATTTGAAGGGCTCTTGAAATGGTCGAATCGGCGGCTACGGCCGCGATCTCACAATGGGAGTTCACCAGCTGCGGGCTTCCGCGTTCGAGCAGCAGGTCCAGCACCGAGCCATTGAAATCATCGCTAACTTCTTCGGGGGCCAGTATTTCTTCTGGCAGGATGTCCACCAAATAAGCTACCGGACGCCCCTCCGACATGATCACCCGCGAAACCGATAAAACCATGCAGCCTGGTTTAGAGGATAATGTCCTGCATTCTTCTTCGGAGGCTGGACGCCGCTCCAGGTTGAGTTTCTTGGGAGAAACCTGAAGGCCTTTGCGCTGGGCGATC
>PVMK01150387.1_pt1 | contig 26992 bp, 25 predicted proteins | sample 1853481 | NCBI WGS metagenome assembly PVMK01 (sample SAMN08533507, study PRJNA380276) | Marine sediment metagenome, whole genome shotgun sequencing project. | reverse complement strand
CGTCGTGGGCTTCTGAGAGGAACCAGGGTTCGCGATTGTCCTGCTCGCAGAGAATACCCAGATCGTGCAGATTCAGTGCCAGCGCCTCGTAGAGCGTGCCGTCGTGATTGATCCAATCTCTGTAGTTCGTGGGAGGTTCCTCGGAGAAAAGCAGGCCTCCCATCGACGCATGCCCGACGAAATTGTGGGCGACACCGCGTCCGTCGAGGATCTTCGAAATTCCCGCTTGTAGGTTCTTCCCGTAGGTCTCGATGGTCTTCAGCGCATCCGTCTCGTCGAGGATTTCCAGCGTCTTGTTTGCGGCCGCGATCGAAACCGAGTGAGCGGTGTAGGTGCCGCCGTGTGCGACACCGTCGCCGATCTTGCGCATGATATCCTCTCGTCCGGCAATGACCGAGATCGGATAGCCATTGGCAAGCGCCTTCGCGAACGTGCACAGATCGGACTTCACACCCATCAGCTCCTGGACGCCACCTCGAGCAACCCGGAACCCCGTCTTCACCTCGTCGATGATCATCACGACGCCGTAGCGGTCACAGAGCTCCCGAGCAGCCTTGACGTAATCGGCCTGGGCGGGAATTCCACAACAGTTGCCCAAGATCGGTTCGATCAGGAACGCACCGATCTGATCGCTATTTTTCTTGAGGACATCTTCGAGAAAATTGGCGTCGTTCAACGGAACACAGTGCACGAGTTGTTTGATGAGCTCCGGCACGCCGTCACCGTACGGCTCGATGGGGGGAGCCTTGTCGCCCGGTTTCATCTTTTCGACAGCAGCCCCCCAGAGAGCTGCGTCGTGTAGGCCGTGATAGCCCCCTTCGACCAGGATGTAGGAGTCCTTGCCCGAATGGGCGCGTGCCAACCGCAAGGCCGCGATGACAGCCTCGCTGCCCGAGTTCGAAAAGCGAACGAGTTCAGCCGGGGGCACCATCTTCCGGATGCGCTCCGCGACGACCGCTTCGAGCTCGGTCGCCAGCGCAAATACGCCACCGACTTCCATGCCCTCGCGGGCCGCGGCGTCGACGCGATCGTCCGCGTAACCGAGAATTGCGGGTCCATAACCCAACCGATAGTCGATGTACTCGTTGTCATCGATATCCCAGAATCGCGCCCCTTTCGCCTTCTTGACATAGATCGTCTTGTCGTCGCCCCAGTAGCGAAAGTTGGAAGAGACACCTAGGGGCAGGCTCTTTAGGGCACGCTTGAAATATTCGTTGGATTTCTTCAGCGATCGATGAGACATAAACTCCTTCTTTCTTTTTGAGGGTAACTTGATTGGATTACACAAAATTATAGTTAGGTTGATTGATCGATGATCTTAACCGAAGGCGCGTCTCTGGGCATCTTCATCCCAGTGGACGGTCGCGCAGGAGAACCGCCTGCAGCAATACAGATGCGCCAACTCCGACGTGTTCGGGCGTCGCGCTTTCGACTTCATTGTGGCTGATGCCGTCCTTGCAGGGGATGAAGATCATCGCCGTTGGAGCGACTCGTGAAACATAAACGGCGTCGTGACCTGCTCCCGATATAATTTCTCTTAGCGGAGAGTCGCTCTTTTTCGCCGACTCCCGAACGACCTCGACACATTCGGCGTCGAATTTCACGGGCGGGGAATCCCAGAGTCGATCGAGTGTTTTGGAGACCTGGTGCTGCGAACAGACTGCGGAGACGGACTCCTCTAGCTTCTTTTCCATCCGATCGAGCACCTCGACCTTGGTGTGGCGAAGATCGACCGTCATGAACACTCGGCTCGGTACCACGTTGCGCGAGTTTGGATATGCGTCGATCACGCCAGTCGTGGCCAGCGCCCCTCGCCGATCTCTCCAGCGAGGCGATTCACGGCGACGATGATCTCGGCGGCCGCAACAGACGCGTCGCTGCGCAGCTCCATTGGCGTCGTTCCCGCGTGGCTCGCGCGACCTTCCAGCGTGAGGTCGTACCAACGCATGCCCTGCACACCTCCGACGACTCCGATCACTTTCTTCTCGGCCTCGAGGATGGGGCCCTGCTCGATATGAAGCTCGAAGTAGGAATCGAGCGGATGATCGCCACAGACGTCATCTCCTCGGAATCCGATTTTGTCGAGTTCCTCGCCAAATACCCGGCCCTCCCGATCCGACTGGAGAGGATTGCCTCCTTCTCGAGCACACCCGCGAACCCCCCGGAGCCCTGCATGGCTGGCGCAAACCGCGCACCCTCTTCGTTCGTCCAATCGATGATTTCAATCGGATGCTCGGTCTCGATTCCGTGCTCATTGAGTGTGCGAACCACTTCGAGCCCAGCGAGGACTCCTAGAATGCCGTCGAACTTGCCCCCGGTGGGTTGCGAGTCCAGATGGCTTCCCATCGCGATCGGGTGTAGATCGGGATGACGGCCCGGCCGGCGAGCAAATAGATTTCCCAATTCGTCGAAGCGAACCTCACATCCCTCGGCGCGGCACGCTTCGATGAACCACTCGCGCACCTGGCGATCTTCGTCGCTCAATGCGAGTCGACACAAGCCGCCCTTTTCGGTAGCCCCGATCTTTCCGCTCTCGATGATGTCATTCCAGAGACGAGCGGGATTGATCTTGATGGTCATCTCGTCTCCTCTCAATCGAAAACCTCGGGGAATGATGGGCGCCGGATATCGGGCGGGTCGATCCAGATCTTCCGGCGGGTTTTCGATCAGTGCCCGCCTTTCATTTCATCGTTGCGCGCGGAAACCATTCCTGTCGGAGGCGCTTCTGCTCTGTTGGAAACCGGCAAAATCTCGCGGATCCAATCCTGGAAATCTCGCACTCCAAACTCCAAATCTGACAGCACACCTCCGGGATAACCGCTCGTGCGAAGCCCGCCATCGGTCCAGTAGCAGAAAGCGATATCCTCGTTGGTGACCTGACGCGTGATACGCTGATTGAGATACCGCGCTGCGCGCATTTCCCGCCGATCGTCGTCGAGCGCGAGCGAAAAACCTTCGATCCGACACCGGTCGGGGACCCATGGGGAGTACCTGGTAGCAATCCACCAGATCGGGCGTCAGCTGCATTCCGAAGCTGGGATTGAATCCATAATAGATCCAAGCGCTTCGAAGACTCTCGGGGAGGTGCGCGGCCTCGGGTAAGAGGCGCTGATACGAACGCTCAACCCAGCTTTTCGACATTCGATCCTGTAGGGTCGAGTGCGAGCGGGAGGCCTGCGTGTTCGTCTTGCGATCCTCATACGTCGGTCCGAAGAGGCGCCGCAAACCCGGATGCCCTTTTGGAACGTGGTAGCCCTCCGAGTCGTTCTCACAAAAAAATTTCCAGTTGAAGTTCTCGATTTGCGAGAGCGTCTTGCCCCAGGGTTTCATGTCCTCGATCCGGTACTGACGGGCTTCGTCGTCGAATTCCTTCATCATAGATCCGACACTCGGACCGGAACCCACGAAGCGCACGAATACGATTCCCATCCACTGCTCGAGTTCGATTTCCATCAACCCCATTCGATCTTTGTCGAGATTCGAGAAAGTCTTCTCCGCAGGAACCGCACGCAGCTTTCCGTCGAAGTCGTAGCTCCAACCGTGGTAGGGGCAGACGATCGCCCCGTCGCAGCCACCAGCCTCGCCGGGCACCACCCGCGATGCGCGATGCCTGCAGACACTGTGGAATGCGCGCAAGACGTGATCCTTTCCGCGTATGACGAGGGCGCGCTCGCCGATCGCGTCGAGCGTCATGTAATCGCCGGGATTCGGTACCTGGCTCACGTGTCCGACCATCAACCAACTGCGCTCGAAGATGCGCTCGCGTTCGAGTTCGTAAAATTCGGGATTCCTGTAGACCCAGGCGGGAAGTGTCTCGCGCAAATGTCCCGATGCGGTACTCGTCGTGCCCGCTGTACCGGGCAGATCGATGCGAGCGACGGCATCGCGTGAAAACGCGTCGGGGAAGACACTCGCAAGAAAACTGCGACACGTCTGCTTGGCCTGTTCGTAATCGAACGCTCGGCTGTCATCGAGCACGGCCTCCGGAAGCGAGGAAAGCAGGTGATAGAACGCGAGTCCGAGCGCACGCGGATCGACGTGGTCGTTACCGCCGTGCGCTGCGATTTGCTCGAACAGCGCCACCAGCTGCTGCTCTTCGGAGACGTCGCGCGCCCCACAGACCCTCTGGTAGGACTCGCGTGCCTGGGACTCTCCCCAGAACGCGACCCAAACCGCAACCCGTTCGGCGTTACAGAGCGCCGGATCCAGGTTGACGTCGATGATCGCCTCGAGTTGGCGCACCGGGTCATCACCCGCTCGGTCGAGAACCTCGAGGCGGCGGTTTTCGAATTCAAGGTCGAGGTGTTCGAGCGTCGCGAGGAGTAGGGCTTCCTTCGTGCGAAAATAGAAACTCACGATGCCCGCGGAGAGGTTCGCAATTTCGGCGACCTTCGCGATCGTCGTTCCGGAGAGCCCATTTCGGGCAATCGAAGTGATCGTGGCTTCGATCAACTCGCGGCGGCGGCGCGCGTCTCGGGGTTCAGGGGTCTCGGAAGGTGTTTGAAGGGGGTGGGGTTGATTCGCCGAGGCCATCTCGCATCTCCGGAAGACGCTGCACGATGCGGCTACGATAGCGAATTATTGAATGCTTCACTAATATTGGCGGACCGTTCAAGTTTCTATCGAACGGAGAAACTTTAAATTTATCGATGACTTGCGGGGATCGAATCGATTCGAGAGGCTCCCGCCAATCAACGGATCGCGCGCGGTTTCGAGAATACAGGCCATCCGTTCCAGACAGCCCACGCGCACTCCGACCCGGGTTTCAGGGCTCGTTTTCACCACCCCGTTAGAGAAGAAACGACATTGGCACTCGAGGAGAAAAGACATTGGAATTCGAACTGACCCCCGAGCTCAAGGATCTGCAGGAAAGAGCCCGCCACTTTGTCGAGCAGGAACTGATCCCCCACGAGATGACCGTCGACACCACGGAAGCGCTCCCCAAAGAGACCCGCGCCCGAATCCAGCAGAAGGCGCTCGACTACGGGCTCTGGCCGATGAACGTGCCCAAGAAGATGGGCGGGTTGGGCTCGTCGGTGATGGAGCAGACGATCGTCCAGGAGCAGGCCGGCCGCGCGACGAACGGTTTGTGGGCCCACGTGGGTGGCCCCTACAACGCCCTGATGCGTGGCAACGACGCGCAGCGGAAGAAGTATCTGGAGCCCGCGATGCGGGGGGAGTGGACGGTGGCCTACGCGGTGACCGAACCCGATGCCGGCTCCGACACCACCAATCTCCAGACCCGTGCGGTGAAGAAGGGCGATCGCTGGGTGATCAACGGCCAAAAGTGGTTCGTAAGCGGTGGGCACGAAGGGCTCGCGGTTCTGGTGCACGCGGTCACGGGGCCTGGCGAAGAGACACTTTTTTTCGTCGATCACGGAACACCGGGCATGCGCACCGTGCGCACTCCGCGCTTCATGCACCGTCAGGAGGACCGCCACCCCGAGATGGCATTCGAGGATTGCGAGGTAGGGGAAGAGCAGCTTCTCGGCGACGTCGGCGAGGCCAACAACATCAGCAAAAGCTGGTTCCGCGAAGAGCGCCTGCACATCGCCGCCCGCTGCCTCGGTGCCGCACAGCGATTGCTCGAAGAAGCCAAGGTGTGGTGCGCAGAGCGCGAATCATTCGGGAGCAAGCTACACGAACACCAGGGTATCGGTTGGATGCTCGCTGATTCTGCGACGGAACTCTACGCGGCGCGCCTGATGGTCTACGCAACGTCCTGGGAAGAAGACGCCGGCCGATCCGACCCCAAAGAACTCCACACAAAAGCGTCCATGTGCAAGCTCTACGCCTCCGAGATGGTGGGGCGGGTCGCGGACCGCGCCGTACAGATCTTCGGGGGGCGTGGCTATTGCGCGGACTACGCCGCGGAGCGCCTGTACCGCGACGTGCGGGTGGATCGTATCTGGGAGGGCACTTCCGAGATCATGCGCACCGTGATCGTCAACGGTGTAATGAACCGCGATCTGAACCGCATGCTCGGCGGCTACCCTTTCGCGCTCGGCGGCTCTACGGCGCTCGCGAGACTTCCTCGCCCGGTGGTGCTTCGTCGGGTTGGGCTGCCTGGTCGGGTTGCGGCGCAGGCTCCTCCTCCACCGCTTTCTCGACCGGCGGCTCTTCCTCGAACTGCGAATCTCGCAGGGCCTGCACGTCGCGATCGACCAACAACAGCCACTGGTTTGCAGATTTTCGGATCGATTCCGTTTCGCTCCGACGCGCGACCTTCAGATGCCTGATCGAAGTCTGGTATTGCTTCTGGTGGTAGTGCGAGATGGCCAGCAGCAGATGCGTGGTCGACTCGTCGTTGAGGTCACCTTTCTCGACCGCGCTCTTCAGGGCCTCGGAGGCATCCTTCCACTGTTCGCGCTCGAGATAGAGCTGCCCCAATCTCGCGAAGAGATCGCCTTTTTCGGAAATCTCCGCTCCCGTCTGCAGCGGCTCCAACGCGCGATCGAGTTCACGAGCGAGCAGCCAGCTGTTCGCGAGCATTTCCCAATAAGTGGCATTTTCTTCGATGAAGCCGTCTTCTTTGGCCTTCTCGAGTACCAGTCCCGCCCAATACGGCAGGGAGTGATAGAGATAGAGCTGTGCGAGAGCGCGCAGATCGGAATTCTTGACGAGGTAATCCTGAGCGTAGGCGAGCTGCATGACCGCCAGCGACTTTTCCTCCTGCTCCAAGTGCGCGTAAAGCGAGGAGAGCTGCGTCCAATAGGCCTTCTTGGGGTCGATCATGATCAGCGTTTCGAGCGGCTTGACGGCCTTCGAATACTGCTTGGTCTCGTAGTACAGACCGACCAGGAGTTGCAGCCACGGCGGCTTTGGCTTTTTTGCAACCTCGATGGCCTTTTCGGCGGGAACGATCGCTTTTTTGATCTGATCGAGTTGGTAGTAGGCGGCCGCGAGAAGGTAATAGGCGTTCGCGTTGGGTGTCTCGACTTCCTTGAACCATTTTTCCAGCGTTTTCACCGCTTTTTCAAATTCGTCGGTCGCCATATAGAGCTGAGCGATCGTATAACGGGTACTCACGATTGCGCCGTTCGGTAGCGCTGCGTCGGCAAGACACTTTTCAAAGTAAACAAGAGCCTGTTCGTACTTCTCTTGCCCCGCTTGCGACATACCGAGCATTTGATAGACGAGAGCTCGCTCGTAGGCGGTCAGGCGTTTCGCCCTCTTCTCGAGCTCCTTGAGAATCGCGGCAGCTTCTTTGAACTGTTCGGCTTCCAGCGCCTCATGCGAGGCGGACAGCCTCTTATGCATCTGCTCGGTGACGGTGAAGTTCTTGCCCTTGTCCTTGTCGTCCTTCTTCTTCCTCTTCCTGGCGGCCTCGGCGCTGCCAACCACGCCAAGCGCGAAGACCAGCACCAGAAGAAAAAAGAAAACTCGATGCACGCGTGAGATCTGACCCGAAAACATTCTACTAGCCACTCTATTGATTACTCAATTCGAATCTGAGCCTGACCTTGACGCCGGGCGCTCGACCGGCTCACCGTCTTCGATCTTCGGATTGTATTTCCATTTTCGAATCGCCTTGAGGGCCGCGCGATCGAAGATGGAACTGGGATGCGAGTTGAACACCCTTGGATCCTTGACGGTTCCCAGCTTGCTGATGGTGAACTCCACTTCGACCCATCCTTCGATGCCGCGCTCGGAGGCCCGCAACGGATATTGGGGGCTGACGCGCACGACCGGAATGACGTCCGAGTCGCTCGCCGCGATTGAGATGTTCGTCCCGCCCACATCGACATCGACATCGATCGCAAACGCCATATCTCCCATTTCCTGGGTGGGTTTGTTCGATCTGGCCATGCTGAGATCCGGCGGCGGCGGCGGTTCCTCCGGCTCCTTCTTGTCGGGCATCTTGCGCTTCTTGGTCTCGACTTCGGACTCTTTCTTGAGCCGAATAAAATCGACCATGGTCCCGCTCGCCTTGTCGAGCTTCATGTCTTTCCCGAGGATCAGCGCCTGCATGAGATAAAACAATCCGAAGGTCACGAAGATCGCGAGGACTGCCGCGGTGAGGTGTCGCGTCATCAGTCGATGATTTCTGCGGCGATCGAAACGTTCTCGATTTTTGCCAGCTTCGCGGCGTCCATGACCGCCACCAGCAGACCGTTCTTCGAATCCTCGTCCGCTTGTATGACGACGGCACCTTCTGGATTTTCGGCGTGGAGGCGCTCCAGGTTGGCGCGGAGGGCGCGGACATCGACCTGGCGTTTATCGATCCAGATCTGACCCGACGGGGTAATCGCTACCAGAATGTTGCCGCGAGGTTTCAGGGTAGCTGTGGCAGCATCCGGGCGGTTGACATCGATGCCTGATTCTTTCACGAACGAGGCCGTCACAATAAAGAAGATCAGCATGATGAACACCACGTCCAGCATGGGCGTGAGGTCGACTTCCGCCTCTTCTGCGCTTGCTCTACGCTGTCGACGCATTTCGAATCCTCTATTCGTGCGCGTGGGTCAGGTGATCCGCCACGCGTTCCGTCTCTCGGTTGGCAAAACGTTCGATCTGCACGCTCAGGATCATTCCCGATAGCGCGGCCACCATACCGGCCATCGTCGGAATCGTCGCCTTCGACACTCCGGACGCCATGGCGCGGGTATTTCCGCTTCCCGAGATCGCCATCACGTCGAAGACCTCGATCATACCGGTCACGGTCCCCAGCAGGCCCAGCATTGGACAGATCGCAACCAGGGTCTTGATCGCGCCAACCGAGTGGTGGAGTTCGAGCCGTACCTCTGAAACCAGAAGTCGTCGCACCTGATCGGCGAACCACGACTCGTGATCGCTGCGTGCCCGCCAGACTTCCTCTACCCGGCGGGCCTCGCGCGGCTGTAGAACCTTGAAAGTACCAGAGGCGCTCGAGCATCAAGGTCCACATCAGAAATGTCACCGCGGCGATCAGGAGCAGAACGTCGCCCCCGCGCTCTACAAATGCGCGGACTGCCGCGATGGGCTCGAAATCAAGTAGCATCGCGTTGTTCCGCTCGGCGAGCGATCAGGCCCGCAGCCTGCTCTTCGAGAACCTCGACCACGCCCTTGCTGGTGTTGGAGACGAGGGCGTGTAGTAGCACCAGCGGGATCGCGACATAGAGACCGAGCATGGTCGTGACGAGGGCCTCGGAAATTCCGCTGGCCATCATCTTGGGGTCGCCCGTTCCGAAGAGCGTGATCGCCTGGAAGGTCCGGATCATACCCGTCACGGTTCCGAGCAGTCCCATCAGCGGCGCCACGACCGAGACCACCTTCACCGCCCAGAGTAGCTTGTCGAGGCTCGCGGATTCCCTCAGGATGACTTCGTCGAGCTTGAGTTCGAGAGTCTCCACATCGGCTTCCCGGTTCGATTCGTAGACCCCAAGAACGCGCCCCAGGGGGTTGGTGTCGCTCACCTGGTCGCTCTTCTTCTGCGCTGCGACCTTACGGCCGGTCAGGAACACGACGACCCAGCGGACGATCGCCAAAAATCCGGCCAGCAGGCCGAGCACGATGATCGTGTAGCCGACCGTGCCACCGAATTTGATTCGCTCAATGAAGCCGGGTGTTTGAATCAGCACCTTCAGGATGGAACCGCGAGAGGGGTCCAGCGCGAACATTGCCATGTTTCCCGTGGCAGACTCAAAGGGACCGACCGTGTCGAGATAGCTCCCCGCGGGCTGCTTGGGCAACTCCTGGAGTTTGCGCTCCTCGTAGATCAGGTAGACCCCCTCCGAAATCGCGTTAAAAGCGCCCACGCGGATGACGTCGCGCTGGTTCTGCTCGCCGTCGATGTTGATGACGGTCGCCGAGAAGCGGATCACCTTACCGAGTTCGGTCATCTCCTGATGGAGGACGAACCACAGCTTTTCGAGCGATTCGATCGACGGCAGACTCTTGTTCTTGCCGAGTTCCTCGAGAAATTCTTCTCGTCCGGGGATCTGGGCGCTGACCAGCGAACCCTCCAACTGGCTCCTCGTGTCACCGGAGACCTGGCGCACGACACCAAAGAGTTCGCCGAGAGCACCGAGTCGCTCCGTGAGCGTTTCCTCGAGCTGGGTCAGCGCGATTTCATTGCCCTCGAATTGAATCTCGAGGCTCTCGCTGCGCCGCTCGAGCGCCGCGCGCGTCGCCTTCGCGTCGTTGAGCAAGCGCTGCTGATCGGCCTTTGCCTTGGCAAAGGCCGCCTCGCGCTCGCGGTTCTCCTTGCGCTCGCCGTTCCAGCCCGCCTTCACGCGCTTGAGGAGCGCGCCCATCGAGGTGGACTTGGGGGGCGGAGGAGGCGCGGGGGTGTTGGCCGCAGCCGCATCGGCCGCAGCCTCTTCAGCCGAGGGTTGCTGTGCAGAGGCGCCGTGAACACCCGCAAAAACCATTAGACAAACCAGCGTTGCTCCCAGCCACTTCATTGCGCCGCCTCCGCGGTCGGCAAGGGAAGTCTCAGCAGATCCGGTGCCGTCTGTTTACGTGCCATGCGAAGCCCGAGGCGAACTCCGCTCGCTGATTTCGACGCATCCGTCCACGCCCGCTGCTTTTGATTCCAAGCGCCCGTGTCGCTTCCGTCGAGCGTCTGATAGTAGAATCCTACTCGGCCGACGCCTAGATAGTCCACCTGACGAGTCGACCCATCGAGATTCAATTCGCCCTGATAGGCCTCGATGGTTCGTCCGAATTCGTTTTCGATCTGGTAGGCCTCGACAATGCGTCGATACCGCTCGGCGTCGGTGACGTCAGCGCGAATCATCACTTCGTGAAGGTCGGCCATTCGATCCGCGCGCTCGTTCGGCAGGAAGGGAACGTCGAGTTCAACGAAATTCTCGATCGAGTCGAGCATTCCGAGCATCAGCGGTGTGACTTCGCGGCCCACCAACTCAACGTCGTCGATCTGCCTTCGCAGCGACGCCATTTCCTCTTCCTGTGAGCCGATCAGTTCGCTGACCTGTTTGTTGTAGACGCGCAGCGCGTCGATACGCTGAAGGACGACTCGATACTCGGCGGTGAGCCTATCGGTATCGTCACTGATCTTGTCGATCCGTACCTGGCTCTTGACACCTTCGTCGTTGACTTCCATGCGCTGGGCGACCAGCTGATCGAGATCGACCGCGACCGCGGTGCCTGAACCCATGGCGACGAATGCAGCCGCCAAGGCAACCATGAGACCGCCAACCTCGTTTCGAATTTTGCGGACCATCAAGCAGTTCTCCTCAAAAGAAGGGCCCCATTTTCCACGGATCGGGACCCTCGTGCAACGCTCGCATCTAGCTGGGATTCTCCGAGATATTTTGCCCGACCAGTTACCCTCCAGAAGTCGACCAAAACACCGGGTGGGAAGGAGCAGATTATTCCGGCTCCGGGTGATATTGCAACCCGGAGTTTCTCCCAATTTTGAGCGCTCTGGAAAACGGGGCAATTTGGGCCTCGCGCGGTCAGCGCCCAAGCGGCCGCCGCGGGCAGATAGGCGTTCTACAGCAGTTTACACAGCCCAGTCGAGCAAGCCTCCGCAACCAGCGGAGGCTTGCGGAGCGGCCGCCTGATCACGGCGACGCCAAGACAGGATTTCGCGCAATCAGCCGATTCTGAGCGCGAGCGAGCCCGGATGCCTCGGAAGGCCCCGGGCCCCGCTCCCCTTCCCATCGCCGCAAACGATCACGCGGGTCGGAGGGACGCACGAGGGCACGCGCGACCGGGGCTACCGAGCCCCGCGGGTCATCTGGGCTGAATCCGCGGACGCGGAGAACCGAGGCTTGAGCATCGACCCCCATCGAGGCGTAGGATGGCGTCACTTTCCAGTGGCCCTTCCGCGGAGCGACATGCCCGACCAGCCCCGAACAGATCGCTACACGAGCGCGGAGCAAGCCGACCGCGAGCGACTCGTCGAGGATCTCGAGTGCAGAATCGAGGAACTCGAAGCGCTCGACGATTCGGATATTGGCAGTTTCACCACCCTGGACTGGTTCTTCTGTATCTCAGGTTCCGTTGTCATCCCAGCGATCGCGCTGTGGCGGTTTGCCGGTTGAAAGAGCCGCGAAACTGTCGATGAGCGCCGAGGGCTTCGACTCCGAAGCGGATCGCCTCGATTCGCCAGCCCAGGAGGGCAGCGCTTTCGGGCGCCTGCCCCTGTTGATTGGCGAGCGCGAGTACGGAACGGCGAGCGCACACACCACCTGCTTCGCCTACGCGATCGCGACCTGGTGTTTCCTGACGGGTAGCTTCGTGGCTGAACTCGTCGGCGCGGTTCAGGGCATCGTATGCCTGATCGCTGGAAACCTGATCGGCATCTTCATCACCACGATGGCGCTCGGCCTCGGTTGTCAGCGATACGGGATCGAACAGATGGATTGCTGCAAGCCGGCCTTCGGTCAGCGCGGCGTCAAGATTCCGCTGATCTTCTACCTGATCAACATGCTCGGCTGGTCGGGGTTGCTGCTCGTGATGTTCGGAAACGGCATCCGGAACATCGCGCTGACCCTCGGATTCGAGGCGGGCGATTGGGATGGTCGGTGCGGGAGTCGCGCTCGGCCTCTGGCTCTCGTATCTGATCGTCACACGCGGCGTGCACTTGTTGAGCCTCTCGAATTCGATCCTCACCCCGGGCATCGCAATTCTCGTCGTGTTCATGTTCTACACGTTGTTTCACGACTACGGCTGGGAGGCGATCGCGGCGGCTCCACCGCTCGACCCTGGACCCAATCCGATCACCAACTACGTGATCGCGACCGAACTCGGCATCGCCTCGGGGATTTCGTGGTGGGGCGGGGTCGGGTTTCTCGCGCGCAATACCGGCAGCCGGCGCAACGCGATCTATCCCGAGATCATCCAGCTCGGATTTTCCGGCAGTGTCGCGTGCTGCATCGGACTGTTCTCTGCGCTGGTCGTGCAGTCCAACGATCCCACCGAGTGGATGGTTCCGCTCGGTGGAATCTACATGGGCTTATTTGCGCTGGTCTTCGTGGCAGCCGCCAACATCACGTCGACGGCTGTTTCGCTATTTGCCAGCGGACTCGCGATGCGACACATCAAGCGGTTTCGCACGACACCGTGGTGGCAAATCATGCTGCTGCTGATCGTCCCCTGCGTTCCGTTCGTGTTCTGGCCGCACGAACTCTTCGATCTCGGCGACGCATTTCTCGCCTACAACGGCACCATGTATGCGCCGATTTCGGGCATCCTCTTTGCCGACTACTTCTTCTTGCGTAAACAAAAGCTGAATCTGCGCGCGCTGTTTGAAGACGACCCCAGCGGCGAGTACTACTTCCACCGCGGTTTCAATTGGTTGGCGCTCGGATCGCTGCTGCTCGGGCAGATTGTCTACATCATCATGTACAACCCGATCAGCGGAGAAATCCACCCGTTGTCCAACTACATACCCGCGTCCGTGGCCGCGAGCGCCTTGCCGGCGCTGGTCTACGGGACCGGTATGCGCCTGCTCGGTCGGCTCGAGAACCTGCGCGCACCGGCACCCGACAGTCGCCGACTGATCTCCCCCAACATCTAGAATCGGGTTCGCGCGACGACGCAAGCGAATCCACGGGATTCATCCGCTCGGAGCGATCGATCCGGGGGGATGCGCGCACCGCAGGCCGGGTGCGAGAGCTGCGAGTAGCCGAAGAACGCGGCCACCCGCTTTTGCATGGACGTCGGAACCGCCTACGAGCGGCGGGTTTCCTGGGCGTTCGGCGACACGGGCATGGGAGTCGTCGCATCCCGATTTGGGGCGTGGTGGCACTCGATCTGCTCGATCGCCCCGAGGCGCCCCATCAATCGCGCTCGAATTCGCCGGCCTCGGATTCGATTCCTGACCCCCCGCCCACTGCGAAAAACCCTTGGGGACTCTCGAGATTCTCCGTACACTCAGGACCCCTTGATGGAGTTCAAAGAGGTTTTTAGAAAATGCGAAGTCAATCGAAAGTCGTCGTCATCGGCGGTGGTGTCGCGGGCTGCAGTGTCCTCTACCACCTGACGAAGCTCGGATGGACCGACATCACGCTCGTCGAAGAAAACGAACTCACGAGTGGCTCGACGTGGCACGCGGCAGGCCTGTGCACGCAGATGATCTCGAGCTGGAACCTGATGAAGGTTCTCCAGTACAGCCTCAAGCTCTACAACTCGCTCGAGGCGGAGACCGGACAGGCCGTCGACTTCCACCAGTGCGGGAGTTTGCGGATCGGTACTTCGCAGAATCGCGTCGACGAATTTTACAACCGCAAGGGGATCGCAGAGACACTCGGCATTCCGTTCGAAGTCATCACTCCCGATCGCGCGCGCGAACTCCACCCGCTTGCCAACTTCGACGACGCCAAGGCGATCGCACACATCCCCACAGACGGTTACGTCGATTCGGCCGGTGTCGCGACTGCGCTCGCAAAGGGAGCCACGTTGGCTGGCGCCGAGGTCAACCGCAACACCAGCGTGAAGTCGATGAGGCAATCCGGCGACGGCTGGATTCTCGAAACCAACAAGGGCGAGATTCGTGCGGACATCGTCGTCAACGCCGCGGGGCAATGGGCGCGACAGGTCGGGCGGCTGGTCGGGCTCGAACTTCCGATCATCCCCGTCGAGCACCACTACCTCATCACCGAGCCGCTCAAGGTCGTGCAGGATCTACAGGTCGAGCTGCCAGTGTTGCGAGATCCGGATTCATCGTTCTACATCCGCGAAGAGGGCGGCGCCTTGCTCGTCGGCCCCTTCGAGAAGAACACGGTCGCGTGGGCGGTGGACGGAATTCCCGAAAACTTTCACAGCAGCTTGCTCGAACCCTCGATGGAGCGGCTCGAAGAATCGCTCGCGGGTTGCGCCGAGCGGGTGCCCGCATTTGCAGATGCGCCGATCCGGACGATCATCAACGGACCGGACGGCTACACGCCGGATGGCCACTGCCTGATGGGCCCCGTTCCGGGCCTGAAGAATTACCACGTTCTCGCGGGCTTCAGCATCTTCGGCATCGTCTTCGGCGGAGGCTCGGGCAAATACGCGGCGGAGTGGATCGTCGATGGACAACCCGGCGACAACATGTGGGAACTCGACGTTCGGCGCTTCGACGACTACGCGGGCTCGTCGAAATACGTCGTGGCTCGGAGCCTCGAGGTCTACGAGCGCGAGTACTCGATCCACTATCCGGAAGAAGAACTCCCGGCCGGGCGCCCGCTAAAGACCGGACCGCTCTACGACAAGCTTCTCGCCAAGGGCGCCGTCTACGGTTCGCGCTTCGGTTGGGAGCGGCCGCTCTGGTACGCCAAGCAGGGCACCGCGGAAGATGAGTATTCGTTCCGTCGATCCAACTGGCACGACGCCGTCGGCGAAGAGTGCCGGGCCGTCCGAAAATCGGTCGGCGTACTCGACCAGTCGAGTTTCGCGAAATACGAAGTCTCCGGGCCCGGCGCGGAACGCTTCCTCGACTACCTCTGCGCGAACAAGCTCCCCAAGACCATCGGCCGAATGGTTCTGACACAAATGTGTACGCCAAAGGGCGGAATCGAGTGCGACCTGACGGTCACCAAGCTCGGCGAGAACCACTACTACGTGGTCTCTGCAGCTGCGACCGAGTTGCACGACTACGCGTGGATCGAGCGGCACCTGCCCGATGACGGCAGCGTCCGGCTCGAAAACACGACGAGTCAGATCGCGACCTTGACGCTCGCGGGGCCGCGCTCGCGCGAACTGCTGCAAGCGCTGACCGACACCGACATCTCGAACGAGGCATTTCGATTCTTCCGCTGCAAGGATCTGCGCGTCGGCTGGGCTCCGATTCGCGCGTTTCGGATCTCGTTCGTGGGAGAACTCGGTTACGAACTCCACCTCCCGATGGAGTACCAGCGGCACGTCTACGACCTGCTGATGCAGGAGGGCGAGCAATACGGGATCGTCGACTGGGGGATACCGCACCCTCGACTCGATGCGCCTCGAGAAGGCGTACCGCCTCTGGGGATCGGACATGTCCGCGGACTGGACACCCCTCGAAGCGGGCATGGAACGCTTCGTCAATTTCGACAAGGGCGACTTCATCGGGCGCGATGCGCTGCTACGCCAGCGAGAAGCGGGCGTCGAGCGCAGACTCAGCTGCCTGGTGATCGACGCCAAAGACGCCGACGCGCGCGGCTTCGAACCGATCTACGCGGGCGACGAGGCCATCGCCTACGTGGCATCGGGCGGCTATGGACATACGCTGCAGAAGTCGATTGCGTTCTCGTATCTGCCCGTCGCCCACAGCCAACCGGGCACTGAACTCGAAGTCGGAATCCTGGGCGAACGGCGTGCCGCAACGGTGGTCGAACAACCACTCTACGACCCGAAGAACGAGCGACTGCTGGCCTAGGCGCGGCTCATTGCGTGGATTCCGACTTCGGACCGAAGGCGGCCCGGAGTCACCGCCAATACCAGCAGGTTTCCCAAAGCGTAGAGATGGAGAATCGCGCTACACTTTCACCTCCGTAATTGTGGAACACGAATCAGCGAGGCTTGCCGTGCCCCAGGTCCATATTCCCTCCCGCTACCGAGTCCCCACGAAAGGTGAAGGCCAAATCGAGGTTGAAGCCAGCACCGTGAGGGCGTGCATCGAAGCCGTCGAAGCCGTCTATCCGGGTTTTCAGGAGTTGATCCTCAACGCCAAGGGCGAACTGCACCTGTTCTCGAAGCTGTTCTTGAACGGTGAATTGCTCGACCGGAACGCCCTCGACACTCTGGTCTCCGGCGACGACATCGTCGCCGTTCTCGCGCCGGCCGCCGGGGGATAACCCCGCGGGTATTGTCCCCAGCGGCAGGTCTTTTTGTTAATCTCGTCCCGTCCAATTGATTAAGGAGATCCTCCATGGGTGGTCCCACCGGCGATCGAATGATCCGCGTCGACATGACAAACCAGACCGCGACCATCGAGCCCTATCCCAAGGACTGGAGACTCCTGGGTGGGCGATCTCTTTCTGCGCGCATTCTGCTCAGCGAGTGCGATCCGACCTGCGATCCGCTCGGTCCCGACAACATTCTCGTAATCGCTCCGGGACTCCTTGCCGGAACTGCGGCTCCGACCTCCGGGCGACTCTCGGTGGGTGGCAAGAGCCCGCTGACCGGCGGCATCAAGGAAGCCAACGCGGGCGGTGACCCCGCTCAGGACCTGATGAAGCTCGGCTACCGCTGCATCATCGTAAAGGGACAGCCGTCCGACACCAACAAGCGATATGCGTTCGACATCACCGCCGACGGTATCAACGTGATTTCCGCCGACGAGCACAAGGGCAAGTGGAACTACAAGCTCATCGAAGATCTCACGAAGACCTACTCGCCGAAGGCCTCGTTCATTTCGATCGGGCCCGCCGGAGAGATGAAGCTCAGCGGCGCTTCGGTGGCGTGCACGGATCACGACAAAGACCGCCGGCCCGCGCGTCACGCGGGCCGGGGTGGACTCGGTGCCGTGATGGGAAGCAAGTGCATCAAGTACATGTCAGTCGATGCCACCAGGCGACCCACGCGCAAAGCGGAAAACTCCAAAGAGTTCTCCGCAATGTCGAAGAAGTACACCAAAGAATACCAGGAAGGGCCTGCGCAAGAGCCCTTCCCCAAGTGGGGCACCAGCGCGCTCGTCACCGAGGCGAACAACATCTACACGTTCCCGTACAAGAATCGCGTCGAGGGACGCTCCCCAGACGTGGATACCCTCGACGGTATGCGCATCGTAGAGTCGTTCGAAGAGCGCGGTGGCGGCATGCACAATTGCATGACCGGCTGCATCGTGAAGTGCAGCAATATCGTCCACGACAAGGACGGCAACTACAAGACGTCGGCGCTGGAGTTCGAAACGCTGACCCTGCTCGGCTCGAACTGCGGCATCGCAAGCTGGGATGACGTCGCCGACCTCGATCGCCTTTGCGATGACATCGGACTCGACACGATCGAGACCGGAGCCGCCATCGCGATCTTCATGGATTCGGGCGAGATGGAATTCGGCAACGCCGAGGGCGCCAAGGGCCTGCTGAGGGAGATCGCCGAGGGCACCGAGATCGGCAAGACAATCGGCAACGGTGCCGTTGCCACGGGGCGCCGACAGAAGCACAAGCGCGTTGGAACCGTGAAGGGACAAGCGCTGCCCGCCTGGGACCCGCGCCCCCTCAAGGCAGCGGGCATCACCTACCTCACGAGTCCGATGGGCGCCGACCACACCGCGGGTCTCGTGGTGGACCCCGGGCAGTCGATCGACGATATCGCACAGGCCTCGCAAGAGGCGCAGATCTTGAACACGGCGATCGACTCGTCGGGTTTCTGTCAGTTCCTGATGACCAACATCGAGGAGATCGGTGAGTTCTACAGCCACTTCTTCGGCGAGAAGGTGGCGCGCGAGCAGATCGCAGACATCGCCTGGCAGTGCATGCAGGAAGAGTGGGAATTCAACCGCCGCGCGGGCTTCGGCCCCGAAGACGACGAGATGCCGGCCACGATGAAGGAAGACGGGATCGGACCGGAAAAGGTCGTTTGGGACATCCCGCAGGATATCGTCAACAAAGCGTACGAGCGCTTCGAACCTCGCGAAGAGCTCTTCACCCAGAAACCCTCATGACGGCGAAGGCTCCAAAATGAGCACGACGAAAGATCTCTACGACGAGTACCTGATCACGAGCATGGTTCCCGGATTTGCGCCCGTCGAGGTCGAGAGAGCCAGCGGAACCATGTATTACGGCACCGACGGCCGCGAATACCTCGACTGCTTCAGCGGAATTTCGGTCACGAACGCGGGCAGCGGCCACCCGAAGATTACCGCCGCCGCCAAGGAGCAGATCGACAAGCTCGTCCACTGCTGTACCTACATCTACTACAGCCCGAGAGCGGGCGAGCTCGCGAAGCGGATGGCCGAGGTATCGCCTGGCCGGCTGAAGAAGAGTTTCTTCGGCAATAGCGGTGCGGAGGCGATCGAAGGCGCGATGCGCCTATCGAAGCACTACACGGGCAAGAACGAGATCATCGCCCTGACCCACAGCTTCCACGGGCGGACCAATGCCACGCTCTCCATCACGGGCAACAGCGGGCGCAAGATCAGCGGCGGTCCGTACCTCTCGGGGATTGCATTCGCGCCCGCGCCCCACTTCTACCGCTGCCCGTTCGGGTCCAAGACAGAAGAAGAATGCGGCGAGCGCGCCGCGAGCTACCTGGCCGACGTCATCAAGTACCAGACCGCGGGCAATGTCGCGGCTTTCGTCGCCGAGCCGATCCTCGGTGAGGGCGGGATCATCACGCCACCGTCGAACTACTTCAAGCTCGTCAAGGAGATCCTCGAAGCGAACGACATTCTCTTCATTTGCGACGAAGTCCAGACCGGCTTCGGTCGAACGGGAAAGCTCTTCGCAATCGAGCACTACGGCGTCGATCCCGACATCATGACGACCGCGAAGGGCATTGCCGACGGGTTTCCGTTGGGCGCGTTCACAGCGACACCCGAAATCGGAGACGCGTTTACGGTGGGCAGCCACCTGTCGACCTTCGGTGGCAATCCGGTCAGTTGTGCGGCCGCGCTCGCCAACATCGACGTCATGTTCGACGAGAAGCTTCCCGAGAACGCCGCGGCCCGGGGTGCGCAGCTCACGGCCGGGCTCGAGAAGATCCAAGCGAACAACAAACTCATTGGTGACATTCGCGGCAAGGGATTGATGATCGGCATCGAACTCGTGAAGGATGCCGACAAGACGCCCGCCGCAGCCGAAGCCGGGGAAGTGCGCCGCCTCTGCCGCGAAGCCGGCATCCTCGTCGGTGTCGGGGGATCGCTCGGTAACGTCGTGAGACTCCAGCCGCCGCTGGTCATCACCGCGGAAGAGTGCGCCCGCGTGCTCGAAATCCTCGAGAGGGTGCTCGCCGATACCGCCCGCGCCCTCTAGCTGCGCGTTGGCCTACGGCCAAAGCTTTTGCCGCGTCGCACAACCCCATTCTGGGGTTGCGCTCCTAGCTGCGCGTTGGCCTACGGCCAAAGCTTATGCCGCGTCGCGCAACCCGATTCTGGGGTTGCGCTCCTAGAACTGCGGGGGATCTACTCTAGTTTTTGGAAACTTTGATCCCGTGGGCTTCGCCGACGGCTTGGGTGAGTAGACGACCATCTCGCGTGTTGACCGCCGCGCAGAATCCGTCGTCGGCCGCAGCCAATCGATCGGAACCGTCGTTCGCCAGCCGCACCACCCATGGCAGCGTCGCGTTCGTGAGCGCCTGGGTACTCGTGCGGCTCACCGCGCCCGGCATGTTGGCTACGCAGTAGTGGACGACCCCATCGACCAGATAGACCGGGTCTGCGTGTGTGGTGGCGTGCGTCGTCTCCACGCATCCGCCCTGGTCCACCGCGACGTCGACAATGACCGAGCCGGGCTTCATCGTCGACAGGTCGGCCCGGCGAATCAGGTGCGGAGCCTTCGCTCCCGGGATCAACACGGCACCGACGACGAGATCGGCCCGCGTCAGTCCATCGCGAATCGCGTGGGGGTCCGAGTAGATGGTGGTGACGTTGGGCGGCATGATCTCCGACAGAAAGCGGAGGCGGTCGAGATCGAGATCCAGGATGGTCACGTAGGCGCCGAGCCCCGCCGCCATCAATGCGGCGTTGGCCCCCACCACGCCTCCCCCGATGATCAAGACATCACCGGGCTCGACACCCGGTACACCACCGAGCAGAACGCCGCGCCCCTGCTGGGGCCGCTCTAGATACTTGGCACCTTCCTGGATCGAGAGCCTCCCGGCCACTTCACTCATCGGCGTGAGCAGGGGCAGCGTCGGTCGCCCGTGTTCGGTGCGACCCTCGAGGGTCTCGTAGGCGATCGCCGTGATGCCTTGGTCTAGGCAGCCGCGGGTCAGCGCTTCGTCGGCCGCGAAGTGGAAGTAGGTGAAGACATCCTGCCCCTGGCGCATCAGGGGAATCTCGGTCGGCTGCGGCTCCTTGACTTTGACGATGAGATTGGATTCGCCCCAGACTTCCTCGGCGGTCTCGACGATCTTCGCCCCCACCGCCAGATACCGGTCGTCTTCGAAGCCCGATTCCCCGCCCGCGCCCGTCTCCACCAACACCGTGTGTCCGTCGCGCGCGAGGAGCTCAGCGCCCACGGGCAATAGACCGACGCGGTATTCGTCGGATTTCACCTCACGCAATACGCCGACGATCATCTCGCTCTCCCACACGCTTGGGGCACGCCCCAAAACGCGCCGCGCGACCAGCCGCGCCGATGCAACCAACAGAACGAGAGCTTGTCAACCAGAATCCGAGATCCGGATCGAGCCGCCGCGGCGTACCTTCAACCGCGGGAATCCGAAGTCAATGGCCTCGAGCCCGCGCCGAACTTCAACGCGCGTCGGGTTGGGTTTGCCGCACTCATCCAGCAGTGGCCCCTTTCGGCGCTGAAGCGGCAGCGGTGCATAGGACTGGAATTCATCACAATCGGGGAAGCCCTGGCTAGCCGCAATTCCGCGGTGCCGGCCTGCCAAGCGCGTCTTCGAGCGCACGGTTCAGACGCGCCCTAACCCGGTGATCGATCGGCCTTCGCTGTTTACGTCAATTAACAGATGTTTTTCGGCGCCACTGCAAGTTATTGATATTAAATGAGTCGATGTATAGACTATTAGGAATAGTTAACGTATTGGTGGAGTTGCCCCATGGCGATCAACATCGGCCCCCGGCTGCGCGAGGTGCGCGAGCGCAGCGGACTGTCGCAGCGCGCACTCGCAAAGCGCAGCCGCATCAGCAACGCGACGATCTCCCTGATCGAGTCGGGAAAGTTGAATCCGTCAGTCGCGGCCCTCAAGCGCATTCTCGACGGCATCCAGATGGACCTCTCCACATTCTTCGCCACCGAAGCTCCCAAATCGGAGCCCGTCGTCTACCGCGAATCCGAATTGGTGGAAATCGGGCGCGGCAAGATCTCCTACTGGCAGGTTGGGCGTGAACTCGCGAACCGGAGCATGCAGATTCTCCACGAGCGCTACGCACCGGGATCGGACACTGGCAAGGTGACGCTGCACCACAAGGGAGAAGAGGGCGGCGTCGTGATCTCCGGCCATCTCGAGCTCACCGTGGATGGTGAGCGGTACGTACTCGGCCCAGGTGATGCATATTATTTCAACAGCTCACGCCCGCATCGATTTCGAAATGTGAGTTCCGAAGAGTGTGAGATCGTGAGCGCATGCAGCCCACCGAGTTTGTGACTCGAAGCCGACACCAGGCCGGAAACCGCAACAGCCTGACGATGCGAAGCCGCCGAACTGGCCAACCCGAACATCGGGCTTCGCTCCCCAGCGATCCAGTTCGGCGGCTCGGTAATGGCTCTACAGAACGGCCCTCAGGCTTTCTCTGATTCTTGCAACACCGAAAATCAGAACCCAGGCAGACGCGGGCGTTTGCGCTTGATCAGAAGTTGATCGCTTCCTGATCTTTTTCTGATTTGAGATTCGCAGGCTTCCAGTGACAAACGAGTGCAGCCTACTCGGGGTCAAGGAGTGCGATCCCATGAATGAGATCGCGTAACGCCGCAAGCGAACCCGAAGGGTTCACTCGCCAGACGGAACCGAACAGATTCTCTCGCCGCAAGCGAGCCCGAAGGGTTCGCCCGCTAGCGTCGGGGGAGGTAGGGATCGAAAGCCACTCCGATGCCCTCGCTAAGATGGTCACTCTCTTTCAGGAGACCATCTTTCAGCGAAAGCCCGGGGTGCATCGTAAACTCCGCACCGGCCATGTCGACGTCGTGGACCAGATCCAACCCACCGTATTTCTGGAAGATCAGATCACCTTCCGGACCAAACACCATCACGTGCAACGAAACACCAGCGATCTCTAAGGTGATCCTACGTGCGAGCCCCTTGTTCTTGGCTTCGTCGGACAGGTTGACGACCTTCATCTTCCGAAACACTCCATCCCATTTGACCTTCCGATCGCGAGTCTTCGTGGTGCGATAAACGATCGACGGCGAAATCACCGCGTCGAAGGAGTGTGTTTCCGCGAGGCGAGTGACGTAGGCACGCATGGCCGCTTCGAAATTATCTTCCAGCGCTTCTGACTCTTTCACCTCGATGATGCTCGCCGCCCACTGCGCGGTTGCCTCTTTCCTCGAAATCGTCTCGAGCGTATCTCCGCGATCGCGGATGTAGCCCGCAATGGCGCCGAAAACGTCATCCAGCAGGGGATCGAACTCAGGTCGCGTCTTGATCGTGAGATTGACCGGCAAAACCATGAAGTGCCGAGGTTTGTCTGCGTCAGCTGGATTGACATATTTCGAATTCGGGTCACGGAATCCCGTGAGCACACGCGAACGCAAGAACAGCGAGCGCCACAATCGAGCCAGCGAATTTCAAACCAAACCGGGCTTTGCGCTCGGGAGTGGCCTCAACGCGCCACCACCTGCCTTCTAGCCGTCTAACCACCCACTGACCTCCCACTTCCCTGACGCGGCGAATTCCGAGTTTACTATTCCGCTCAGCTGAATCTACACGGGTGATCTGAGCCAAATTTCTCTCGCGTTACAATCGATCGCTAGGCAAGAGCGCCGGGGCCCGCGATCGGCGTTCGGGTCGAGGGCTCGACTGTAGCGGGCGGAGCGGGCCGCTTTCGGGCGATCTCGGGTATGATGATCCGACGCCCTTTTCGCGCTCTCGGGACTACCGCGCCATTCTCCTGATTTTCGGTGGGGGAGTTGAGCGCCCTGGATCGAGTCCTCCAGTGCGCGGCTATGGATATCAAACCCATGCGAAACACCACACGGCTCAGACGCTCATTGCTCTTCGTACCGGGTGCAGAGCAGAGGAAGCTCGATCGTTCGCGAGATTCGACCGCAGACCTCCTCATCTTCGATCTCGAGGACTCCGTCGCGCCGGACCACAAAGCGCGCGCCCGTGAGCAGGTCGCGGATCACATCCGAAGCGCTGGATCCGGAGAATCGGAAATGGCCGTTCGCGTGAACCCGCTGGAGTCTCCGAACTTCGAAGCAGACCTGGAGGCGGTGGTATCGGCTGGTGCGCGAACGATCATGCTGCCAAAATCCCAGAGCCCAGAGGGCCTCGAGCGGGCCTCCGCAGCGGCGGCGAGGCTGGAGGCGAAGCAGGACGTCCCCCAGCGGAAGCGTTAGGTTGCTCGCGCTGGTTGAGACCGCAGCTGGGATCTCGCGCGTGGAAGAGCTGGCCGGCGCCGATTCACGAATCGACGCCCGTGTGTTTTGGGAACGCGGATTTCAGCCTCGACATGGGGCTCCCCGACGCCGATCCCCTCGGCCGGCGTCTTGCTACACGCGCGTTGCCGCCTCGCAATCGCAGCAGCCGCTGCGAAGGTGACGCCGATCGACGGAGTCTGCTTGGCGGCAAAAGACACGGCCGCATTCTCGGAAGAGGGGGAACCTGGCGCTGCGACTGGGTTTCGAGGGAAAGCTCTGCATCCACCCCAGCGCAGGTCGAGATCGCCAATTCGATCTTCACGCCAACCGCTGATCAGATCGAAACGGCGCTGCGGGTGATCGAGGGATGGGAGGCTGCGATTGCGGACGGCAAGGGGGTCTTCGCGCTCGACGGGAAGATGGTCGACCCGCCTCTCGTCGACATTCAACAGCGGGTGATCGATCGCGCGAAACAGGCTGGCGTGCTCGAAAAAACGTGATTGGGATCGCCATGGACGAGAACAGAACGGCAGACGCAGAACCTCGAATCATCAGTGTCGAAGCTCCCTACTTCGAAGACTTGAAGGTGGGCCAGCTTTTCTCCGATGCTCCGGCCGTCACGCTGACATCGGGGCATGCCGCATTTCACGAGGCACTGTTCGGAGATCGGCTGCGACTCCCGCTCGACGCAGTCCTTTGTGAAAAAGTGACGGGATCCGTGCGCGCGCTCGTTCACCCGAATGTGATCTGTAACATCGCCATCGGGCAGACCACCTCACCGACGCAGCGCGTCAAGGGCAACCTCTTCTACAGAGGGCTCATCCTTCATCAGCCAGTTTTCGTCGGCGACACCCTGCGCACTTCGACGAAAATTGTCGCCCTCAAGCAAAACAGTGCCAAACCCGGACGTGATGCCACCGGAATGGCGGCCCTCGAGATTCACGTAAACAATCAATGGGACGAAACAATCCTTCATTTCTGGCGTTGCGCGATGGTTCCGTGTCGCGATCCAAACGCGGCCACCGGGGCGAGCGATTCCTTCGACACCATCCCGGCCGAACTCGACATGGAACAGGTCGCAGCCGCGGTGCCCGTCGAGTGGTGCCTGGATGATTTCCGACGGGAGAACCCCGGCGAGCATTTCGAGGAGCTTGCGGAGGGCAGCCTCTACCGCGTCGAAGCCAGGGATTCGGTCACGTCTGCACCAGAGCTGGCGCGCCTGACACTCAATATCGCAAAAACGCACACTGATGCAGCTTCTAGCCCGTACGGCAAACGCCTCGTCTACGGTGGGTACACCATTTCGATGGCGTCGGCCCAGATCGTGCGCGCACTTCCCAACCTCGTTACCCTGCTCGCGTGGCGCAGTTGCGATCACACAGAGCCGGTCTTCGAAGGTGACATCTTGCGCACGGAATTTTCGATTGACGCGAAGCACACGCTCGCAAGCGGCGGCGGTCTCGTCGACCTTCACGCCGTCGTACACGCCGCGCGCGGGGATCAGGCGCCGCGCTCGGTGCGGATGTCTCGGTCCTCGATTGGCGCGTTATCGGTTTGATGGCTTGATGCGGACCAAGGGAGTTCCGAGTTGACTGGTATCCTGAGCGGCATGCGTGTCGTCGAGGGGTCTGCATTCGTCGCAGCTCCGCTCGGAGGTATGACACTCGCCCAACTCGGGGCAGACGTGATTCGCTTCGACCCGACAGGTGGCGGCCTCGACAACGACCGTTGGCCGGTCACCCGCGAAGGCCGCAGCCTGTTCTGGGCCGGCCTCAACAAAGGCAAGCGGTCGATCGCGATCGACATCCGCTCACCCCGAGGTCAGCAGATCGTCCAGGACCTGATCTGTGCTCCGGGCCCTGACGGCGGGCTCTTTCTCACCAATTTTCCCGGCGCGTGGATGGCTTGACTACAAGTCGCTCACCGCGAAACGGTCCGATCTGGTGATGGTCAACATCTGCGGACACTACGATGGCAATACGGCCGTGGATTATACGGTGAATCCCGGCGTCGGTTTTCCTGCCGTAACGGGCCCGAGCGACGATCCGCGCCCCGTCAACCATCTCCTGCCCGCATGGGATGCGATCACGGGCCAGATGGCAGCTGTCGGATTGCTCGCCGCAGAACGTCACCGACGCAACACCGAAGAAGGTCAGCTCGTTCGAATCGCGCTCGCCGATGTAGCCCTCGCGATGATCGGGAACCTCGGCAAGATCGCGGAAGTGATGATCAACGATCAGGACCGTCCGAAAGACGGCAATTATCTCTACGGAGCTTTCGGTCGCGACTTTGAAACCCTAGAGGGGCAGCGCGTGATGGTCGTAGCGCTGACGGACTCGCAGTGGAAAAGCCTGATCAGGGCCACCGGCCTGGAGCCTGTGTTCGGCGAACTGGAGAAGCGTAGTGGCCTCGACCTCCGACAGGCGGGCAACCGATACCGGGTGCGCCGCGAGATCGCGAAGATCATGGAGCCCTGGTTCCACTCCCGGATGCTCAGCGAAGTCCGCGAAATCTTCGACAAGAACCGCGTTTCCTGGTCGCCCTATCGAACCTTACGGCAGGTGGTCGAGAGCGATCCGGAATGTTCGACGAAGAACCCGATGTTCTCGATGGTCGATCAGCCCGGGATCGGGACCTACCTGATGCCGGGCTCCCCACTACAATTCGGCGCATCGCCCAGACTCACCGCGATCCGCGCTCCGCTGCTCGGAGAACACACCGATGAGATCCTCTCGACGGTTCTGGAACTCAGCAACAGTGAAATCGCGAACTTGCACGATAAGCGGATCGTCGAGGGCCCCTAGGGGGTCGAGCGCAATCCATCAACGCGTTCGCGATCGAGCGGCTGGAACGCCCGGACCAGTGCAGAACGCGGTGGCACCCGACCGCGTGGTCGAATTTCGCACGCGAGGGCAGAGCGCCCGATGAGC
>PVMK01151751.1_pt1 | contig 26998 bp, 23 predicted proteins | sample 1853481 | NCBI WGS metagenome assembly PVMK01 (sample SAMN08533507, study PRJNA380276) | Marine sediment metagenome, whole genome shotgun sequencing project. | reverse complement strand
CCGGTGAGCACCGGGATTCCGATCAACCAGCCCATCTGGGCCTTGTCGAAGTCGTAGACACCGTTGTCGACGAGGAAGGTGATCAACACACCATTCATCATCCACACTGCAAAACACACGGTGAACGCCAGCGTGTTTGCTGTCAGGACACTGATCGCCTTCCCTCGCTCGCTCATCTGCCACCTCGCTCGAACACGGTCAGCTCTGCGTCGTTAAGGCCTGTTTTTCACGGCTAGTTGTTCTTCGGGCGCGCCTTGCTCCACGGCGCTTCCGGATCTCGAACAGCCTTGCGATCCCAGTTCCACATGACCACCTGATAGGGCCGGACGATGTAGTGCAGCGGCACGACGACGAAATGCACGAGGCGCGTGAACGGAACCATGAAGAGGATCAAGAACGCGCCCACGATATGCAGCCTGATCACCCAAGGCAGAGCGAACACCGCATCGGTCTCGGGGTTGAGCGCAAGGAGCGACCACAGATAGGGTGTGAGGTCGGCCGCAAACCACGAGGACCCCCAACGAAACCCGAGGGCGACCCAACATCCGAGCACCACCTGAGCCAGCAGGAGTAGCTCGATCACGACGTCCATTCGGCTGGTCACCACGCGCACGCGTCGGTTGGTGAGCCGCCGCCATAGCAGGCTCAACAGACCGAACAGGAGGCTCAGCCCGAAAATGAAGGCGCTGACCTCGAGGATGATCAGGCGAACAGGAACGCTGTTCCACGCAAGCGTCGCTTGCGGGAAAAGAAACGCGAGCAGGTGGCCGAAAAACACGGCCAGCAGGCCAATATGAAAGGGAACAGTGCCCCAGAAAAGCTTGTCTCCTTCGAGGAACTGCGAGGAAAGCGACGACACGGTGAAGCCCGTCTGGCGGTACCTGTAGACAACACCGACCACGAAGACAACACCCGCCACGTAGGGAAACACGACGAGAAGGAATGTGTTGAGCGTATTCAATTCACCCTCCCTAACTGCTCGAGGCTCGCGTCTTCGGACTCGATCTCCATCTCGCGTCCAAGGGACCGCAGGAAATCGCTCTTCTGCTCCGGTCGTGGGCGCTCTACGAGGTTGAAGTCCTGCTTGAGCACGGCCAGGAGCCCTTCCAGCGCATCACAGTACATGGTGCCCCGGTCGCAGAGGAAGCGATCAGGGTCTTGTAGTGCTTTCGATAGAGCCTGTTTCGCTGGAGTATCCGGTCCGCGCCAAACTCATAGATCATGTTGTCGATTGCTGGGATGCAAGATTTCCTCGACGAACTCCGCCACGAGCTCGGGGTCTTGCCACTTGGCAATCAGGCGCAGAACGTTGGGAAGGTGGTCAGAGAGCTCGCTTCCGCAATCGAGACCGGCATCTCGGTGTTCCCGGTTTAGGTTCACCAAGAGCTCGCCCCTCTTGTAATCGTCCCCGAAGACGATGTAGCCGACGCTGAGCGTCGTGATGGCTTGCACATCGAACGAGCGCGTGAAGATCTCCTGGACCTCGTCCAGCTCCGTCTCTGACAAGCGCTCCCCGGAGGAGGGCAGAGCCTTCGCGAAAGACTCGAGCGGGATGCGGCGGCCGGGATAACGGCTTTGCAGCGACTCGCAAAGCTCTCGGACCTGCGCCGGTAAATCCGCCTCGGGATAGTCGAACACGGGTGGCGAGTTGTCGATAGTGGGTGAGTGTGCTCATCGTCAGGATCCCCGTTCGGCCGACTTGTCCTTGAACCCAAAGCCGGTGCTCCCTCGGACATCGCCAGTGAACTCCATCATCTCAATCGCTTGTTCGCGATGCGCCGCGGGAATGACGAAGCGATCGTCGAACTTGGGTAGCGACGTCAGATAGTAAATCGCGTCCGCCAGCTCAGGAGTCAGCCCAGCGGCGGACAGTGTCTCGTTCGACTTTTCCTCCGAGATATCGCCGACGGTCTTGTGCCGTCGGTAGATTCGGACGGCCATGAGCTTCATGATCCGCTCTTTGACCTTCGAGGTGTCGCCGGCGCTGAAGAGGTTCGCCATGTATTCGAGAGGGAAGCGCGCCTGGTCGATGGTTCCGAAGATCTCTTCGGTGCTCGTGTCGTAGAGCCATTTGTCCGGGCCACTGCTTCGCGATCGGGTTCATCTTCTCCTGTTGGGCGTCGTTGTCGACATCTCGAACCGAGGCCATCACCGGCAGCAGCGGCGGCACGTAGAAGAGCATCGGGGAGCGTCCTGAATTCGGGATGCAACGGAAGCGCCAAGCCCCAGGTCTTCACGAACTTGTAGGTGGGGGAGTACTGCGCCGCGTCGATGGTCGAGTCTGCGATGCCATTGGCTTTCGCCGCGGCGATGACCTCCGGATCAAAGGGATCGAGGATCATGCTCAGCTGCTGATCCACCAGGCTCTCCCTCGTCCGACGAGGCACGCTTTCGATCTGGTCGGCGTCGTAGAGCAGGACTCCCTAGGTAGCGAATGCGCCCCACACACGAATGCATGCACGCTGGCGCATGGCCTGCCTCGATGCGCGGGTAGCACAAAATGCATTTCTCGGACTTGCCAGTGTTCCAGTTGTAATAGGTCTTCTTGTAGGGGACAGGCCGTCACACACATGCGCCATGCACGACACACGTTTTGGTTGATGAGCACGACCCCGTCTTCTCCCCGCTTGTAGATCGCCCCCGATGGGCACGCTGCAACGCAGGCAGGATTGAGGCAGTGGTTACAGATTCGCGGGCAGATAGAAGAAGGCCATGCGCTCTAGCTGGAACATGGCTTCTTGCTCGGCCGGAGAGAGCTTCTTCAGGTTGGGATCGTTGCGAGCGTAGTCCGGGGAGCCGCTCAGGTCGTCGTCCCAGTTGGGCCCCATCTTGATGTCCATGGGCTCGCCGGTGATCATCGAGATCGGCCGTGCGGTCGGCTGATCGTCGCCGGCAGGTGACTCGATCAGGTCGAGATACTTGTAGGTGAAAGGCTCGTAGTAGTCGTCGATCGACGGCATGTTGGGGATTGTGGAAGAGGTTCGTGAGGCTCTTTGGCCTCCCTGCGCCTGCCAGATAGATCTTCTTACCGTTCTTTTTCCAGCCTCCCTTGTAGATTTCCTGGTCTTCCCACTTGCCGGGATAGCCCGTACCGGGCTTCGTCTCGACATTGTTCCACCACATGTATTCGGCGCCCTTGCGGTCGGTCCAAATGTTTTTGCAGGCGACGGAGCACGTGTGACAACCAATGCACTTGTCGAGGTGGAACACCATCGAGATCTGTGATCGAACATCCATATCAGAACACCACCTTGTCCATTCGTTTGACGATGACGTGCGTGTCGCGGTTCGGAGCGATCGGCCCCCAGTAGTTGAAGTGATAACTGAACTGCCCGTACCCTCCGGCGAGGAAGTTCGGCTTGAGGTGAATCCGCGTGAAGCTGTTGTGACCCCCCGCTCGGCGGCCGCCTCGGACCTGCGACTTGGGGATGCCCACTGTCCGCTCCGGAACGTGGTACACGATGCACACCCCCTTGGGGATTCGAGCGCTGACCGAGGCGCGCGCACAGTACACACCGTGGTCGTTGTATACCTCGACCCAATCGTTGTCGTTGATCCCCAACTCCGCCGCGTCTACCTCGCTCATCCAGACCGGCTCGCAGCCCCTGGAGAGCGTCAACATCCGATGGTTCTCCATGTACGTGGAATGGATGTGCCACTTGCCATGCGGCGTGAGGCAGTTGAGGATCCTCGCGTCTCCGCCCTTTAGAGTCTCCTTGAGGTCCCCATAAGCCTCGGGCTTCGGGGAGGGCTTGTAGGTGGGGAGGTTCTCCCCATAGGCCAGATACATTTCGTGATCGAGGTAGAAGTGCTGCCGACCTGTGAGCGTACGCCACGGAACCAGCTTCTCGACGTTGTACGTATAGGCCGCGTACGCCCGGCCTTTTGTCATCACGCCCGACCACAACGGCGAGGTCGTGTACCTACGAGGCTGCGCCTGTAGATCGGCGTAGTTGATGCGCAGATCCTCACTGCCCAATCCGAGGTCAGCGAGTGCCAGACCGGTTTTCTTCTCCGCGTTGCGGTATGCGCGCACGTTGAGCTTGCCGTTGGTCAACGTCGAGAGATGCAGCACCGCATTGGCCGCCCACTCGTCTTCCTTCAGCGAGGGATACGCCTGGCCGTTGCTACGCTCGACGGGGAAGTGGTTGGACGCGATCATCTCGTCGTACGCGTCCTTGCACTGGAACTGGTTCCCGTGCGCGCCTAGACCAGTAGTCCTGATGCGATCACCCAGGGTGATGAACTTGTCGTAGATGCGCGTGTAGTCGCGGTCCACAACCGTCAGCTTGTGCATCGTCTTGCCAGGGATCGCCTCGCATTCACCGTGGTACCAGTCCTTTATGGTCGGCTGGGAGATCTCGTCCGCTGAGTCATGCGCGAGCGGGGAGGCGACGATGTCCTTCTGCACCTCCGGGAAATACTGCGCAGCGGCCTTACTCGTCGCTTTGGCTAGCTCGCGGAAGATCTCCCAGTCTGTCTTGGACTCCCATACCGGCGCGATCGCCGCCGAAAGCGGGTGGATGAAGGAGTGCAGGTCGGTACTGTTGAGGTCGGCCTTTTCGTACCAAGAGGCCGCCGGCAGCACGATGTCGGAGTACAAGGCCGACGAATCCATACGGAAATTCAGATCGACGATGAGGTCCATCTTCCCGACCGGTGCGACGTCGTGCCACTGGACCTCTTTGGTGTGCTCGTCCGAGTCCTGTCCGATCGCATTCGAGTGCGTGCCCAAGTAGTGCTTCAAGCAGTACTCGTGCCCTTTCATGCTGCCCATGATGGCGTTGCCGCGCCAGATGTACCAAACACGGGGAAAGTTCTCTTCGGCTTCCGGATTGCTCACCGAGTACTTCAGCTTCTTGCTCTTGAGCTTGTTCAGGACGTACTTCTCGATGCCTGCGTCATCCGTCGCTCCATTGGCCATTGCCTCTTTTGTGAGCTCGAGGGTGTTCTGCTCGAACTGTGGATAGAAAGGCATCCACCCCATGCGCACTGACTTGAAGATCTGATCGGCGGTGTGCTGCCGAGTCATCGCATTGTCGGGAACCGTGTTGTACCGGGAGAACTGCCCGTCGTACCGGTACTGGCAGGTGTTGATGTAGTGCCAAATCGGCGCTTGCTGGAGTCGGACGGCGCCGTGCCAGTCCTTGCCGAACGCGATCGCTCCCCATGAATCCACCGGTGCCAGCTTTTCCTGACCGACGTAGTGATTGAGCCCTCCACCGTTCTTGCCGACGCAGCCGGTGAGCATCAGGGCCATGGCGCCGGCTCTGTACATCAGGTTTCCGTGGTACCAATGGTTGATACCTGCCCCGATGATGATCATGCACTTTCCGCGGGTAGCTTGGGCGGTGTTCGCCCACTCACGAGCGAACTGGAGGACGGTGTCCGAGGCGATGCCGGTAAAGAGCTCCTGCCACGCTGGTGTGTAGGCGGCATCCTTGTCGTCGTAATCCTTCGGATACTCACCCGAAAGCCCTCGGCTAACGCCGTATTGCGCCATCGTCAGGTCGTAGACGGTAGTGACGGGAACACGACCTTCAACGGTGTCGATGTACATCATGGGCACGCCGCGGTGCACCTTCTTGTCGAGCCCGAACTCCGTGAAGCTCGTTTGCGCGACCTCGTTCGACCTGCCCAACAGAGTAAGCACGGGATCGTACGGCTGGTCATCGACCGCATTCTCGAACTTCATGTTCCAGTTGCCGGGCTTCTCGTCCCAGCGAGACCCCGAGCTCCCCTTCGGAACGACCGGTTGGCCGGACGTCGTGTCGATGTTGACGAACTTCCATTCGCCGTTCGAAACATCCTTGAACTGAGGGAGCTCCGACGCGCGAAGCAGACGGCCAGGCTTATAGTGCTCGCCGTCTTTCTCGAGCTTCACGAGGTAGGGGCTGTCGGTGTACTTCTTGACGTAGTCGATGAAATACGGCGTTTGCTTGTCGTGGTGGAACTCCTTGAGGATCACGTGCGTCGTGGCCATCCAGAAAGCGCCGTCGCTTCCTGCGTGCAGAGGCACCCACTGGTCGGCGTACTTACACACCTGGCTGAAATCGGGTGAGAACACCACTGCCTTCGTGCCGTTGTGCCGCGACTCGGCGAAGAAGTGGCAGTCGGGGGTGCGCGTCATGTTGAGACACGCGCCCATGTCCGCGATCATCTTTGCGTTGTACCAGTCGGCACTCTCACAGACATCGGTCTGCTCGCCCCAGATCTCGGGGAAGGCCGTCGGAAGGTCGCAGTACCAATCGTAGAAGCTTAGATTGACTCCGCCGAAGAGCTGCAAGAATCGACTGCCCGCCGCGTAGCTCAGCATCGACATGGCCGGAATCGGGCTGAAGCCGATCACTCGGTCGGGGCCGTACTTCTCCGCGGTGTGTATGTTGGCGACGGCCATGAGCTCCAGGACCTCGTCCCAACTCGCTCGCCGGAACCCGCCTTTGCCACGGGCCGTCTGGTATGCCCTTCGCGCACCTTCGTCCGCCTGCAAGGCCTTCCACGCCTTCATGGGGTCGCCGGTCTCGCGCTTCTTGGCTCGGTAGGCGTCGATCAGCGCGCTCCGGATGAGCGGGTACTTGATCCGCAGGGGGCTGTACAAATACCAGGAATATGAGATCCCTCGCTGACACCCGCGCGGTTCGTAGGGAGGCAGGGAGTCCTCGAGCAGCGGGTAGTCCAGCTGCTGCGTCTCCCAAGTTACGATCCCGTCTTTGACATGGATCTGCCAGGAGCAGCCACCGGTGCAGTTGACGCCGTGCGTGCTGCGCACGATGCGGTCGTGTTGGAAGCGGTTGCGATAGAACTCCTCCCACTTCCTGGTCTGCGGTGAGATGATGTCTTTGATCCAACCCATAGATGTTTCCCGATCGCTTCCTGTCGTAAATTCAGGTGGATTTGACCTGCCTGTCGTAGATCGATTGATTTACAGAGGACCGCTTCCGCCTACGCCAGAGGAGCGAATAGAGGCCGAGCAGGATGCCCGAGCCCGCTACACCGCTCGTGAAAAGCCCGATGCCGTAGTCCCGTGGCTGTTGGAACGCCTTCTCGCGGTCGGCGCGTTGTAGGAAGCCAACGAGAGCTTTGACCTCTGTTTCAGAGAGCGGCTCGTCCTCGTAGGCTTTTTGCATCACCGGAAATGGAGGGCTTCCGAGAATGGCGCGCACCCCGGGGCCGCCCAACCGTGAGAACACGGACGTGAGCTCTTTGGCGAGGATCCCACCACCGATGACCGCATCGTTCGCGACGTCGTGGCACGAGTTGCACGCCGGCCCCCCATTGCTCAACCGAATGCTTCCCTCGAAGAGATTCTGCCCTAGGACCACGTCCTCTTCGGTGAATACGACCGGCACAGCTGGTGGCGTCGTGCCGATGACATGAGGCGTCTTTGCGTACTCGACCACCGCCAGGATGTCCGCCTTGGTAAGCGGCTGATCGGGCATCGTCACCTTGGCGTGTTCTTCGAAGAGCGCGACGGCGACCGGATCGCCCGCTTCCACCATAGCCTGCGAGTGCTGGACGAACTTGATGAGCCACTCCTCGCTTCGACGCTCGGACACCCCCAAGAGGTCCGGGCCAACCAACCGGCCACCGCCGATCGTGTGGCACGCGTTGCACCCGCTTTCAAAAAAGATTTCCTCGCCCGATTTTGCTCCCACAACAGTGGGGTTAAGCAAAGCGCTCGCAACGGTGATCGTGCTAGCGAGTGCCACGATTGATAACATGGAGAAACTAAGCTTCCACATCACCCGCCTGCACCCGACCGTGGACGGCGACCCATCTAGTTCGCATGCAAGCCCGGCGTGCAATTTGCGATCCACAGGGGGCTCGAAGCGGGGTGCGACTCCACGCCTGGATCTGAAGTGGCGCAAATCATGACGAACCGCGCTTCCGAGGGCCGTCCGAGGAGTTCCTCGAGCGCGATTTCGCTTGGTTAATAACAGGCGACTAGACGCAATATTTGCGCCGGTCGCAGCGATCGTGCTGTGTGTTCGCGTTTGCGGTCGTAGCGCGAGCGGCAACGGCTCACGGCGTTTGAACAGCAATCTCCAGGTAGCCCCAGTGCGTTGCGATATCGTGTCCAAGGTTTCGAGCGCCCGTGATTCGGCACGAACACCGTGTATCCGCCGGACAAAGATGCCCACGGAGCGAACTTCCACTTGAAGAGCGCGTCCACCTCCTGCCCAAGTGTCCTGGTCGTGTTGTTCACGTTCTGGCCGAGTGTGATGCCCGGGGCGGCCGACCAGCGTGCGCTGGGGGTCGGCGAGCGCGAAGGTGTAGAGTCCCAGCTTTAAGCCCACGGGCGCGTTCGGCGTTTTTACCCCCAGTATCAAGTGTCCGTCGATCAGGTTTCGAAGCCCAAACAGGTCGGCGGCGCCATAGAACTTGTGGTTGGTTGGAAAGAAGTTGTTGAACTCCCTGAGCTTTCCGTCTTGAGACGCGCCCGTGGCATAGGCGAAGCCACCGTTGATTGTCGGTGTCCACGTCACCTCGAACGTGTAGTCGAGATCCCCGGATGCGGCGAAGGCGAAGAAGCGCTGGGCGTTTTGGCGACCTCCCTGCATCGTGAGCTCACCCGTGTAGCGAAGACCGTCGATCGGGACTCCTGTCACGTATACGCCGGGCGACACGATATCGTTTCTGACCGGTACGGGTAGCGTCACGGTCGGGCGGTCGTGACGATAGAGTACGTAGCCCTCGACTCGAAGCTTCGTTCCGTTGTCGTAGATCAAGTTGGCTGCCGCGAGATACGAGCCATTGTTCTCGACCAACTCTGGAGGGTCTACGGTGTCGTCGACGAAGCGCTGCTGTCTGGCAAGCATCGACCCGAAGAGGTCCACCTCCAACTTGTCGAGAAAGAACCCATGCAACCGCAGCGCGTCAAAAGAGCGTGCGGACATCAACCAGTCGAGCGCGCCAATCATGCGCTGATTGCCGTAGTTGATCTCCTGACGACCGATGCGAATGAAGCCACGATCGCTCCAGAACTCGAGAATCCCTTGGTGGAGAGCAAACGTTCCTCCGTCGTCGAAGCCGGGGCGAGTTCCAAAGAGGCGTGCGTCTTGAAACTGCATCAATATACGAAGGAACTTCCACTCGGCGCCGAGGCCAAGACGTATGCGCGTCGTCAGAAAGTGCGCGCTGTTCACCGCTTGTTCCCCGTTGCCGTACACCTTGCCCCGGATCTCTTCTCTAAAACGCGCCTGGAGAAAAGGCGTCAAGGTGAGATCGCCGAGCTTGATCGCCAATGGATTCTTGGAGAACGTCACCGTCGCTTCCTCCTCGACCGCGGGGATCTCGTCCTCACCCGGGGTCGACTGCTCATCCGGTGGTTGCGCAAGGCCCGTGCGACTCATGCAAAGCAAGGGCAGCACGATCGCGATCAGACATCCTGTCTTCGAAATCATGGTCTGCCTCCCCTTCCGTTGGATGCACGTCTCCGTAACACGCGAGCAGAGCACTTCACAACCCGTCCCGTTGAGGATCGTGTCGACTCTGTCGCGCGCTTCGCACAGCTGCGAGCACACCAACGACCGAGCCTGGGAGCCACCGATCAGACTCGAACTGATGGCCTACGGCTTACGACCGCGTCGTACGCACGGGCTGCGCGCTGATGCGCTGAAACTTAAGAGGTGCGCTAACGAACGCTCGCAGTATTTGCGCACCCAGTGCAGCCCGCGCGCAATGTGTGCGCGGATTACTTGTGGATACTGTGCATAAGTCGGCTTCGGCCCTGGGCACGAACATTGCTTGAGTCGTGCGTGGGAATGTTTGTCTAGTGAACAGTCGGCTAGGCGCGTGACATTCCTTCGGGAGTTGTAATGGCCTACTATTCACCGGTCGATTTCTTGCAGGACGAAGAGTTTATCGAGGGCATGAAGCGGAGGCAAAACGGCGAACTGTCTCTCTCGTGGATGGACGCCGCAACAGAGAGAGTGCGCTGCAGCCCGCACAGTCCTCGACGCGGCATGACCTACAAAGATATCAATGTGGGTTCGTACAGCACCGATGCCATCCCGGAGGTCATCCGTGCACACAGAACCATGGCGCCGCGGGGGTCAGAGCTTCCGCCGGGCTTGCCGGATATGGGGTATCTGGTCAACCGCAAGAGCGAGGTATGGGCCAACAACGTTCTTGCCTTGTACGAAGAATCAAAAACAAGGCAATGGAACGCGGCGACAGACATCGACTGGTGCGCCCTTCCCGACTGTCACATAGCCGACGACATGGAAAAGGCATTCTGCCAGCTGTGCACTTTGCTTTCGGAAGTGGAGATGATCGCGACCGACCTGCCTGCCAAGTGGATACCGCTCATCAACCACGACATGGTCGAGCTCAAGAGCCTGTTGTGCATGCAAGTAGTCGACGAAGCGCGACATACCGAGGTGTTTCGCAAGCGCGCCCTCGCCAATGGCGTCGGCCTTCTACGAGCAAGTGTGGTCGCGGAACACGCACTCAAGGGCATTTTGGATTCCGACACCTACACCCAGGCCTCGGTGTTCATGCATCTGCTTGGTGAAGGGTTTATCCTCAGTACTTTCAGAAACGGCGAAGCAATCGCCCCGACCCCAGTGGACAAAAAAATATTCCGATTGGTGATGCAGGACGAGGCACGCCATGTCTCCTACGGAATGATGCACCTCAAGTATTTCTTGCGAGCACACCCAAGCCGCGCCGAAGAAATACACTTTATGCTCGATGAAGCGGAGACGTTGATGATCGGGCTACTCGGAGCTGCTGAGCTGGCTGAGCCGCTCATTATACTGGCCGGCAAAGGATTTGGTCGCGAGCAAATCAAACGAGGTATAGAGCTCACTCTATTCAACCAGCTCAAAGCAATTGAGGAGTATTTCGGCCGGCTCGAGCACGCAGGGCTCAAAGGACGGCGGGAGCGCAGCCAGTTCACCAAACTTCTATCCATGCTCGCTTGAGCAGAACGGTGGCCGACATGGACTTTCCATCTAAAGAGTTCTTTGACCGTCTACGAACCGAACTCGTTGGCGCAACCGACGAATTCGCACATTTGGGCGTTTTTGACGCCTCGTTTGCGATTCGGGTACAGGCGAGTCCCGGGTTCGCCCAGGAACGCAATTATCTATTTCGGTTTGAAATAGACTCATGCACCGAACTGACCGAGACCGAAACCGATGGGTTGGAAGATAAGGTCGACTTCATATTGGAGGCCCCCCACGCAGTCTGGTGCGAGATGCTTGCCAGCAGACAACCGAATGGCGAGATCGACGCTGCGCACACGATAAACACACTGTGCCATTTCGACGACCCGATGCGCGTCAGGTATCGAGACCCCGTCGGACACGATAAGCTGTTTCGCTTTCAACAGAGCGTTCAACTTGTCTTCAACGTTGCGGCAACGGTTGCAGCGGAGAGTTAACAGCGCCCATGTACACCCAGCCTTGAACGGGCGCGAGTCATTAGTGAGCCCAGATCCTGTCGGGTCTGGGCTAGCCTTGAGGTGGGACCGGGAATATTGTAACCGATGCTCGAAGATCAGACGCTCGGCCGGAGGACCTCGTCGTTTGTGCTCCAGTGGCACCTTACGCACGCGTGCGACATGCACTGCAAGCACTGTTACGATCGCAGCAATCTGCGCGTCATCCGTCTAGACGGAGCATTGCGCATTCTCGACGATGTCGCCGCCTTCTGTGCCGACCGGGAAGTGCGGCCAAGCATCACGCTCTCGGGCGGGAATCCTTTCTTCTACCCGTGGTTCTTTGACCTCTATCGCGAGGTCGTCGAGCGCGGCATGCGCGTATGCATTCTGGGTAACCCAGTGCCGGAAGAACAACTGGACCGGCTGGTCGAAATCGGTGCCCCGACTTACTATCAGATCAGCCTCGAGGGGCTCGAAGAACACAACGATTGCATCCGCGGCGATGGCGCCTTTCGACGGGCACTCGACTTCTTGCCCATGCTCCGTGAGCGCGGCATCCGAGCCCCTGTGATGATCACGCTGACGCGAGATAACATGGACCAGATCATCCCGGTGGGTGAGCTGCTGCGCGACCGCGCTGACCGGGTCACCTTCAATCGTCTCTCTCAGGTCGGAGAGGGTGCAGCGCTCGCGTTGCCCGACATCGAGGAGTACGGTCGATTCATGGTCGACTACATGGTCGCACGGGAGTCGAATCCCACGCTCGGCTATAAGGATAACCTCTTCAACATCATCCGATACGAGCTCGGCATGAAGCTGACCGGCGGATGCACCGGCCACGGCTGCGGCGCGGCTTTCAATTTTCCTTGTGCTCCTGCCGAACGGCGATGTACACGCCTGCCGCAAGTTTCCCTCCCCCCTGGGAAACATCCTCCTGTTGACGCTTGGGCGAGATCTACGACTCCGACGAGGCAGCGCGCTACCGCCGAGGGTGCACCGACTGCGACGGGTGTCCCATACGCGCCAAATGCGGTGGCTGCCTCGCGATCACCTCGGGGCACGGGCTCGATCCGTTCAAGCATCGCGATCCGCACTGCTTCATGTAGAGAAGCCTGAGCCCGCGCGTGCAGTGCGTCCTTTCGGTCATCTGTCGTCATGTCGAGGCTCCACCAATACGCGCACCACACCGTCCTTCTTGTTGGCCAGGTGTTGCAGTGCATCGTCCGCTTTGTCGAGTGATTAGCGCGCCGAGATCGACTCCGAGAGATTCAACCGTCCTGACGCGACCAATCCGTAGAGATCCTCGATGTCCACGCGGTCCCGTTCATCGACTGTGGATCGAGTATGTACCGAGCGCCTTTGCGACGAGGCGATCCGATTCGAAGATCTCCGATTCGAGGACCGCAACCCGCGAGCCTTTGCGGATGACACGGGTGTCGCACACCAACTCCCCTTCCCGCGCGCTCGAGAGATAGACGATCTTGATCTCAATCGTCGCGCAGCTCTGCCCTTTCTCAAGCAGCGGATAGAGGGCAGCACCCATACCGGTGTCCGCCATCGCATAGGCCACCGCGCCGTGCACTACACGATGCGGATTGAGCAGCTCAGGACGGATCGAAACACGGCACCGACTCGTCCCAGCCTCGGTCGGCTCGAAGCTCAAGCCGACCAGGTCGGCAAAGGGATGAGAAATAGACCCTGGAGCGCTCATGAGCTTTCTCTAACACGAGTGTCGCCCGCGTGGGCCTTCGAAGGAAGGCCCTGGAAGTAGCATCCGCGTCCTCCGAATGGATAGTCGTAGGTCCCGTACGTCCATTCGTAGTCCTGACCAAAGGGCGCGACGAGATTGCGCAGGTCTCGTTCGGAGTAGACGCGCAGGGTGCTGATGATCGCGTCCCACGTTCCCGCGGCGAGGCCTATCGGCGTCAGCCAGGTCCAAGCGGCCTTGGCGAGCCGGTCTCGAGGTGAGAGCAAAGGGGTGGCCAAGAGCGAAGGGATCCCGACCGGAATCAAGGGAAGCGCACCCCGAGGGTCACGTTCGAAGCATTCGGAGATGAAGATCGGCGCCTGATTGTCGATCGCGTCGCGGAGGATGTCGCCTGCCAGGTCGGGCGGGAAATGATGAAAGGCATTGACGATGATTCGAGCGCGCCCTTCCGACAAGGAAGCGGGGATGCGCGTCGCATCGACCGGCTCGGCGATGAAATCGATGCTGTTCGGACGCTGCTGCTTTGCGTGCCTCCAGATTGGCACCCGGGGAAAGAGATCGGTGATCAGGAACCGGGGAGGAGTGAGCCCCAACCGCTCCGCTTCATGACTGAGGATGACAGCAGGTCCGCCCGCCCCCGCGCACAGGTCGAGCACTTCGCGCGTCCCGGACGCGGAAAGGAAGTCATCGATGACGGGCGCTAGCGGTCGAAGGAAGCCACCCCAGTCCAATGAACGGCTCAGAGTCTCGACGATCGTGTCGCGCAAGCTCGCGGGAACCCAATCGCGATCGTTGAATTCGAATAGCTGGACTCTTGGGAGGAAGGGCATGCGGCTCCTGACTGAGAGGTTGAAATCAGATGAAGCGGAGGTACAGCACGTACGCCGGCAAGCCGAACAGCACCAAGTAGTTGATCGTAGCGCCGATTGAGTGCGCCAACCCCTGCTTGCCAAGCACGCCGTAGGCGTGGAGCGCCCGGGTCGCGAAAATGGTACCGCCGATCACGTGCAGCGCGATCGAGTCGCCCCCGCTCATCTCGGCGAGCAACAACATCAAGAACAAGATGCCGATATACTCGGCGCAGTTTCCCTGGGCGCGCACCGCGCGCATGACGGCAGGTTCCGAGTTGTCGCCCAGCACCGTCTTGTACTTCCCGCGCAACGAAGAGACGTAAACGCTGAGCCCGGCGAACAGCAATACGGTGAGTCCAGCGTAAAGTGCAGTGATCGATCCCATGGTCTTCATCCAAAATGCAGAATAGCGGTTTAGCTCCTTTCGTTACTCTTGTCTCGTGATGCCAGGTCAGCTTGCTGAGGTGCTGTGGTAGCCTCGTGGTGGAGGTGTGCATGGGACCCCTGGAAGTTCATTTTGTGGGTAGTGGTGATGCGTTCGGTAGTGGAGGACGGTTTCAGACCTGCATCGCGATACGCAGCTCCGATGACCTCTTCCTCGTCGATTGCGGAGCGTCGTCACTGATCGCGATGCGGCAACAGAAGATCGAGCCGCGGGATGTGAGCAAGATCCTAATCACGCACCTACACGGGGATCACTTTGGTGGGCTTCCGTTCTTTCTGCTCGACGCACAGCTGGTTTCCAAGCGCACGGCACGACTCACGATCGTGGGACCGCCGGGTCTCGAGGAACGCCTCATGGAGGCCATGGAGATACTCTTCCCCGGCTCGTCCAAAGTCGCGCCTAGCTTCGAGCTGAGCTTCGTCGAGCTGAAGGCACGAACGCCAACGGTGATCGACGAGATCGAGGTAACCGCGTTTCCCGCGGCTCACTTCAGCGGCGCGCCGTCGTACAGCCTGCGCGTGGAAACCGAAGGAAGGGTGTTCGTGTACTCGGGCGACACTCAGTGGACCGACACCCTGATCGAAGCATCGGACCAAGCCGACCTATTCGTCTGCGAGTCCTACATGTTCGACAAAGATGTCGCACTTCACAATAGCTACCACCGGATCATGCAGAATCGCGCGCGTCTCACATGCAAGCGCATCGTGCTCACACACATGAGCGAGGACGTATTGTCCCGCGCCTCGGAGGTCGAGCTACCGATGGCCGAGGACGGCATGACTGTCGTCCTGTAGGATATCCAGATGAAACGCCGAGGCGTTTTTGAGGCGAGCGTTCGCGCGGCTGAGTCCAGCCTAGTCGGCACCTAGCGAACTCAGCTACACTCGCCCGATGGAACGAGCGAGGGAACGGGCCGCATCGATCGCGATCCTGACGTCGATCCCGATGGTGGCTCAGCTGGTGGCCGGACGCGCCGTCCGCGACACGCTCTTCTTAACCGAATACGACGCTTCGTATCTGCCTCGGGTGATGTTGGCCGCGGCCGCTCTTTCCTTGGTGTCCGCCGTTTCGGTTGGCCGCTTGATGCCGCGTTGGGGGCCTCGCGGTACGGCTGTTTTGCTCGCTAGCGTCAACGGCGGGATCTTCATTCTGGAAGCCGCTCTGATCGACGTCGCTCCGCACATCATCGCGGTGGTTACGTACATCCATGTAAGCGTCGTCGGCGCGCTCGTGGTCAGCGCTTTCTCGTCGGTCGTGAACGAACGGTTCGATCCCCTCTACGCGAAGACCGTCGTCGCACGGGTCGGCACTGGGGCGGCGTTGGGCGGCGTCGTCGGGGGAGTCGTGGCGCTCGTTCTTTCTGACGCCTTTACGCTTGCAACCGTCCTCTACGGTCTCGGAGCGATCAGCGCGCTCGTCGCTCTCGGGGTCTGGGCCGTTGGCAAATCCACTCAGCGCCAAAGGCCGTCCGACGGCCAAACACGATTCGGCATCGAGACAATCCGCCGGGACCCCTATCTCTCGCGTGTCGCGCTGACGGTGATGTTGCTCGGCGCCGTCGGTGTTCTCGTCGACTACGCCATGAAGGCCGAGGCTGACGCTCGTTACGTCGACTCGGCGGGGCTCCTTTCTTTCTTCGCGGTGTTCTACATGGTGACCGCCCTGCTGACGTTCGTGATGCAAGCGGGCGTCGCGAAACCACTGCTCCAGAAGATCGGTCTTGGTGGGACCATGGCTGTCCTGCCCTTTGCAGTCGCGTTGAGCGCGGGCTTAGGCGCCGTTTGGACACGGCTATGGACGGCTGCATTGACGCGCGGTTCCCAGACCGTCTTGTCGAGCTCGCTCTTTCGGTCGGGGTACGAGCTTCTTTACACACCGATCCCGCCGCTCAAGAAGCGCGGGACGAAAGCGCTCATCGACATCGCCTGCAATCGAATCGGGTATGGGATCGGAAGCGTCCTCGTGATGTTGATTCTAGTCGCCGCCTCCACGCCTGCCGTTGCGACTTCATGGGTGTTGGGCCTCGCCACGATCGCTGCTTTGATTGCTGCGTGGATGGTCCGACAGTTGCAGGACGGATATGTGCGTGAGCTGGCCACGAGCCTACGCGATGGCTCGATCACGCTTCAATCCGATGACATCGTCGATGCGACCACCTTGCACACGTTCGCCGAAACCGCAGCCGTGCTCGACCGGCACGAGCTGCTGAAAAGGATCGAGGCGCTCGGTTACGACGGAGACGATGGGGACGATGGAGACGATGACTCGCAACGACGCGACACATGGATCGCTCACCTGTCGGACATGTTGTCCGACGAGCCGGCGCGCGTGCTGGGCGTCCTCTCCGACGAGTCGTTGAGCCCACGCCTCGCTGGGCTTGTGATCGACTTGCTGCGAAAGGACCTCTACGCGCGCTCCGCATACCGCGCACTCGAACGTATGAGCGGACAGATCACGGGCCAGCTGATCGACGCGATGCTGTCGAACGACAGCCCGGTCGCGGTCCGCCGGCGCATCCCACGACTCTTGAGGAAACTCGAAGTCCCGCGCGCGGTGCGAGGGCTGATGGAGGGTCTTCATGACGAAGAATTCGATGTTCGGTACCGCTGCGGACATGCACTCGCGGACCTGCAACGCGCGAACCCTGATCTGGACTTTCCCAAGCCCGCGATCATCGATGCGGTGAGTCGCGAGCTCGCCTTGGACCAGGGGCAACAGCAACATCGAGATCTTCGCGAAGGGGTGTACCCAGAGATGCGAAACGAAATCGACGCTCTCCTCGACGCTCGAAAAGACCGAAGTCTACAACATGTCTTCACGTTGCTGAGCCTCGCGCTCGACCGCGACGCGGTCATTCTTTCTTTACGCGCGCTTTCGAGTGAGGACGAGAACCTTCGCGGCACGGCACTCGAGTATCTGCACAACGTCCTACCAGACCCGATTCGCGAGCCGCTATGGCCAAGGCTCACCGAACGATCCTCACGGCCGCCGACCCGATCGACGACGGCAGCTCCAGAGGACCTGTTACGGTCGATGCAATCGTTGATGCTCAACCGCGACCAGCTCGAGAAGTGAGCGCCACGTCGATCGTCAGCATCCCTTCGCCTTCGGGTGGAGGCGTCTTTCGCGAGAGCTCGCCATGCACCGCCCACCAGCGGCGCGCGTCCTCGGAAGTCCACGGAAGGACGCTGGCGCACTCGGATAGCCGCTGCTCGAGCTCGAGTGCGCTCTGCGGCCGGTCGGACGGGTCTTTTGCGAGGCAGTCCAAGACCAGTTGCTCGAGGTCCGCCACAATCGGTTTGCCGAGCCTCGACGACAAGGGCTCCGGGGCGCTGTGCAGATGATGGCTGGCCACCTCGACGATGCTTTTTCCCGTGAACACATGTGTGCCCGTCAGCAGGTAATACGCGACGGCGCCAAGCGCATAGAGGTCGGCCCTTGCGTCGACGGTGTTGGGCGAGGTGATCGACTCGGGCGCCATGTACTGCGGGGTCCCGGACAGGCTCGCTTCATTGGTGAGCTCGATCCCGCCCTCCCGACGGACCTCTTTGACGAGACCAAAGTCCAGCACTTTGACGCAATCACCAGCCCCGCCGTGCGGGTGCAACAGATGCACCATGACGTTACTGGGCTTGATGTCGCGGTGAACCAAGCCGATGCCGTGCGCCTCGACCAAGGCCGACGCCGTTTGTCTCATCAAGTCGGCGACACGGCCTTGGTGTTGCGCGCGCTGATCGTGCGACGAGGTCCGACAAGATTCAATCCATCGATGTATTCCATCGCATAGTAGAAGAGCCCATCCGACGTGTGACCATAGTCGAAAATCGTGATCGTATTGGGGTGCGTTAGGCTTGCAGTGAGCTGCACCTCTTGCTCGAAGCGGCGCAGGTTGTCGGCGCCCGCCTTCTCGGGCGGCAGGAGCTTCACGGCTGTAGGGCCTACGAAGGAACGCGTGGCTCGCCCGGTAGACGACGCCCATGCCGCCCTCGCCGAGCTTCTCTTCGAGCCGGTACTGCCCCAGTTGCTCTGCGTCACGGACTCGGCATCGAAGCCCGTAGATGACGACCGAAGTCATGGTGGCGAGCGTGGTTGTGAGCACCCACCACGCCGCGATCTCGATCGTGATGTTCACTGCGGCGCGCGCCGCTGTCAGCTCGGCGAGCTCCGGATAGAGCGTGGACCACTTCTGCCAGTCTAGGCCCAGGGCGCGAACGTAGACAGCAAGCGAGGAGGATCGCCCCGAGATGGTTCCTAGGATCAGGGTCGAGCGGCCGGTGCACGGCACAAAGATCGACCTTCCCAGCATCACATACGTGAGCGCAAGCAGGATGATGAAATCCGGCCGCCTCTCGAGCGGGATGTACATCGACATCGCGCTCGTTGCGAGCACGCCCAAGCTGAGCGCGGCGAGATCCACGGCTGAGATGAAGCGTGTGCTGCGCTTGCCGCTCCGGCACAGGAACCACGGCAGCAGAAAGAACTGAGCGGCCGCCAGATGCCACAAAAACGAGGGATGCGCGAAATCCTCCGGGCGTCCGAAGAGAAGCAAGGTGATCAGGCGGTAGAGCCAGAACAAAAGGTAACAACCGCCCATGCAGAGGCCGAAGAGTGCGACGCGCCGTTGCAGGAACGCGCGGTCTTCCTCGCTTTCGGACAAGCCTCTGATGCTCGCGGCCGTCATATACCGCCTCTTAGTAGCACGTCGTTCTCATCTTCGTAGGCTATGTTGAAGCGTTGGAAGAACGGAACTAGAGTCGTCTGGTGCTGCAGTGGCTACACGAAATCTATACTGAGCCCTTGTTTTGGCAGTTTGCCGTGGCGGGGACGGTCGTAAGCGTGGTTTCGTTCCTGTTGTTTGCTGTACCGTTCACCGTCTTCGCGTCGAGACAGCCTGCATGGGCAGAGCCCTACCGCATTCAGGCGCGGGCTGTGAACAGGCGCGCGATCGTCAGGCCCGCGTTCGGCCGTTTCGCGTTGAATAGCTCTGTGATGGCGCTGGTTACGTTTGTTTCCTGGCCTCTGCTCCGGCTGTCGAACGTGCACGCCGGGCCGTTGCCTCCCTGGTACGTGATCGTCCTTCAGGTTGCGTTCTTCATCGTGCTCGATGATTTTCTCTTCTACTGGTTGCACCGCGGCCTGCACGAGAGCCGCTGGCTCTATAGGAAAGTTCACAGCGTGCACCACCGCATCACGACCCCGTGGGCCATCACCGGGCACTATGTGCATCCGGTCGAGTACATCTTGACGGCCGTGGTCATGCTCGCAGGGCCTATTCTGCTCGGCTGCCACGTCGTGACCCTCTACATCTGGATCGTGGTGCGGCAGTGGGAGGCGGCCGAGGGACACTCCGGCTACGATTTTCCCTGGAGCCCGACGCGACTCATTCCCTTCAGCGACGGCGCCACCCACCACGACTTCCACCACGCAAAGGTCATAGGCAACTACGCCGGCTTCTTCCCGTGGTGGGACAGCGCCCTAGGCACCCTGAGCAAAGGCTACGCCGAACACCTAGCCGCTCGCCGCGCCGCCCGATGACACCGGGAGTGGTTGCACGATCTCGGACGACTCTTGATCGTTGGCGCGGCCTCACCGAGGGGCGCGAAGTTCTCTTCGCAAGAGATGCCCCCATGCCCAGTTGTACGGATGTGCCAGCTTCACGCGCTCGTCGTTTCGATAGATGGGACGGTCTTCATTGGCCCACGTGAAGATGCCACCCTCTAGATTGTACACTTCGCCGATGCCAGCGCGGCGGAGTTGCTCAGCAATAACCGCGCTCCGGTAACCGACCGAACAATAGACGACGACGGTCGCGTTTGGATCGATTTGCAGCGATGCGATCTTCGGTTCGTCGGGATCTACACGGCGTGCGCCCCGAAGGTGACTCACAGCGAACTCGGCTTCCGTCCGCGTATCGAGAATCACCGGTTGCCCGACCGGTTCCCGCTCCACCCACTCGAAAAGAGTCCTACTGTCGACCCATCGCACGTCCGGAAAGCGGGCGGCGATCAATGGCTTCAAGGAAACAGCGCCCTGGGTGCTCATCCACAGCGACACCACGAGCCCCAACGCGAGGATAGAAACCCACAACCAAGAACTGATTCTCATCGCGTGCTCACCACGAGCATACGCCACGAGAGACATAGAGTCCTTAGTTGTTCGCTGCGCCCTGGCAGATCCACGCGGCGATCGTGTCGATGAGCTCTACGGCAAGCGGGGAGTCTCCTTTTGGCATTTGGCTTCCCATACAGACTTCCGTGCCCGTGAGCTTACCGATGAGAATGCTGCCTCCAGGATCGCTTGGTGTCACCACGGGGCCACACGTCGTCGCTGCGCTCAACAAGCTCTGATAGGAATTGTCAGAAGTGAGGTCGAGGCTCGTCCCTCCCGCGCCTGGTCCACCGGGACGGCCGGGTCCGCCGACTCCATCGTGACAACCCCTGGAGGCACAGCTGGCACCGAAGATCGGCTGAACGTCGCTGGCGAAGGACACTGTCGCACTACCGCACTGGCATTGCCCGTCGACGCAAGAAGAACCCGGGCCGCAGGCTTTCCCGCAGGCTCCACAGTGATTCGAGTTGCTCACGAGGTCGACGCAAGATCCTGAGCACTCGGCGAGCGTCCCGCAGTCCGTAGAGCACTCGCCTGCGAGGCAAAACAAGTCGCCGCAACCCAAGCCGCAAGCCCCACAGTTCCCAGGATCGCTGTCGAGGTCGGCACATCCGGAATCGCAAGCCGCTAGACCCCCGGCACACGCACAGCCGCCATCGACGCAAGTGGCAGTGCCTCCGCAGGCCATGGCACAAGAACCGCAGTGGTTAACGTCCGTCTGAAGGTCGACGCAAACCGTGCCACCGCAGGTCTCACAAACGTTGGATATTTCGAGCTGATCGATCCATGCGGCCATGCAATCGATCGTTGCGGTCGCTATCTCGCCGCCGATCGGCATCTGCGCACCGCAGCTGGCCGTTCCTCGAAGCTTCGCAATGAGCAGCGAACCTTCGCCATCACCGGGTATGACCCGGGTTTCGCCATCGCAAAGAGCAGCGGCTACACCGATGAGCTCCAACTCGAGTGCGCTGCTCTCGAGGTCGAGACCCGCTGCTCGGTCAACCGAGCTATGACAACCGCCCCCGGTGCAACTCGGCTGAAAGACCTGCATCGCGACTTCTTCCATAGTCGTCGGACACGGGTCCTCGGGACCCATGTATGGACCCCCTCCTCCTCCTCCGTCGCTGCACGCGCTCAACGCCACGAGATGCGCGAGCGCAACGGCCCTTCGAATCGCCATAATTCCCCCTGTTTGAAACTAGCAGCTCAGCGGAGGCGACCCCAAGAGCCGCGAACTTCAACGATCGAGGACCTCGGGGCCGAGGTCGGCAAGCCTTGTGTTACCGGTGAGGGCCATGGCTACCTTCATCTCCTCCCGGATGATGCGCAGGACGTGAGCAACGCCCTCTTCCCCACCCCCGCCGAGAGCGTAGGCCCAGGCGCGTCCGAGCAGACATGCCTTGGCGCCGAGTGAGAGCATCTTCACCACGTCGAGACCGCTTCGAATGCCTCCGTCCACGAGGACTTCGAGCCGATCGCCCACGGCTTCGACGATGGGCGGCAACGCGGACGCCGTAGAGCGGACATCATCGAGCTGTCGGCCGCCGTGATTCGACACCACGATGCCTTCCGCGCCCACGTCCGTTGCACGTTTCGCGTCTTCGACGTCGAGAATGCCCTTGAGGAGCAGCTTGCCCGGCCAATGTTTGCGAATCCAGGCCAGGTCATCCCAGGTCACGCTCGGATCGAACTGGCTCTCGACCCAGGCCCTGAAGTCTGCAGGGCTACTAGCCCCCGGAACCGCCCCCTCGAGATTTCCAAACGTCAAGGGCTTGCCGCGGATGGCGACGTTCCAGACCCAACCGGGATGCGAAAAAATGTCCCAAGCACGGACGAGCTTCTTCGTGGTGGGGATCGGGTCCGTCATGCCGTTGCGCGTGTCTCGATAGCGTGCGCCAACGACGGCGAGATCCACGGTCAAGACGAGGACGGAGCAACCGGCGGCGCGAGCACGCTCCATGAGATCCACAGCGTAGGCGCGATCCCGTATGATGTAGAGTTGAAACCACAGAGGCACGCTGGTCGCGTCCTTTACTTCTTCGATCGAGCAGATCGAAAGGGTCGACTCGCAGAAGCGTACTCCTTCCCGCTCTGCTGCCCTCGCCGCCTGCACCTCCCCGCGACGATTATACATGCCACCCAGCCCCACTGGCCCAAGGACAACGGGGAGCGAGAGGCGCTCTCCGAGCACGTCGGCGCTGAGGTCGACGTTGGAGACATCTCGAAGGATCCGTTGGCGGAGATGGATGGTACGCAGGTCCTCGACATTCGCGCCCATCGTCTTCTCTGCATAGGCACCGCCATCGATGTAGTCGAAGAGCTGTCGCGGCATCTTCTTCCGCGCCAGCTCGCGGTAGTCCATGACGCTCGCCGGAGCGAGATTCATCGGTCGGTCGCGTCGATCATTCATGGCTGAGATCCTCCATCGCGTGGCTCAGGCTAAGAGCTAGGGCACCGTCCCGGCAACTGCACATACCGAAAACGACGTGTCCCATCGTTTTTCTGACGACGTCCGTCGTCAGTTTCTGCCAGTCGGCGCGACGGCATGCGTCAGCATTCAGGAAAAGGCCCCGTTTTTAGCGAGAAAACGTAGACCAATGGCGCGTCGTAGGAATGGCACGGTCCGTGCTCTCCCCCTCTACGTCACCACAACCACACACGGGAGAATCAAGTCATGGATCCAACCTCCAATCCGATCGCAGCAAGCGGTAACATACTCAGCGAAGTCGCAATCTCTGATCCGATGCTGTTCTGCTACGGCGTGGCCGCAGTCCTTCTGGTCCTTTTCTGGTCCGTTGGGATTCTGTTTTTTGGCAGGCCTAAGAAAACAACCGATCGTTCGCACAGAGCCTCCTGGCAACCCAAGCCAGAACCAACCACCGGGCCGCAACTCCACGTGGGTTGAAGCCCGCAAGCTCGGCTAGGGCCCGAAAAGCTCCGGGGCGAGATGACCGACGGCGGCCGCGAGCTCGATCTGCGCAGCGTTGAACTTCAGAATCTGTTCGATGAACGAAAGCTGGGCTCGGGCCTTCATGTTCTGTGACTGGATGACCTCGAGCCCGGATCCGGTTCCCGCTTCGAAACGTGCGAGCTCGATCGCATAGCTTCGTTCGGCAGCGGCGACCTCGTCCCGAGACGGGGGAATCGCTTCGCGGGCTGCTTGGACGCTCACCATGGCAACCTGAATATCGGTGGCAGCCTGCTCGGATGTGGCTTCCGCTCGTACCTCGAGCGTTTTGGCGTTGGCTTTTGCCGTGCGAATGCGCCCGCCCTTTTCGAAGTCGAACGACACGCCGATGAATGCGTAGCCGATCAGAGTGGTTCCAAGGCTCGACATTTGCCTGCCGACATAGCGTCCCCCGATGCTCGCGTCGATCTCGGGACCGAGCAGATCCCACCACCTTTGTTTGGTGCGAAGCGTGCCGCCCACCGCCCTCATCTGAGCGGCTCGTACGTCGGGACGTGCGCGGTTCGCCTCTTCGATCAGATTCGATTCGGAGGCGTCGTCGATGACGGGTTGGAGCCCGACCTGCGCATCTTCGGTCGTAAGTAACTCTCCGAGATCCCAACGCAAGAGCTGGGCAAGGCGGATGCTCGAGGCTTTCCAAAAGGCGCGCGCTTGAATTTCGACGCGGCGCGCCTGCGCTAAGGCAGCTTCGGCTCGCGCGACGTCTGCCCCGGATGCGACCTCGGCCACTGCTCGCGCGTTCGCAATGTCATAGAAGCGCTGTGCGTCCTGCACGAGTTGAGCGGCGATTGCCATCGAGGCTCTCGTGAGCGCGATATCCTGATACGAAAGCGCCCCTTGGAGCATCGCTTGCCGCTGAGCCTCTCGGAGGTCGTAGCCGGCGGCATCTGCGAAGCGGCGCTCAGCCTTTGAACCCGTGCCGGCCGCGCCGGGGTTGTTTCGGTAGAAGAACGCGGCGGTGGGCTCAAACCTCGCGAAGTTCACATCGGCTACCACGCCAAGGGACCCGACCTCTCGCCCATCTAGATATCGCACGCGATAGTCCACGCTCAGTCCGGGGAGCAACTTGCCGTCGTTTGTTTGAACACGCCCCGACGCCGCTTCGAGGCGAGCCGCGGCCTCGAGCACCGACGTGGGTTGATTCATCGCGGTCTTCACGACTTCGGCGATCGAAACGGCTCGCAGCTCTGTGACGTCGCCAGCTCGAGTGAATGCAATGTCAACGGGCGCTACCTCTCCCTCCGCCTGGGCGTTCGCGTGGAGCTCACTCGGTATTTGTCGTTGGCTCAAGTGCGGATCGTAGCCACGGACGCATCCCGAGACGGCAACCAAAACAAGAATCAGAGTCACGAGCAGCGTTTGATGCAACATGTCACTTGGCTCCTTCCTCGATGGGTTCGCAGGGGCTCCCTTCACGTGCCAGCGGTGAACCGGCCACCATGACCAACGCATCGGTGGTGAGGCCCCGAGCAATGACGGCACGTCGTCCGTCGTCGGATGCCACTGCGATCGCCTGCTTGTGAAGGAACCCGTCGCGCGCAACCAGCACGTAGCGCGCATCCCCCTCCCCTCGCACGGCTCTCGACGGGATCGTGAGCAAGCCCTCGGGAACGTGGATGCGCAGATGAACTTCCGCGTACATGCCAGGGAGGAACGTGCCCTCTTCATTTTCGAAATCGACTTCGGCACGCATGGCTCGCGTTTGCTCGTCGAGCGCATCCGAAATCCGTGCGATCACCCCTTGCAACTCCCGCCCCGGAAACGCATCGAGACGGATCTCGACCTCTGAGCCGACAGCGACGCTCGGCACGAGAGGCTCGGGGATCTGAAGAACCAGCCGAAGCGGATCAGTGCGTGCGATCTCGAGAATCGGCCGCGCACCCGGCGTGGTGCCCTCTCGGACGAGGGCACCTGGATGAAGGATTCGCTTGGTCACGCGACCATCGAACGGTGCGCGGAGTCTGGCGAAGCTGCTGAGGGTTTTCAACCGCCTGACTTCCGCGCGCGCAAGGTCGGCCTGGGCAACTTCAACCCGTCGCTTTGCGGCCGCGTTGTCGACCTCTTGTTGAGGGATCGCCTCTCGGTTGGCTTCTCTTAGATCCCGAAGCCGCTTCTCGACCATCGATGCAAGCTCGACTTCAGCGAGCTCTTGATCGAGCTGCGCTTGCGCGCTTTGAAGCTGAGCATCCATCTCGGGAACTACGATACGCGCGAGCTCGTCGCCGGCTTTGACCTTGCTCCCGATGTCGACCGAGACGGATTGCAGATATCCGGTGACCCGAGCGAACAACAAGGCGTCTTCCCAAGGCTCTAGACTGCCCGGAAGCTCCACGGTTTGTTCTCCCTCGACCGGAGCCGGCCTCGTGACCACGACGCGCAAGGGCGGGCCCTCCTCGGTGGGATTCGCGCTAGACGACTCCTTGGCGCAGCCGAGCAAGCAGCCGGCGACGACTGGGATGGTCATCCAGGCTCTGCAGGAATGTTCAAACATGAGCTGCCCTTCCTGTAACGGCGTCGAGCTCCTCGTCCTGTTCGCGAGGCTTCGGCGGTCGTTTCATCCAAACGTAAAGACAAGGAAGCACGAAGAGGGTCAGCACCATGGCGCCGAGCACGCCCCCGATAATCGTGCGCGCGAGTGGCATGTTGGCCTCCGCGCCGGCAATCCCGAGCGCCATCGGGAGCAATGCAAGTGCCGTGGTCATGGATGTCATCAGGATAGGTCGTAGCCGCACACGGGCAGCCTCCTTCACAGCCTCGACGATGGGCTGCCCTTGCTCCACGCGCTCGTTTGCGAAGTGAACGAGAATGATCCCGTACTCGACTACGATACCCGCCATCATGATGATGCCCATGAGGCTCTGGATGTTCAGCGAGGTACCGGTCGCGAACAGCACGAGCGAGACCCCGATGAAGCCAAGCGGCACCGTCAGCAGAATCATCAGGGGGTCGATGAAGGAACGGAGCTGCGCGACGAGTAGAAGATAGATCAATACCAACGCCAACACGAAGCCGCGCGCAAACTGCTTGAACGAAGTACGCATGGATTGGATCTCACCGCTTGCGCTCAGCGTGTACCCGCGGCCTGCGTACTCGCCGCCGACCTGGAAGGAGACGTTCCCTCGTTCATCGACGAAGGGCTCGAGGGCGAGCTCTGCCGACTCGAACAACGCCTCCTCCATCCTGCTGACGACTTGCCCGAGATTGGCTCCGGGCGCCACATCCGCGTACACGTCGACGACCCGTGTGATGTTCCGGTGGCTCACGAACGACGGGCCTGTCCCGCGCTCGAGGGTGGCCACGGTCCGAAGAGGAACGGTCGCACCGCCGCCCGAGGGAGTCAGGGGAATGTCGAGCAATGTATCCGCAGACACGTGCTCGGACTCGGGGTACTGCGCGCCGATGAAGTAGTGGTTGCCGTTGCGTGGGTCGATCCAGAACGACGGCATGAAGTTGATGCTGGAGTTGGTCGCGGTGATTAGATTGTGCATCACATCTTCGGTCGTGAGCCCGGCCAGCGCCGCCTTCGTGC
>PVMK01117034.1_pt1 | contig 27004 bp, 20 predicted proteins | sample 1853481 | NCBI WGS metagenome assembly PVMK01 (sample SAMN08533507, study PRJNA380276) | Marine sediment metagenome, whole genome shotgun sequencing project. | reverse complement strand
TAAAACCAGGGGAAGAATGTAGAGGGTTGGGATTTTCTTTTGGATACAACCAGAACGAAGATGCTGAAGATTATAATTCACTAAAAGCATTGACGCTGATGCTTGTTAATATTGTAAGTACAGGAGGCAATTTATTGTTAGATATTGGTCCGGATTCAAGAGGAAATATTCCTGTAATCATGCAAGAACGACTTTTGCAAATAGGAAGCTGGTTAAACACAAACGGAGAAGCAATTTATAGTACCAGGCCTTGGAATAATTCATTTCAATGGTCACCCGGCGAACAAAATTTCAAACCCAAGCAACATTATTTAGGGGGAGATTTTATTTTGAAACAAACCATTGATCCTGAACCCGGATATGCAGTGAAGGAATTATTCTTTACGCAGAATGACTCCTACTATTTTGCTATTAGTCCAAAGTGGCCGGGAAAAAAACTGACTATTAGAAAATTTAGTCCTGTTAAAAATAGCACAGTTACGTTACTCGCGACTGGTGAACTATTACAATGGCGAATAGAAGGAGAGAACATGGTGATCGATATGCCAGCCTTCGATATAAATAAGGTCGCTGAAGAAGATTATTATGCATGGACTTTCAAAATTGACAAAAAATAAATTATAATCTTCAACTATAGTGGGATTTTGAATTGATAATTAATTGATAGAAATGAGAAAACACATATTTTTAATCTTAATGGCATCTCTCTTAATAAATTACTCTGGTATTCTGGCTCAAAAAGCGGATTCCTATATCTATATACAAAAAAAAGACATAAAGAAAAGTGACTGGACAGTAATTTGGGAAGATGACTTTAGTAAATCAGAATTAGATGCTACAAAGTGGACAATTATCCCTTCCAATAATGCAGACTGGGGAAATTATATGTCCGATAATCCACAATGCTATAATATAAATGATGGTAAACTTTTTCTAAGAGGTATTGTCAATTCAGATACCCTCAGTAATCCCAGGCCTTTTTTAACCGGTGGAATCTATACCAAAGGAAAATTTGCCTTTCAATACGGAAAAATAGAAATTCATGCGAAACTTGAAAGTGCTCAGGGTGCCTGGCCCGCAATGTGGATGCTGGCAGAACAAAATAAATATGGAAAATATCCGAGGAACGGAGAGATAGACATTATGGAGCACCTAAATTTTGAAGACATTATTTATCAAACAACACATTCTTATTATACGCTGGAACTCAAACAAAAAAAGAACCCCGTACATTTTGGAACCGCAAAATTGGATACAGAAAAATATAATACCTATGGCTTAGAATGGTACCCGGACAAACTGGTTTTTACATTAAATGGAAAAGCAACTTTTACTTATCCCAGATTGAAGGGAGTGGACGCATCACAATGGCCTTATGACCAACCTTTTTATGTGATGATAGATCAGCAGCTCGGAGGCTCATGGGTAGGCAAAGTTAAACCGGAAGATCTGCCGGCACAAATGATCATTGACTGGGTTAAAGTTTACCAGTAATGATATGAATTTTATAATTGAAAAATAAGAGATATTAATTAATACGGAATAGATGAATTTTAAATATTTAGTTTTTATTTTCTGTGCCAACTGTATGTTAATTGCATGCACGAATAAAGCGAATAATGTGGTGGTTGAATCATCAATAAAAGCACCAAATATTATTTATGTATTGGCAGATGATCTGGGATATGGAGATATTCATACATTTAATCCTGAAGGAAAAATTAAAACCCCAAATATTGATAAATTAGCTCTGGAAGGAATGAAATTTACAGATGCACATACTTCTTCAGCTGTTTGTACACCCACCAGATATGGAATACTCACAGGACGTTACAATTGGAGAAGTAATCTTAAATCCAGCGTTCTTACCGGTAAATCAAAGGCCTTGATCCCAACAAATAGAAAAACTGTAGCTGACCTCTTAAAACAAAAAAATTACAACACTGCCTTTATCGGAAAATGGCATTTGGGATGGGATTGGGCCTTAAAGAACAAAGATGATAATAGCGGAGATGGTTGGTCGGCAAATGATTTTGATAATATAGATTTTAGCAAACCCATAAAAAACGGCCCAAAGGATCTGGGCTTCGATTATTCTTACGGGCACAGTGGTTCCCTGGATATGGCGCCGTATGTATATGTTGAAAATGGAGTGGCTACGAAAGTACCTGATAAAGTTACCGTTAATAAAGGCAAATATACGTGGTGGCGTGAGGGCCCAACTTCAAGTGATTTTATTCATGACAATGTTACACCTAACTTCTTTAGAAGGTCATTCAGCTATATTGAAGAAAAATCGAAAGAGAGTCAACCATTTTTTTTGTATTTGGCGCTCCCTTCACCCCACACTCCTATTCTGCCTACTGAAGAATGGTTAGGGTCAAGTGAGCTTAATCCCTACGGTGATTTTGTGATAATGATAGATGATTATATGGGGCAACTGATCAAAAAGATCAAAGATGCCGGTATTGAAGAAAATACCATTGTTATTTTTGCAAGTGATAACGGCTGTTCTCCCCAGGCTAATTTTAAACTGTTAGGTGAAAAAGGACATGATCCAAGCGCCATTTACAGAGGGCATAAAGCAGATATCTTTGAAGGAGGACACCGAGTGCCGTTTATAGTGAAATGGCCCGCACAAATAAAACCTAATACCAGTTCAGACAGGACCATTTGTACAACCGATTTCTTCGCAACTTGTGCGGAAATCACTCAAACTACTTTACAAAGCAATGAAGGCGAAGACAGTTTTTCATTGATCCCTTTGTTTGAAGACCCAAATACTTCAAATTTTCTTAGGGAAGCCACGGTTCACAGTTCTATTAATGGAAGTTTTGCTATTCGTAAAGACCATTGGAAATTGATATTTTGCTCTGGATCAGGAGGATGGAGTGCTCCACTTCCGGACTCTGAGTTAGCAAAAGAATTACCAAAATATCAATTGTATGATCTATCAAATGACCCGGAAGAAGAGAATAATCTTTACGGGAAACATCCGGAAATATTTAATGAATTAAATAAATTGATGATTTCTTATATTGAAAATGGAAGAAGTAATGCCGGGCAAAAGGTATCAAATGAACCGGGATTTGGAAATAAATGGAAACAAATAGAAGTATTTGACTTGAATTAAATTATAAACTTGATAAAAAAATTGAAACATGAAACTTATAAGATTTGGCAACATAGGCCAGGAAAAACCAGGAATTCAATTAGAGGACGGAAGAAAAATAGACATCAGTGCGTTTGGCCAGGATTATGATGAAACTTTCTTTGGTGGAGAAGGGCTGGCGGAATTAAAAACATGGCTGGAAACCAATGCTTCTCAATGTCCTGCCATCGATAATAAAATGCGATTAGGAGCTCCTTTGGTTCGCCCGTCTAAAATTGTTTGTGTAGGGTTGAACTATGCACAACATGCAGCGGAAAGTGGTCTGGAAGTGCCTAAAGAACCAGTCCTGTTTTTTAAAGCCACCTCAGCAATGGTTGGCCCGAACGATGATCTAATTATTCCCAAAGGATCTAATAAAACCGATTGGGAAGTTGAACTTGCTGTTGTTATTGGGTTAAAAGCATCTTATGTAAGTGAAGAAAATGCCCTGGACCATGTAGCCGGATATGTTTTGCATAACGACTATAGTGAGCGAGAATTTCAATTGGAGAAAGAAGGGCAATGGGTGAAAGGGAAAAGCTGTGATACCTTCGCTCCTATTGGTCCTTTTATAGCAACAAAAGATGAAATAGAAGATCCAAATAATTTAAATTTATGGTTAAAGCTCAATGGTGAGACCGTTCAAAATAGTTCCACTTCCGATTTTGTTTTTAACATTCAGGAAGTAGTGAGCTATATCAGCCAATTTATGACCTTATTGCCAGGTGATATAATCTCAACAGGTACGCCCTTCGGTGTTGGTTTAGGCTTTAAACCTCCTAAGTATCTAAAAGCAGGAGATATTGTTGAATTAGGAATTGATGGTTTAGGGACCTCAAAACAAAAATGCAAAGCCTACACAGGCTAATAATAATGGAAAACCTGTTGCTAAGGTTATGATTTTGAAATTTGTAAGAAAATGAAGTATATAATCTATTTAAATGTAATCTTTCTTCTCTGCATTATTGGTTGTAAAGAAAATATTGAGAGAAAACCTAATATTATTTTCTTGTTTTCAGATGATCAGAGTTTTAAAGCTGTTCATGCATTGGGAAATGACGAAATTATAACGCCAACTATGGATAGGTTGGCAGAAGAAGGAATAACGTTTACCCACGCCTACAATATGGGAGGATGGAATGGTGCTGTTTGTGTTGCTTCCAGAGCGATGTTAATCAGTGGTCGTTCCATATGGCGCGCCCAACAAATTTCTGATCACTATTCTAAGAATGAAGATATTGATAAAACCTGGCCAAAATTAATGCAAACAGCTGGTTATGATACTTATATGACCGGTAAATGGCATGTAACTGCAAAGCCAGAGGATATTTTTAATCATGTTGGACATGTACTCCGGGGAATGCCTTGGGACACCCCCGAAGGATATAATCGTCCGCAAAGTATAAACGACACTTTATGGAAACCCTGGAAGAAAGAATTTGGAGGCTATTGGAAAGGAGGCAAACACTGGAGTGAACTTGTTAAGGATGATGCCGTCTCCTTTATTGACAGCGCCGCTATAAAAGAGGATCCTTTTTTTATGTACATAGCTTTTAATGCCCCTCATGACCCCAGACAATCCCCAAAGGAATACGTAGACATGTATCCCCTGGCTGGTATCTCCATTCCGGAAAGTTATATGCCTACAAATCCATATGCTGAAACTATGGGAGCAGGCAAGAATCTGAGAGATGAAAAATTGGCACCATTTCCAAGAACAGAATATGCTGTAAAAGTAAACCGACAGGAATATTATGCCATAACCACTCATTTGGATGACCAGATAAAAGACATCCTTGACGCTTTGGAAAGAAAAGGTTTAAAAGAAAATACTTATATCTTTTTTACTTCAGATCATGGTTTAGCCATTGGAGAACACGGCCTTATGGGTAAACAAAACATGTACGACCATAGCATGAGAGTTCCTCTGATGGTTGTTGGACCAAATATTCCCAAAGGGAAAAAGATTGCAGCTGATGTTTATTTACAGGATATTATGGCAACGGCCTTGGAACTTGCAGAAGTACAAAAACCGGCATATATTGAATTTAACAGCTTGATGGATCTGGTGAATGAAAAGCAGATCAAAAGTTATTATGATGCAATTTATGGTACTTATGAAAAGGGGTCACAACGTATGATCAGAAAAGATAATTATAAATTAATAGTTTATCCTAAGTCGCAAAAGATATTACTTTTTGATCTGGAAAATGATCCGTTAGAACTAAATGACATAGCCTCTGACCCCACAAATTCGGAGAAATTAAAAACCCTCTTTAAAGATTTGATCCAATTACAAGAAAATATGGGAGATCAACTGGATTTAAATTCGATTTATCAAAATATCAACTAATTTCCTATGATTCGAAATGGAATTCTTTTATTAAAACCTTATAATTATTTTTTAGTTTTAGGTCTTGCCATAATAATTAGCTGTGATGTTTCTGAGAATGAAATAGTTCTGGAGGAACCTCTTATTGATATATATGAAAAAGATCCTTCTTTTAAAGTAGTTGGGTACCTGCCATACTACAGGTTTTCTTTAGTGGATAAGATCAACTTTGACAAGGTCACTTATGTAAATCTGGCTTTCGGTAATTTAAACGAATATGGCAATTTGGTAGTTGGAAATGGTGATCCCATTTTACCCATAGTTCAACAAATTAAATCGACAAATGCTAAAGTACTATTATCTATTGCAGGAGGTGGAGATACTGGAAATTATTGGGAAAAATATCTTTCCAGTATTAATAGAAAGGAAAGCATTGCAAAAATGGTGAATTTTGTCATTGCTAATAAGTTAGACGGTATTGATGTTGATATTGAGGGGGCATTAATAAAATCATTGGGAGTAGATTATAATTTGTTTGTCCAAGAATTAAAAGTTCAGTTGCACGCCAAAGGCTTGGCAATAACGGCAGCGCTTACATCTACTTATTTGGATGCGGTCATTACAAACAAAACTTTAAATAGTTTTGATTTTATTAATATTATGGCCTACGATGCAACCGGACCATGGAGACCAAATGACCCGGGGCAGCACTCTTCCTTTTCTCTGGCAGAAAACGCTTTGGAATTTTGGAATATTCAAAAAGGAATATCCAGGGAAAAATTAGTGCTGGGAGTTCCATTTTATGGGAGAGATTTTGATCCATCTGATTTTAAAGCATTAACCTACAATTTTATTATAAACTTGAATAATGAATATGCCTATTCAGATGAGGTTGGTCTTCTTTATTATAACGGAATTCCTACGATTGTTGAAAAAACCAAATTAGCTTTACAAAAAGCCAATGGTGTAATGATATGGGAATTAGGTCAAGATGCCTTTAATAATTTATCATTATTAAAAGCTATCGATCAAACAGTTAATTCAGGTGGCTGTGAAGTAAGTGAAATAAAAACATTTTATAAAGATAATGACGGAGATGGTCTCGGTGACCTGATGTTTCCTTTGCAATCCTGTGAAGCTCCGGTGGGATACGTTAATAATAAAGATGATCTGGATGATTCAAATCCTTCAACGTGATTATTTAAGTAAAAAAAAGTGGATTGGAAATTTATGATAAAAGAAATGAATAAACAATGAGAAAACACTTTATACTGTTGTTGATTTTGATCGGAATCTTGTTAAATTCTGCTTCTCTAAGTGCTGAAATAAATGATTTTGATCCTATTAAAATAGCATGTGTTGGTAATAGTATCACTTTTGGATCCGGTATAACCAATAGAGAAAAAAATGCTTTTCCACAACAATTGCAGGCCATGCTTGGGATGCAATATGACGTTAGAAATTTTGGTGTAAGTGGTCGGACACTTTTAAAGAAAGGAGATTATCCTTATTGGGAGACTGAAACTTATAATAATGCCTTGCTATTTAAACCGGATATCGTATATATAAAATTGGGAACAAACGACAGTAAACTGCAAAACAGAATTTACCTCAATGAGTTTGAAGCCAATTATATGGAATTAATTGCCAATTTCAAAAAACAGAATGGCCATGTAAGAATTATAATATTATTACCGGTTCCTTCATTTTTGAATGATTCTGCTTCTATCTGGAACCCTGTAATTAAAAATAGAATAATTCCTGTTCTTCAAAAAATAGCTTATAAAACAGATGTGGAGTTATTGGATCTCTATCAGCTTTTTATTGACAAACAGGAACTGCTTCCAGATAAGATACACCCTTCGTCTCTTGGGGCAACTGTTATAGCTAAACGATTATATGAAAATGTTATGCAGTCTTTTAATGAAAACTTTGACCTAATGGATAATTTGAAAGTTATCACCAGAGAATCCAATTTTTTTGGATTTCGGCAAGTCGATTTTCGATACAAAAATGTTGACTGTAAAATAGTAAAACCTAAAAGAGCAGCTATTGGAAATCCATGGGTTTTACGAGCCCGTTTTTGGGGTCATCAACCTCAAACGGATATCGCTCTGTTAGAAAGAGGATTTCATGTTGTTTATTGTGATGTTGCTAATCTGTTTGGAGCTAAAAAAGCGGTAAAAAGATGGAATAAATTTTATGGTTTATTAACAAAAGCAGGACTTTCATACAAAGTTGTTTTAGAAGGAATGAGCAGAGGGGGATTAATCGTTTATAATTGGGCAGCTGAAAATCCTGAAAAAGTGGCTTGTATCTATGCTGATGCCCCTGTACTTGATGGCAGGAGCTGGCCTGGAGGCAAAGGCGAAGGCAAAGGTAGTCCTGCTGACTGGGTTAAATTTAAAGAGATCTATGGGTTGGATACAGATAAGTTGATCAATGACTTTTCAGGCGATCCAATACATAAGACCGGCAAAATTGCAGGAGCCGGTTATCCTATGATGCATGTATGTGGAGAAGTGGATAAAATTGTTCCCGTAAATGAAAACAGTAGAATTTTTGAAGAAAAAATAAAAAGTGTCGGAGGTGACATATTTGTTATTTATAAAAAAGATGTAGGTCATCATCCACATAGTTTAGAGAATCCCACACCTATTGTAAATTTTATTTTAAGGGCAACCGGATACAAAATCAATTTCGCGGATATTCCGGCACCAGGGTCTGAATATCGTTCCGGAGCAGGTTGGAAAGAAGGTAAAGGATGGTGGGGCCAAGCTAATGATATCGATTCTTTATGTAGAATAAGAGGAAAGTTAGACTTGCTGTTAATTGGAAATTCTATAACACAGAGTTGGGGAGCTAACAGAAGTTATGTTACTACTTACACCGGAAAATCTGCTGCAGATATTTATTTTAAAGGTTTAAACTGGCTGGGAGCAGGAATTTCCGGAGATCGAACGGAGCATATTTTATGGAGAATCAAACATGGAAATTATAATTCGGGCAAACCTGAAGTGATTACTCTGGCTATAGGCGTAAATAATTTTTCTTTTAATACTGCCGAAGAAATAGCCGCGGGTCTAGAAAGCATTATTGCTTTGATGAAAGTAATTTTTGCGGATGCTGAAATTTTATTTTATGGTCCCTTACCTACAGGCTTGGATAAAAATTCTGATAGAAGAAAAAAATACGATAAAATTCATGAATTAATAGCGCATCTTGGAAACGAAAAATCAATTCATTATTACAATATGATTACAGAATTTAGTGATGAAACGGGAAATTTAAGTGGGGATTATTACAGTAGTGATGGAATTCATTTAAAGGCAGATGGATACTATATTTGGGGTAAACATATTAAGGAACAAATGGAAAAGTTTAATTAATTATGATCATTGACTCCCATCAACATTTTTGGAAATACGATCCTGTAAGGGATTCGTGGATTGATAAAAGCATGAAAGAACTCCGAAGAGATTTTCTTCCAAAGGATCTTGGGCCTGTTTTAGAAAAAAATGATATCGATGGCTGTATTGCCGTCCAGGCAGATCAGTCGGAAAATGAAACTGAATTTTTATTGAATTTGGCTGAAAATAATTCTTTTATTAAAGGTATTGTAGGATGGGTTGACTTGCAGTCAGATAATGTTAATGAAAGATTAGCCCATTATTGTAGAAAGAATATTTTTAAAGGAGTTCGACACATCGTTCAAGCGGAATCGAATGATTTTATGATGGGTAAAAAATTTCAGAATGGGATTTCCTCCTTGAAGCAATTTGAACTGACCTATGATATCTTAGTTTTTCCATCACAATTGTCTGCTGCCATTCAATTGGTAAATAAATTCCCTGACCAAAAGTTTGTAATTGATCATATGGCAAAACCTCATATTAAAAGTGGAAAAATGGCTGCCTGGAAAAAAGATATAGAATTATTGGCCAGATCTCAAAATGTGTATTGTAAAGTTTCAGGCATGGTTACCGAAGCGGATTGGAAAAATTGGAGGAAAGAGGATTTTACAAAATATCTGGACATAATTTTCAATGCTTTTGGATTGGATAGAGTTCTTTACGGATCCGATTGGCCGGTCTGTTTATTAGCTGCCGAATATGAGTTACAATTGGAAATTATTGTTGAGTATATCACTAAATATTCCCCAGAAGATAAAGAGAAAATCATGAGTGGAAATGCAATTAATTTTTATAATTTAAATCTTTAAAAATGAAAAACAATTTTTTGAATTTTTCGGCAATTATCTTAACTCTCTTGATGCTCATTTCTTGTGAATCAAAAAAAGAACAAAAAAATGAAGCAGTTGTTGAAGCTGTAAATTATCTGGAAGAATCGGATACTTCTTTCGATGAACGAATGGAATGGTGGAGAGACGCACGTTTTGGAATGTTCATTCATTGGGGCGTTTATGCCGTTCCGGCCGGTGAGTATAAAGGAGAACCCGTTGAGGGCATAGGAGAATGGATCCAGAAAAGAGGACAAATTCCAAAAGAGGAATATGAGAAATTTGCCAAACAATTCGATCCCGTAAAATTTGACGCTGATGCATGGGTGAAAATCATCAAGGATGCAGGAATGAAATACCTGGTAATTACCTCAAAACATCATGATGGTTTTGCAATTTGGGATTCAAAAGTATCCGACTATGATATTGTCGATTTTGCCCCATATGGCAAGGACATATTAAAGGATCTTTCCAGAGCTTGTAAAGCCCAAGGAATTAAATTTGGCTTATATCATTCCATTATGGATTGGCATCATACAGATGCACAGGCATATTCTTATTTAAAAGATGATCCGAACAAAAGAGAAGACAATAATAAGGAGTTTGCTAATTATTTGGAAACATATATGAAACCTCAACTAAAGGAATTAGTAGATAATTATGATCCGGATATTCTGTGGTTTGACGGAGAATGGGTTGGAGAATATACCCATGAACAGGGGCTGGAGCTATACCAATATGTGCGCACATTAAAACCAGGTATTTTGATAAATAATCGTGTGGATAAGGGCCGGGATGGTATGCAAGGCATGAATAAGGAAGGGGAGAAATACGCAGGAGACTTTGGTACACCCGAACAAGAAATTTTAGAAAATACTTCTACTTTAGATTGGGAATCGTGTATGACAATGAACGATACCTGGGGCTTTAAGAAAAATGACCACAACTGGAAATCTGCAGAAGTTTTAGTTCATAACCTAATTGATGTAACCGCAAAAGGAGGTAATTATCTGCTGAATGTAGGACCTACAGCCGAAGGATTGATTCCCGAACCAAGCGTGGAAAGATTAGAACAAACCGGAAAATGGTTGAGGACTAACGGTGAGGCTATCTATAAGACAGAAAAATTTGAAAAAAATTATAAGCAAGGCGAAGACATTCGATTTACAAAGAAAAAAGGAAAAAACACGGTCTATGCCATTTCCTTAGTAAAACCTCAAACCGTTTTCTTACTTAATAAGATAGAGCCGGATGATGGTTCAAAGATTTTTCTTTTGGGACAGGAAGATTCATTAGACTGGGAATTTGATAATAATACAGGCTTGAAAATAAATATTCCGGTTAAAGTCTTAAATACCTGGAAAAATGATTCGTATGCCTGGACATTTAAAATTACCGGCAAAGAAATTTAACACTATGATAATAAAACTAATATTCGAGAACATGCTAAAAAGTACCAAACTGGTATTGGCCCTTTCTTTTTTGATAATTTTATCTTGTCAAAAGAAAGAGATTGATAAGCAACATCAACAGGATTTATGGTATGAACAACCTGCTGCCGATTGGATGCAAGCACTCCCGGTTGGAAACGGAAGATTAGGCGCTATGGTCTTTGGAGATCCTCAACATGAACGTATTCAGCTGAATGAAGATTCTATGTGGGCCGGTGCAGCCGATTGGGGAAATTCAAAAGGAACACAGGAAGATCTGATCCGGATCAGGGAGCTTTTAAAAGATGGGAAAAACCATGAAGTGGATAAGATGATCGTTGACAAATTTTCGTATAGATCCATAAAAAGATCTCATCAAACCATGGGCGATTTATTTATCGATTTTCAAAAGACCGGGAAGATCGAAAATTACAAGCGATCCTTGAGTCTGGACGATGCTTTGGTTTCGGTTAACTATTCTTCCAATGGTGATAATTATTCAGAAAAAGTATTTTCCTCAGCTGTAGACGATGTTCTGGTCATTGAATTAAGCACAACAGCTAAAGGTGGAATGAATTTTAGTCTAAAAATGAGTCGCCCTTTAGATCAAGAACATAAGACAGTAAAATTGTCCAACCCTTCGAATAATGAAATAGTTATGGCAGGGATGGTCACACAATATGGAGGGATGAAAGGATCAAAACCCTTCCCAATTGATTACGGAGTAAAATTTGAAACCAGATTAAAAGTTAGAAATGAATCGGGTAGTATTGAAGCTAAAGATGGAGAATTAATTTTGAAAGATGTTAAAAAAGCCACCTTGATTATCGTGTGCAATACTTCCTTTTATCATGATAATTACGAAGAGAAAAACATAGAGACCTTGTCATTACTGGAAGATAGATCGTTTGACGATTTATTGAAAAACCATATCCTGGATTATCAAAAATTGTATAAACGGGTTGATTTTGATCTGGGAGGGCATGAATTAGATTCTTTAGCTACTGACGAAAGATTAAAAAGGATCAAAGAAGGGTTTGACGACCCGGATTTCACCGCCAAGTTATTTCAGTATGGAAGATATTTATTGATCTCCTCTTCCAGACCGGGCACTAATCCTGCAAATTTACAGGGTATTTGGAATGATCATATAGAAGCGCCCTGGAACGCTGATTATCACTTAAATATAAATTTGCAAATGAACTACTGGCCTGCCGAAGTTGCTAATCTCAGTGAGTTACACCAACCGTTTTTTGATTTTCTGGATAGATTGATCGAACGAGGTAAGATTACTGCTAAAGAACAGTATGGTATAGATAGAGGGGCAATATTACATCATGCAACAGATCTTTGGGCTCCTGCCTGGATGAGGGCAGAACAGGCCTATTGGGGTGCATGGATTCATGGGGGTGGCTGGTCGGCCCAGCACTACTGGGAACATTATCAGTATACCCAAGACAAAGAGTTTTTGAGAAACAGGGCATATCCTGCTATGAGATCCTTTGCAGAATTCTATTTGGACTGGTTGGTATGGGATGAAATGAGCGGTACCTGGGTTTCCACTCCGGAAACCTCTCCGGAAAACTCTTATTTATCAGGAGACGGAAAACCTGCAGCCGTATCTTATGGAAGCGCAATGGGCCATCAAATTATAGCAGAGGTATTCGACAATGTTTTAACAGCAGCAGAAATACTGGAAATTGACGACGAATTTGTCAATGAAGTTCAAACAAAAAAAGAAACACTCCACCCGGGGGTAGTCGTGGGTACTGATGGCAGATTGTTGGAATGGAACGTAGATTATGAAGAACCGGAAAAAGGACACAGACATATGTCACATTTATATGCATTGCATCCGGGGGATCAAATTGTAGAAAGCAATAAAGAAGCCTTTGAGGCAGCCAAAAATACCATTGCATATCGCTTGCAATACGGAGGTGCAGGTACAGGTTGGAGCAGAGCATGGATGATCAACCTCAATGCCCGTTTATTTGATAAAAAATCTGCTGAAGAAAATATTAAAAAGTTCTTGCAAATATCTGTTGCCGATAATTTATTCGATGAACATCCTCCTTTTCAAATTGACGGTAATTTTGGTTTTACTTCTGGTATTGCTGAATTGTTGATGCAATCACATGAAGGTTTTATCAGAATTCTGCCCACAGTGCCCCAAAATTGGAAAACAGGAAAAATAGCCGGTCTTAAAGCGAGGGGAAATATTGAAATAGAAATAGAATGGAGAGAAGGAAATTTATACAGATTAGGTTTAAATTCAAATGAAGACCAAACAAAAAAAGTAGTTTATGATAATTTGGAAATACAACTAGACATGAAGTCCAATCAGATCATCTGGTTAGATAGTGATTTTAAAATATTGAAATAATACAAAATGGAAATAAATCGATCTTTAGCAAATTCCATAATAACATTGATCTTTTTTAGTGTTTTATGCTCATGTCAAATTTCTGATAAAAAGGAGGATACCGGACAAATTGCAAAACATGTTATTTTGATCGGTTCAGATGGTTTTGGGGCATATGCTTTTGAAAAAGCCAAAATACCCAATTTAAGAAAATTGATGAAAGAGGGTTCATATTCCTTAAAGGCAAGGGCAGTGTTGCCTTCCTCCAGTGCCGTTAATTGGGCTTCGATGATCATGGGGTCAGGACCTGAACTACACGGATATACAGAATGGGGTAGTAAAACTCCTGAATTGCCATCAAGAGTAATTGGTAAGGGCGGAATTTACCCCACTATCTTTAGCTTAATTGATGAACAAATACCCAATGCTAAAAAAGGAGTTTCATACACTTGGGGAGGTATCGGTTATCTCTTTGAAAAGAATATGGTTGATCTGAATTTTAATGGGGAGTCGGATAAGGCCACCACAGAAAAAGCGCTGGATTTCATCATCAACGAAAAGCCTGCCCTAACTTTCATTCACTTAAGTGAACCCGATGGAGCCGGGCATAATATTGGGCATGGAACAACCGAATATTATGAAGCTGTGGAGAAAATAGATGGTCTGATAGGCACAATAATAAACACTCTTGAAAAGAATGGAATGATGGAAGATACTGTAATTCTATTCAGTTCTGACCATGGTGGTATCAACAAAGGTCATGGGGGAAAAACTCTGGCCGAAGTTGAAATCCCATGGATCATCTTTGGGAAAAATATTCCTTCAAATGGAGAGTTAAACTCGAGTATTGTTACCTATGATACAGCTGCAACCATAGCCTATTTGTTAGGGTTGGAAACACCTGACTTTTGGAGAGGAAAACCAATAATTGAAATTTTTGAAAATGAAAAAATATAAAATAATTTACATCTTGATATCAGGTCTCCTTCTTGGATCCTGCCAAACCAAAAAGGAAGAAAAGATCTCTCCTAATATTATTGTTTTTATGGTAGACGATATGGGTTGGCAAGACACTTCTCTTCCGTTCTGGGATAGAAAAACTCCTTTTAACCAGCGCTATCATACCCCCAATATGGAACGATTGGCATCAGAGGGAATGAAATTCACCCAAGCTTATGCTACTCCGGTTTGTACACCAACTCGAGTTAGTTTAATGACAGGAATGAATGCTGCCAGACACAGAGTTACCAATTGGACTTCAAAAAAGGATGAAATTCATAACATGGAAAAGAATCATCAGACATTGGAAATCCCGATATGGAATATGAATGGTTTAAGTCCGGTTGAAGGAGATCCCCATGCAGTTTATGCCACTTCCCTTCCCGAGATATTACAACAGGAAGGTTATTATACAATTCATGTGGGAAAAGCACATTTTGGGGCCAGAGGTACCCTAGGTGCAAATCCTTTAAATTTAGGTTTTAGGGTAAATATTGGAGGTACCGGTGCAGGTCAACCCGGAAGTTATTTGGGTACAGATAATTATGGAAACGGAATAGAAAGATTAAAACCGTGGGCAGTACCTGACTTAAAAGAATACTATGGTAAAGATATCTTCCTAACGGAAGCTTTAACAAATGAAGCCCTTAAAGCTATGGATACTGCTCTTGCAGATAATAAACCATTCTTTTTATACATGGCACATTATGCGCTACACACACCCATCATGGCTGAGAAACGTTATTTGCAAAAATATTTGGATAAAGGCTTAGATACGATTGAAGCAAAATATGCAACATTGATCGAAGGTATGGATAAAAGTTTAGGAGATATAATGGATTATCTTGCAGAGAAAACCCTTGATAAGAATACCATTATACTTTTTATGTCGGATAATGGTGGTTTAAGTGCTGTTGCAAGAGGTGGAGAAAAACATACGCATAACAAACCTTTAGCAAGCGGAAAAGGATCTGTGTATGAGGGAGGAATTCGAGAACCAATGATCGTCAAATGGCCGGAAAAAGTAAAGCCTAATTCGGTCTCCGATGAATATTTGATCATTGAAGATTTTTATCCAACCATATTGGAAATGGCAGGAATCAACAAAGTAGAAACCGTACAGGAAATTGATGGGTTAAGCTTTTTACCTCTTTTGAAAGAGGAAAAGATGAAGAATATCGAACGTCCGTTATTCTGGCATTATCCTAACGAATGGGGACCATCAGGACCGGGAATTGGCGCTTCCAGTGTGATCAGGAAAGGAGATTGGAAGCTGATCTACTATCATCTGGATGAAAGAATGGAATTGTTTAATCTTAAGGAAGATATCGGGGAACAGAATGATCTGTTAGCATCAAACCCGGTAAAGGTTAAAGAAATGGCAACTGTATTATCTGATTACTTAATAGAAGTTAATGCACAAATGCCTATTCATAAAGATACAGGACTAAGAGTTTCATTACCAATTAATTCACTTAACTAGGTTAAAATTATATTTTATGAAAATTTATAAATATTTACTTTTAGGAATCATTGGATTGTACAATTCCTGTACTCCACATATTGATCCACCTGCTCCAGTAGGACCACTTCCGTTAGCGCGTCAACTGGTATGGCAAGAAATGGAGTACTACGGATTTCTTCATTTTAATATGAATACCTTCACCAACATCGAATGGGGAGAGGGAAGTGAAAATCCTTCGCAATTTAATCCGTCAGAACTGGATGCCATGCAATGGGTGAGAGTTGCCAAAGAGGCAGGCATGAAAGGACTTATTATTACCGCCAAACATCATGATGGTTTTTGTTTATGGCCTTCAAAATACACAGAACATTCCGTAAAGAATTCTTCCTGGAAAAATGGAAAAGGAGATGTTATCAAGGAGCTTTCGGAAGCTTGTAAGGCTTACGGCCTTAAAATGGGAGTATATCTGTCGCCTTGGGATCGAAACCATCCCGAATATGGGAGGCCGGAATATGTGACTGTTTTTCACAATCAATTGCGGGAGCTGTTAAGCAATTACGGAGAGATCTTTGAAGTGTGGTTTGATGGTGCCAATGGAGGTTCCGGTTATTACGGTGGTGCAAATGAAACCAGGAAAATTGATAATAAGACCTACTATCAGTGGGATAAGGCGATAAGCATTGTACGGGAATTACAGCCTAATGCCGTGATTTTTGGTGATGGTGGACCGGGAGTTCGTTGGGTGGGCAATGAAGAAGGATGGGCAAATGAAACCAATTGGAGCCTGATAAGAGATGAGGTTCATATCGGTTATCCAAAATATAAAGAGCTGCGATCAGGCCATGAAGACGGTAGCAACTGGGTGCCTGCGGAATGTGATGTTTCTATCAGACCGGGTTGGTATTATCATCCCTACGAAGATCATAAAGTAAAAACCTTGCCTCATCTACTGGATATCTATTATCAATCGGTGGGGAGAAATGCATCCTTATTATTGAATTTACCGCTGGATAAACGTGGTCTGGTTCATGAAAATGATGAAAAACAACTGATGGCTCTTAGAGGCCAACTGACAAAAGATTTTGAAGTCAACTTAGCCAAAGGGCAAAAGACGACTACCAGCAACATTCGCGGCAATAGTTCAACTTATGGAGCAGCTAATATTAATGACGGTGATCCCGAAACCTATTGGAGTACCAACGATAGTATCATTAAAGCTTCGATCACTATAGAATTTGATGCGCCCACAACCTTGAATAGAATTTTACTTCAGGAATATATTCCCCTGGGACAACGTATAAAAAAGTTTACTATAGAAGCAGAGATCAATGGGAAATGGGAAGAACTTGATAGTCAAACTACCATAGGTTATAAAAGGATCTTGCGATTAAAGACTGTATTAGCTACTAAAATCAGAGTTACAATAATAGATGCAAAAGCAGCTCCCCTGATCTCAAATATAGAAATATATAACGCCCCCAAACTTCTTGTTGCTCCAGTTCTTAACAGGGATAGATCGGGAATGTTGGATATAATAACCGCAGATCCAAATGTTACTGTTTATTATACTTTGGATGGGAGTGAACCGGGTATTTCCTCAAACAAATTTGAAACATCATTTTTAATAGAGAAACCAATTGTGGTAAAGGCGGTAGCCTATGACAACATAACAAAGAAATTCAGTGAAGTTACTCTTCAGAATTATGATATCAGCAAAAAAGAGTGGAATGTTATCGCTGTTGGTTCAGGAGATAAACAATCTGCTGTTAAAGTGATCGATGGAGATCCAAATACATGGTGGTCTGCTGAAGGAGAAAAAGTAAATGACCAATTCGTAACTGTCGATTTGGGAAAAGAATACACATTGAAAGCTTTTACTTATTTACCTATGCAGGACCGATGGATCAAAGGAGTGATTACACATTATGAGTTTTTGGTGAGTGCAGACAATAGAAGTTGGCAAAAAGTTGCTGAAGGAGAGTTTGGAAATATCTGGAATAATCCCATCGAACAAAAAATTAATTTTAATCCCGTAAAAGGAAGATATTTTAGAATTAAAGCAACAAAAATTCATGGAGGAGAAAAAATTGCTTCTTTTGCAGAGATAAGTGTGATAACAAAATAAATTTGAATAAATGACCTTCAAAATATTTAACATCCTACTATTTACAGCCATCATAAGTTTCGCTCAAAACGGAAACGATGATTTGCGTTTGTATGATGATTTTGAAGCGATATCTCCGGATAATATATTTAAAACCGAAGGATATTATAATTGGGGAACTTCAATAATTAAAGATAAAAAAGGAAAGTACCATCTGTTTTATTCCCGTTGGAAAAAAGAATACGGATTTCTTGGCTGGTTAACCCATTCGGAAATAGCCCACGCAATTTCTAAAAGCCCAACAGGCCCATGGAAATATAAGGAAACTGTATTAAAAGGAAGAGGGAAAGGACAATGGGATGCAATTACGGCTCATAATCCTAAGATCAAATATTTTGAAGGTAAATATTACTTATACTATATTGGCACAAATATGGGAGATCAGACAATCTCCGAGGAAGAATTAATTGAAACGGCGAAAACCGGATATGGTCATCCGAATTGGAAAATATTGAGACCTAATCAACGTACAGGTGTAGCTGTTTCAATTTCCCTAAACGGACCATGGATTAGATCAGACAAGCCCTTGATTGAACCCTCTGGTCCGATTACAACACTCACCGTAAATCCGGCTATAGATCAAGGAAAAGATGGCAAATACTATTTGATTGTCAAAGGTGACAAACCAAATGAAAAAAGGTTCATTCGCAATCAGGCTGTCGCAATTTCAGAACATCCTGATGGCCCTTTTATTTTGCAAGAAAAGCCAGTAATAGATTATATGGATACTGAAGATATGTCAATTTGGTACGATGAAGAAAGAGAACGGTTCTATGGTGTATTTCATGCCGAAGGTTTTATTGGTTTAGTCACCTCTCATGACGGGATCAATTGGAAAAAATCAAATGAATATGTATTGATGCAAAAAAAAATCTTCTTAAAAAATGGATCTATCTTGATACCGGATCGATTGGAACGTCCATTTATTTATCGTGAAAATGGCAAGCCAAAGGGTTTGAGCCTTTCCGTGAAAAAGGATGACGAATCATATAGTATTTTTATCCCAATAAAGGAAAATCCTTATCCGATTCCTAATATGCGTCAATTGGCCTGGCAGGAAGCTGAACTTGGCGTAGTTTTTCATTATGACCTGCACGTATTTGATGGTAAAAAATATGGACAGGGTGCTAATAGAATTGATCCCGTTGCAGATTACCAAATATTTAACCCAAAGAATTTGAATACAGATCAATGGGTCAAGGCAGCAAAGGATGCCGGGGCAAGATTTGCTATTTTAACAGCAACCCATGAAACCGGTTTTGCGCTTTTTCAATCAGAAGTCAATCCCTACAGCCTAAGATCCTTAAAATGGCATGACGGTAAAGGAGATATCGTTGCAGATTTTGTGGCTTCTTGTCGTAAATATGGTATTAAACCAGGTATTTACCTCGGAATTCGTTGGAATTCTTTTTTAGGAGTACATGATTTCAAAGTGAACGGTGAAGGCGAATTTAAGGCAAATCGACAAAAATGGTACAATACCATGGTGGAAGGAATGGTAAAAGAAATATGTACAAATTATGGAGAATTGATTGAGATCTGGTTCGATGGAGGGGCCGATCATCCGGATAATGGTGCACCCGATGTATTGCCAATAGTTCGTCGGTACCAGCCCAACTGTCTTTTTTACCACAATGGCCAATTGGCTGAAGCGCGTTGGGGAGGATCTGAATCGGGAACGGTTTCTTATCCCAGTTGGGCAACCTTTCCTTACCGGGCAACAGGAGCAGGTGAAAGTGCTAAAAAAGATATCGCTAAAGATGGATATAAACTATTAAAGGAAGGAGATCCGAATGGAAAGTATTGGGTGCCTGCAATGTCAGATGCACCGCTACGAGGTTTTAACGGACGACATGAATGGTTTTGGGAACCCGGAGATGAGGCACACATTTTTCCCTTAGAAAATTTAATGGAAATGTATTATAAGTCGGTTGGCAGAAATTCTACACTTATCATGGGGCTAACCCCCGATCCAAATGGCTTAATCCCTGAACCGGACGTGATCCGACTAAAAGAGTGGGGTGATGAAATTAAAAGAAGGTTTTCAATCCCAATAGCTTCGGCTTCAGGAAAAGGAAACAAAATAGTGCTAAAATTTAAAGGGTCCGTATTGATCAATCATTTAATCATTCAAGAAGATATAAGATATGGTGAAAGAATCAGAAGCTACGAAGTTCAAGGTTTAATAAATGGAAAGTGGATTCTATTAGCTAAAGGAAAAAGCATTGGTCATAAAAGAATTGAGCAATTTGAAAGTATTAAAATAAATCAGTTACGCTTAATAATAAAAGATTCAGAAAGAGAGCCTGTGATAAAAAATATAAGTGCTTATTTTGTAACTGATGCTTAACAATTAGAAAGAAATGAAAAGAAGAGATTTTATAAAATCCGGTCTTATTACCACCTCAGTGTTATTATTACCCAATTGGATGAGCGCGATGTCAAAAACAGACAACCCAAATGTTTTGATTTTAGGAGATTCCATTTCTATTGGCTATACTCCTTTTGTACAGAAGGATCTGAGCGGAATTGCTAATGTGTCCAGACCCTTATTTGAAAACGGGAAAAATGAAAATTGCCAGGGAACAACCTATGGTATACAAAATATTGACAGATGGATCGGAACGAAAAAATGGGATTTGATCCATTTTAACTTTGGGCTTCACGACATAAAACATGTGGATGCTGTTACAGGTGAGAGCAGTAGTAATCCTGAAGATCCTTATCAGGCAGATCTAAAACAATACAGAAAAAACCTTAAGAAAATCGTTAAAAAGTTGAAAAATACTAATGCAACATTAGTGTTTGCCACTACTACACCCTATCCTGATAATTTAAAAGGGAGGCCATTACGCGATCCGGGATTGTCAGCAAAGTACAATAAAGTAGCTTTAAAGGTGATGAAGAAAAACAAAATATTGATTGATGATCTCTATAGTTTTGTACTTCCCAGGATGGAAGAACTACAGATTCCTATGAATGTCCACTTTACTGAAGCAGGAAGTGAGGCTATAGGGAATGAAGTAGCCCAATTTATACGTAATCAACTTAATAACAGTAAATAAATAGCAGATGGATCTTAATTTAAAAAATAAAGTCATAATAGTTACCGGCGGATCTAAAGGAATAGGTAACGGAATTTGTAATTTATTAGCAGAAGAGGGAGCTATTCCGGTTCTAGTTGGCAGAACAAAGCCGGACGTGCTAAAAGCTGTCAAAGAAATTAAAAATAAAGGTGGTAAAGCTTCTTATGCGTTCGCCGAACTGACAAATCCTTTAGAATGCAAAAATGCCGTAGAACAGGTTATTATAGAATTCGGAAGAATTGATGGTTTGGTCAATAATGCAGGGCTTAACGACGGTGTTGGTTTAGAAAACGGGTCATATGAAGATTTTGTTGCTTCTTTGCATAAGACATTGATTCACTATTATTTAATGGCACATCACGCTTTGCCTGAACTTAAAAAGAGTAAAGGAAGTATCCTTAACATCGGCTCTAAAACCTCAATTACCGGACAAGGAGGTACATCAGGATACGCTGCTTCCAACGGAGGAAGAAATGCATTAACAAGGGAATGGGCCGTGGAATTATTACCTTATAGTATCAGGGTCAATTCTATTATTGTGTCCGAATGTTTTACGCCACAATATAAAAATTGGATAAAGAAATTTCCAGATCCTGAAGAAGAATTGAAAAAGATCAAGGATAAAATACCACTGGAAAACAGAATGACTACCATGGAAGAAATTGCCAATACAGCCGTTTTTTTATTGTCGGATAGATCTGGTCATACTACGGGGCAATTATTATTTGTAGACGGTGGATATGTACATTTAGACAGGGCAATAACAAACTAAAAAATTAATTAATAATATGAATGAGAGGCAAAAAATACCAATTGTATCTAAAAAAGTACTTGTACCATTTATTTTAGTCACCACCCTTTTTGCCTTATGGGGATTTGCAAATGACATTACCAATCCTATGGTATCAGCATTCAAGAAGATCCTGGAATTAAACAATGCTCAAGCTTCATGGGTTCAGGCAGCCTTTTATGGAGGCTATTTTACCATGGCGCTTCCGGCAGCATTCATTGTGAAGAAATATTCTTATAAAACAGGTATTTTAGTAGGTCTGGTATTGTATGCCACAGGAGCTCTTTTGTTCTATCCTGCAGCAGCAATGGAAAATTATTTTTTCTTTTTGGCAGCCCTTTATATTTTAACATTCGGACTTGCATTTTTAGAAACTACAGCAAATCCATTTATTATGTCAATGGGTGCTGAAGAAACAGCAACACAACGTTTAAATTTCGCGCAAGCTTTTAATCCACTTGGTGCCCTTACCGGATTATTTGTCGCTCAGACATTTATTTTAGGTGCTTTACAATCAGATGATGTGGATGCTAACGGAAATGGAATTTATGAAACTTTATCTGAACCTGCCAAAGCTGCCATAAGGACTTCAGATCTAATGGTGATTAGAGATCCTTATGTTGGAATAGGCGTACTGGTTATCTTTATGCTGATACTAATTTCTGTTGTTAAAATGCCTGAGAAAAAAGAAAGTGAGAACGCCTTGGGCATGCTGGCTTCAATTCAGCGAATTTTTAAGAATGAAAGGTTTGTAGGGGGTGTTATTGCACAAATGTTCTATGTAGGAGCGCAGATCATGTGTTGGACCTATATTTACCAATATGCTGAAAACTTAGGCATCAATAATCGGGATGCGGTAAATTATGCCTATATAGCCTTGGGTGTGTTTTTGCTTGGACGATTTATTTTCACCTTCCTTTTAAAATATGTTAATTCAGGGAAATTATTGATGATCTTGTCTTTTGGAGCAGCTGCATTTTGTTTGGGCACGATATTTATTCAGGGTATGGGCGGCTTATATAGTTTGGTATTGGTCTCTTTTTGTATGTCATTAATGTTTCCAACCATTTATGGTATTGCACTTCACGGATTGGGAGATGATGCCAAACCGGCTTCCGCATTTTTAGTGATGGCTATTGTTGGAGGAGCATTTATGCCAATAATACAAGGATATATTCTTGATTTTGGTGGTTCAGGATATTCTGATGTAACCATTTTAGGAGTTCCCGAAGTAAATTTTTCCTTTATTTTGCCATTGATATGTTTTTTAGTCGTGGCGATATATGGTTATAGAACATTTAATAATTACGTATTAAAATAATTGAATCAAAGTTTGAAGAATATGCAAAAATATACCTTGGCACTGGATTTAAAAGATGATCCAAAATTGATTGAAGAATATAAGAAATATCATGAAAATGTTTGGCCAGAGATAGAAACCAGCATTTTAAATTCGGGTATAGCATCTATGGAGATCTATTTGGTTTCCAACCGACTTTTTATGATCATGAAAGTAAATGAAGATTTTTCCTTTGATAGAAAAACAAAAATGGATGCCGATAATCCAAAAGTGCAGGAATGGGAAAACCTGATGTGGAATTATCAGCAAGCACTTCCATTTGCTAAAAAAGGGGAAAAATGGATGTTGATGGACAAGATTTATGATCTTAATTCAAAAAAAGCAGAATAAATAATTACAATAAGTCAGTTAAAGTTTTTGACCTGCAAGGTTTTAAAAACCTTGTAGGTCTGAATATCACAAATTTAAAAGATCTGTACATTCTCTATATTTATCTAAATATTAATTGGTTAGAAAAGTGTAATGAACTACTATGATTAACAAAAAAATTCTAAATAATGATGAAATGATCACAGTTGGTTTATTTATTCCATGTTATATTGATCAAATGTATCCACAGGTTGGCATAGCTACGCTGGAACTATTAGAAAAATTAAATGTTAAGGTAGTTTATCCTTCCGGGCAAACATGTTGTGGACAGCCAATGGCAAATTCAGGCTATGAAGTTGAATCCAAAGGAGCCTGTAACAATTTTGTTCATAATTTTAAATCATTTGATTATATCGTTGCCCCATCCGGAAGTTGCATTTATCATATAAAAGAACATTATGATATCATTCCTCAATCAAAGGAGGTTATCAAGGTTCGCAAAAACGTCTTTGAATTATGTGATTTCATTGTTAATGTTTTAGGAATTAAAAATGTAGGAGCTAGTTTTCCGCATAAAATAGGAATTCATAAAAGCTGTCATGGCTTGAGAGGCCTGCGTTTGGGATCTTGTTCTGAAAGAGTGGAAAAACCTTATTCCATAATTGAGGATCTGCTAAAAGAAGTTGAAGGTGCTGAGTTAATGCAGCTAACAAGAACCGATGAATGTTGTGGCTTCGGAGGAACGTTTTCGGTTGTTGAAGAGGCCATTTCTGTTAAAATGGGAAAGGATCGAATTCAAGATCATTTAAATAATGGAGTTGAGGTCATTACAGCAACAGATACCTCATGTTTAATGCATCTGGAAGGGTTGATAAACAGGAATGATCAACCCATAAAAGTAAGGCACATTGCCGAGATATTAAATAGTACAATAAAATAGTCCTGCCGATGACACATTCAAAAAATGCTGCAATATTTAATCAGGATGAACCCAAGGTAAACTGGCATGACAAGGCACTTTGGTTTGTGAGACATAAACGCGACCTTTCAGTTCAGGCGGTGAAAGGTTGGGAAGAATTAAGAGCATTAGGGTCTCAAATTAAAGCAAACGCATTATCCAACTTGGATGATTATTTGGTTCAATTTGAAGAGAATGCCACTAAAAATGGGATCGTAGTTCACTGGGCTAAAGACGGAGCTGAACACAATAAAATTTTACACGAAATTCTCAAAGATAATAAAGCCTTGAGAGTGGTTAAAAGTAAGTCCATGCTTACTGAGGAATGCCATCTGAATCCTTATTTAGAAGAAAATGGGATTGAGGTGGTTGATACTGATCTGGGAGAAAGAATTGTACAATTGGCAAAAGAAGCTCCAAGTCATATTGTTTTACCTGCTATCCATAAGACCAAAGAAGAAATAGACCTTCTTTTTCAAAAACATTTGAGCACAAAGCCTTGTAATGGAGACCCTCAGTATTTAACCAATGAAGCTCGCAAACACCTGCGGAAAAAATTCATTGAAGCAGATGCAGCAATTACAGGGGTTAACTTTGCTATTGCGGAAACGGGTGGATTTGTGGTTTGTACCAATGAAGGCAATGCAGATATGGGCGTGCATTTGGCACCTTTGCATATAGCCTCAATGGGTATCGAAAAAATAATCCCCGAGCAGAAACATTTAGGTGTTTTTTTGAGATTATTGGCAAGAAGTGCAACCGGGCAACCGATCACTGCCTATACCTCTCATTTTAAAAGGCCTCGGAAAGGCACAAAAATGCATATTATTATTGTTGATAACGGAAGATCGACTCAATTAGGCAGAGAAGATTTTAGATCTTCCTTGCATTGTATTCGATGTGGTGCTTGTATGAATACTTGTCCAATTTACAGACGAAGTGGAGGTCATAGTTATGATGCCACCATTCCGGGACCGATCGGTTCCATTTTATCGCCAGGAAAAGACCTAAAAAAACACAGCAGTTTGCCATTTGCTTCAACCTTATGTGGCTCTTGCGCCGATGTTTGTCCTGTGAAAATTGATATTCCCGATCAATTGTATAAATGGAGGCAAATTATTACAAAGGAAGTTCCTCAATCCACTATAAAAAAAGTTTCCATGAAAATAATGGGTCGTGTGTTCACCAGCCCTGCAAAATTTGAAAAAGCGGGGAAGGTAGCAAGATGGTCATTGAGGAATTCTCCAAAATCATTGATTAATTCAAAACCAAATGTCTGGGCTAAAAACAGGGATTTGCCGGATGCCCCGGTTGAAAGTTTTAATACATGGTATAAAAAAAGAAAACAATGAGCAGATCTGAAATTTTATCAAAAATAAAGGCAAATAAACCTATATCAATAGAACTACCTAAAATTGATATTGAGTTATTTAGTGAAGACATTGACCTGCTTTCCCAATTTAAAAACAAGATCGTGGAAGTTGGTGGCACTGTTTATTCCGTTATCTCTATTAATGATGTTATAGATAAAGTAACATCATTAAATGGGGATACAACAAATAATTATTCTGTTTTGGAAGGTTCTGAACGTTTTAACACCATCAATCTGGAAGAAATCAATAAGCCTCACGAATTAGAAGATCTGGATGTATTGGTCCTGGAAGGATCATTTGGCGTTGCCGAAAATGGAGCGATATGGCTTTCTGATGATCAAATTCCTATCCGGATTTTACCTTTTATCACAAAACATTTGGTTTTGGTTTTGGAGGCATCAAAAAATTGTACAGCTGCAACATCAAGCTTATGATCTACTTGCAGATGAAGATTATAATTATGGTCTTTTTATTTCAGGCCCTTCTAAAACAGCCGATATTGAGCAATCCTTGGTAATTGGGGCTCAGGGGGCATTGAGTTTGTCGGTTCTGCTTTATAAAAAATAATAGTAACTCAATAAATAACATAGAAACCTCCTCCTTCTCCTTCGTTGAGTACTCCCCGCTTTCCCGCAAAGGCAGGGAACAAGGAATTCCGATTTGGTGTACGTTGTACGTCCCTGAACTAGGTTGACTGAAAAAGTCAGTTTATATAAGAACAAGTTTAAGACGATTAAGCAAACAACGACCTTATTCAAAAAATTTCAAGAAAGAGCTAGTATCTCTATTTAGACAAAATTCCTGATTTATTTGCCTGTTAAACCCTAATTGACTCTATGGCTTTCATAGGGAATCATAGGCTTAACTATGGAGTAAGTACGGGACAGATAGGAAAGAAGTACTATGCAACTTAAAACCTCTCTAGTGGCAAAATTTGGTTAATCAGTATGAATCTAAGGTTCGTTTCGTATGGTTAATTGGAATA
>PVMK01128207.1_pt1 | contig 27026 bp, 23 predicted proteins | sample 1853481 | NCBI WGS metagenome assembly PVMK01 (sample SAMN08533507, study PRJNA380276) | Marine sediment metagenome, whole genome shotgun sequencing project. | reverse complement strand
CAACAAGCGATGCATTCCAGGCGAGGTAGCCTACGGCGCCGCCGTAGATGCCACGTTTGACGGGTTCCAGCTCGTCGATAATTTCCATGGCCCGGATCTTTGGTGCGCCCGACAGTGTTCCGACGGGTAGCGTGGCGCGCAGCACGTCGATGGCTGTTTTGTCGCTGCGCAGCTTGCCTTCGACGTGACTGGCAATATGCATCACGTCCGAGTAGCGCTCGATGGTGAAGCGTTCGGTCACCTCCACGGAGCCGATTTCCGCAACCCGGCCGACATCGTTGCGGCCGAGGTCGATCAGCATCAGGTGTTCAGCGATCTCCTTCGGGTCGGCGAGCAGTTCCTCCTCCAGCGCCAGATCTTCTTCCTCGGTATGACCCCGCCGGCGCGTGCCCGCCAACGGCCGATTGGTAATGGTGCCGTCCTCGACCCGGGCGAGGATCTCCGGCGAAGAACTGACGATCTGAAACTCATCCAGATCCATGAAGTACATGTAAGGCGAGGGGTTCAGGCCGCGCAGCGCCCGGTACAGATTGATAGGCACGGCGCTGAATGGAATGGACATCCGTTGCGCCAGCACCACCTGCATCACGTCGCCCTCGACGATGTACTCGCGAATCCTTTCGACCCCCTGCATGAATGCGTCGCGGCCGAACTCCGAAGCGAAGTCACTCTCTGCGATGGGTTGGTTGGCGCTGCTGTCGGGAATCTCGGGAACCGCGCCCGACAACCGGGCGGCGGTGGCTCGCAGCCGCTCGCGGGTCTTGATCAGGGCGTTCGGCTCCTCGGGGTCGGCCAGACTGATCAACTTCATGCGGCCCTTGAGATTGTCGAACACCACGATGTCGTTGGAGACCATGAGCATGATGTCCGGCACGCCGAGCGGGTCTTCGGGCGTGGAGTTGGCCAGTCGTTTCTCTACGTAGCGAACCGTGTCGTAGCCGAAGTAACCCACCAGGCCGCCATAGAAGCGTGGCAACCCGGGGACCTCGGCAACGTTGAAACGGCCAGCATAGGCTTCGATGAAACTCAACGGATCATCGCTGTCCAGCTCCTCGTCGATCGCACCGTCGGTGGTCACCGTGAGCCGGTGTCCGCGAACCGTGATGATGGTTCGGCACGGCAGCCCGATAATCGAATAGCGGCCCCACTTTTCTCCACCCTGGGCGGACTCCAGCAGGTAGGAATAGGGACCGGCTGCGAGCTTCAGGTAGACAGACAGCGGCGTGTCCAGATCGGCGAGGACTTCCTCGACGACGGGTATGCGGTTGTAGCCCTCCTGGGCCAGGCGTTCGAACTCGGCGGGTGTCATGACGATGCGCTCTTTAGCGGCCCGCATCAGCCACGGTGGCGTGCAGGGGGCCGGAGCCTAAATCAGCTCGCTGAGTGAATCAATGACCGCGTCGGCGCCGAGTTGCTCGGCGGGCGTGCCGTGGTTGTAGCCGTCCCGCATGCACACAACGGCGCAGCCAGCCGCCCGCGCGCACTCCACGTCGGTGTTCGAATCACCCACGAACAAGCTGTCGGCGGCGTCGACCCCCAACACCTGGCAGGCGTGCAGTGCAGGCGCCGGGTCGGGTTTGGAGACAGGCAGCGTATCGCCGCAGACGATTGCCTGAAAATGGCGAGTAAGATCCAGCGCGTCGAGCACCCGGCGGCTCAAGACTTCGAGCTTGTTGGTTACTACGGCAAGACCCGCGCCACGCTCGCCGAGTCTGCTCAGCGTTTCGAGCGTGCCTGGATAGAGCGCACTGTGATCCGCGATGTGCGCGCCGTAGTACTCGATGAACGTCGCAAGCATGGCATCCATCGACGCGGCGTCTTGAATTCGTTCGGGCACGCCGTGAAACGTCAGCGCTTGCTCCACGAGCACGCGGCTGCCGTGGCCGACCCAGTGGCGCGTCAAGGATTCGTCGACCGTGGGTAATCCTGCGTCGGTGAGCGCGACGTTCAAAGCCGCATCGATATCCGGCGCGGTGTCGACCAGGGTGCCGTCCAGATCGAAGAGGTATCCGGCGAAGCGCCGCCCAAGCGTTTCGTCAGTCGAGTTCGGCAAGCGCGCTTCTCATGCTGGCGATGGTGTCGGCGTAGTCGGCCGTGCCGAAGATCGCGGACCCGGCGACGAACGTGTCGGCGCCCGCTCGTGCAGCGGCGGCGATGTTGTCGGGCTTGATGCCGCCATCGATCTCGAGTCGGATGCTACGGCCGGATTGGTCGATGAGCTTTCGTACCGCCCGGACCTTGTCGAGGCTCGACTCGATGAACGCCTGGCCACCGAAGCCCGGATTGACCGACATGATGAGCACCAGGTCCACCAGGTCGATCACCTGCTCCAGATGAGTCAGGGGCGTACCCGGGTTGAACACCAGTCCGGCCTTGGCTCCACCCTCCCGGATGATGCCGAGCGATCGGTGCGGGTGTTCAGTAGCCTCCGGATGAATCGAGATGTAGTCGGCGCCGGCCGCGAGGAAATCGCCAATCAACCGGTCCACGGGTTTCACCATGAGGTGAACGTCCACGGGTGCGGTCACGCCGTGCTGGCGCAGCGAGTCGAGCACCAACGGCCCGATGCTCAGATTGGGGACGTAGTGATTGTCCATCACGTCGAAATGAATGATGTCGGCGCCGGCCTCGAGCACGGTGGAGACCTCATCGCCCAGGCGCGCGAAATCGGCAGCCAGGATGGATGGCGCGATCCAGTAATCGTTTGGTTTGCTCATCCGGCGGTTCATCCGGCTGTTAGTAGCGCGGCCATTGTACGGAAATCCAGTGCCCTAATCCTGGCGTGTGGCGCGCCGCACGGCCTCCAGTTGGTCCGGGCCGCCGATGTCGACCCAGGTCCCGGCGAATCGCTGGCCGCCGAGCCGATCCTGTCCGGCGGCGCCGAACAACAGATCGCGCAGGGAAAACGCGCTGTCAGTTGCGCCGTCGAAGAGCGCGGGGTGCAACACCGAGATCCCGCAGTAAACCATCGCGCGGTTGCCGTCGCGGCGAACCCGGTCACCCTGCAGATCGAAATCACCCGCGTCCCGGTGGGGCGGCATGTCGGTGAGCACCAGGTGTGCCAGGTCGGTGCCCAACGACACCGGCAATCCGGAGAACTCGAAATCTGTCCAGATGTCGCCGTTGAGTATCACGAACGGCGCCTTCCCCAACAGCGGCAAGGCATGCTGGATGCCCCCGCCGGTGTCGAGCAGCGACTGTTCATGGCTGTAGTGGATGGTCACGTCGAACCTGGCTCCGTCGCCGAGCGCGGCTTCGATCTGAGCGCCGAGATGGTGCAGATTGATCACCACTTCAGTGATGCGGGCAGCTTTCAGCCAGCGTAGCTGATGCACGATCAACGGCTCGCCGTGAATCTCCAGCAGAGGTTTGGGCGTGTGCTCGGTGAGCGGTCCGAGCCGTTCGCCGCGCCCTGCGGCCAATATCATTGCCTTCATCGGAGGGCCTTCATCGACGGGAGACGGCCTTGGGCACAATGCGACTGCTCAACCAGTCGGCGAACCCGGCGAGCCCGGGATAGCGGGCGGCGATGCTGATCGCATGCTCCAGAACCGGCAGGATGTCCTTCAGATGGCTGCCCCGCCCGTCCCTGAGTTGCAAGCGGGCGAAGATTCCGAGGGCCTTCAGTTGTCGCTGCAACGCCGTCAGGTCGAGCCACTCTCGAAACACATCCGAATCGACGTCGAGCACGCCCGCCATTCGAGCGAGCTCGAGGTAGCGGGCCCGCCAGTGGTCTATCTCGGACTCGTCGAAGCGGACGTAGCAATCCCGCAGCAGGCAGGCGAGGTCGTAGCTCACGGGACCCCAGAGCGCATCCTGGAAGTCGACCACGCCGGTCGTTCGATCGGCTCTCCAGATCAGGTTCCGGGAATGGTAATCGCGGTGTGTGCAGACTCGTGGTTGGTCTTCGATCGTCGCGATGAGCTGCGCCGTAACCTCGTCGAGTTGTGATTGCTCCGTGGCCGACAGTTCGAGTTCGAGCCAGCCGTCCAACAACCAGACGCGGAACAGCTCCAGCTCGTCCGTGAACCGCTGGGTGGTGTAAGGCGGCACCGAGGGGTCTTCGGGAAGTTGCTGCAAGCGCAGCAGCGTCGCCAGCGCGGACTCCAGAACCGCTTCCCGGTCGATGGTCGCGTAGCTGGCCTCGAACAGGGTGTCTCCGAGATCTTCGACCAGCAGGAAGCCGCGCTTCAGGTCGCTGTCCAGGATCTCGGGCACGGCGATGCCCGCGGTTCTGAAGCGCTGCGAGAGGGCGATGAACTGCGCATTGTTTTCCCGGTCTGGAGGCGCGTCCATGGCGATCACGCTACTGCGTTGGCCGGTTGATGTGACCCGACGACGGAAAAACACCCGGGAACTTGCCTCGCCTTCGAGCGGCGTCCATTCGCCGGAAGGTTCGAGGTGCAGCCTGGCGAGCGATGCATCTGCCCAGGCGTACAGCGCGGTGTGTCTGTCAGTGTGCACGGGCGCAGTATAGCGAGACGTCAGTGGGTGGAGTGTATGCCGGGAGTGTGGCGGTGCCGCTGTGGAATCTTTTATGATCCGGCCCCTCCCTGATCCACCGGATTCAACCCTCGCTCTCCTATGCGTCAGATGCGACAGATGCGCCCGTTCATCCTGGTCCTGGTCGTTGTGACGACCCCGGTGGTTGTGACCACCCCGGTGTTCGGTGACGAGAATGCGCACCGGCTGGACTGGGTGGAATGGGATGACCTGTCAGCGTCGATCAGTGCCGGGCTGCCGGAGTATTGCGAAGGGGCCTATGTGGAACCGGCGTTCATCCTACCGCGCCGTTCCGACCCGACAGATTTCGCGATCAAAGCCAGCGCCGGTTCCGCGGAGGTCTGGATCGATGAACGCGCGGTGTTGCTGGGCGGCGTGGAGATCGAGCAAGGCAATCGCTCACTGTCCAGCGATGTCGCGACGTACTACGAGGCGGATCAGCGCGTGGTAGCGCAGGGCAATGTCGTGTTGCGGGAACCGGACATCCTGGTCGTAGGGGATTCTCTGGAAATGCACCTCAACACGGGCGTGCTGGAGGTGAGCGACGCCGAATTCCTGTTGCACGACCACCAGATTCGGGGTCGGGCCGACAGCATCGCTCGGGATGAAGCCGCCACGCTGCAGGGCGTGCAGACCCGCTTTACGCGCTGCGAACCGGGCAACAACGGTTGGGCGGTGCACGCCCGCACCATTGAGGTCGAGGATGGCGCCCAGTGGGGGGTTGCTCGCAGCGCGGTGGTGCGAGTCAAGAACGTGCCCATCTTCTACACGCCTATCCTGCGATTTCCGGTGACCGATGAGCGCATGTCGGGGTTTCTGTTTCCGAGCATGCGCTTTGGCGACGAGGGCCCGGATATCGGCCTGCCCTACTATCTGAACCTTGCGCCGAACTACGATGCGCTTATCGAACCGCGTTGGATCCGGGACCGGGGAGTGGGCGTACAAGGCGAGTTTCGACATCTATCGGGTTGGGCAGAGACGGAACTCGGGGGCTCCTTTCTCTACGACGACGATTTGTACAACGGTGATCTCAGCAAGGACGACTTCGAAACGCTCGGTCTGCCGGGGCCGTTCGAGTCCGAAGATCGCTGGCTGGTTCACGCCGCCCATGGTGGTCGATTGGGCAATTTTCGGACCATTGTCGAGTACACCGAGGTGAGTGATGACGATTACTTCCGGGATCTCGGAACTGATTTGAGCGTGTCCAGCCGCGTCGAGCTGGATCAACGGGGCGAACTTCAGTACAGCGCCGGCGGTTTGTTCGCGCGCTTCTGGGCCCAGGGCTTTCAGAACCTGGACGAAACGGTGCGCGATCCTTACGATCGCCTGCCGGAGTTGGCGGTGACCTATCAGGGTAATCTGGCGGGACCCTTCGAGTGGTCGTTGGGTACGTCGATGTCTCGGTTCGACCGGGGCGACGATCTGCTCAACGTGGGTGTCGAGGCGATCAATGGCGATCGGTTTCACGTCGAGCCCCGGCTGCAACTGCCTATGTACTGGCCGTTCGGGTTTCTAAGGCTCAACGGTGGTTATCGCTACACGAACTACGATCTCGACGACGTACCGCTCGGGCTGGATGACCAGCCCGAGCGGGGGTTGTGGATGGGCACGGCGGACACGGGACTGTTTTTCGAACGTGAGCTGAGCGCCTTCGGTAACAACTGGGTTCACACGCTCGAGCCCCGCCTGTACTACCTGTACCAGGAATTCGAGGACCAGACCGAGTTGCCGCGCTTCGACGCCGGGTCTCTGACGTTCAGCTTCAGTCAGTTGTTCCGCGACAATCGATTCGCCGGCATCGATCGAATAGGTGACGCGGATCAACTCTCTGCGGCGCTCACCACCCGGCTGCTCGATTCCGAGTACGGGCGGGAACGGCTGCGTTTGAGCATCGGTGAGATCTTCTACTTCCAGGACCGGGACGTAACGCTCGCGGGCCCGCCTGACGACCTGGACCGGCAGTCGAGCTCGCAATTGGCCTCAGAGGCCGAGTTGCGTCTGTTCGGGCACTGGAGCTTGCGCAGCAGCACGGTGTACAACCACCACGACAATCTCTGGGACGACGGCTCGGCTTACATCCGCTATCAACGTGACAATCGGCACATCTTCAACGTCGGTTACCGCTATAGCGAGACGCGGCGCCCGGTGATCAATCAGAGCGACGTGTCCGCCTATTGGCCAGTCTCGAAGCATTGGAGCGTGCTCGGGCGCTGGAACTACGACATCGAGGTCGACCACTCGATCGAAAGCGTCGCGGGAGTCGAGTACAACGACTGCTGCTGGCGATTCAGGCTGGTCTACCGGGCGTTTGAACGCAGCCCCACCGATGGAGTGCTCGAAGACACCGATACGGACGTAGGGGTTTTCCTTCAGATCGTGTTCAAGGGGATGGCGGGCGTTGGTGGTAAGGTGGATTCGTTGATGGAAGATGCGATACCTGGGTATCGGACGGAGGATATTGATGAGATTTAGCGCCCCTGGTTTGCTCGCCGGCGTGCTGCTCACCGCGCAGGCGCATGCCCTTACCCAGTTGGACTACATCGTTGCGGTGGTGGACGACGATGTGGTGCTGGCGTCCGAACTGGTCAGCCGGATCGCAACGGTACGCGAGCAGATTGTTGCGCAGAACGCGCCGCTGCCGCCCGAGCAGGTGCTGTACAGCCAGATGCTGGAGCGGCTGATCATGGAGAGTCTGCAGTTGCAGATGGCCGAGCGGGCGGGTGTCCGCATCGACGACGCAAGCCTCACCCAGAGCCTGGCGGGGATTGCGGAACAGAACCGTATGACGCTCGAACAATTTCAGGAAGTGTTGGCGGCGGACGGCATCAATTATCGAGAGTTCCGCGATGATGTGCGTCGCGAGATGATCATTCAGCGGGTGCAGCGCGGGCGCGTCAATAATCGCGTGCATATCACCGAAGAGGAAATCGGGGCGTTCCTGGATTCGCCGGTGGGCCGCGATGTGCTGTCCGACGAGTTCAGGGTGGGTCACATTCTGTTGCTGGTGCCCGACAACGTTGCGCCGGAGGACGTGGCGGCGGCTGAGGCTGAGGCGCAAGAGATCCGTCGGGAACTGGTGGCGGGTGCGGACTTCAGGCAGATGGCAATCACCCGCTCGGCGGGATCGCGGGCACTCGAAGGCGGCGATCTGGGCTGGCGGAAGGCGGGCGAGCTGCCGAGCCTGTTCTCGGACGTGGTGCTCGAACTCGAACCCGGTGAAACGCCGCCGCCGATGCGCAGCGGTCGTGGTTTCCACATCATCCAACTGCTCGAGCGCCGGGGCGTGAGCAACATGATGGTCAGGCAGAGCCGTGTTCGTCACATCCTGGTAGAAACCTCTGAAATTCGTACCGAAGCCGAGACGCGGGTCCTGATCTTCGAAATTCGTGATCGTGTGCTTGCGGGTGAGTCGTTCGAGGCTCTGGCCCGGGAGTACTCGGATGATCCCAGCAGCGCGCTGTCAGGAGGGGACATGGGCTGGGCTGAGTCGACTTCCTTCGTGCCGGAGTTCGGTGCGGCCATGGACAATGTGGAAATTGACGTGCTCAGTGAGCCGTTTCGGACCAAGTTTGGCTGGCATGTTCTCGAAGTGCAGGAACGCCGTGATCACGACATGAGCGAGGAGGCCATGCGCAACATGGCCGTGCGGATTCTGCACACCCGTCGGTTCGACGAAGAGCTGGAAATCTGGCTGGGCGAAATTCGCGATGAAGCCTACGTTGAAATCCGTCTGGACACTGCTCAAAGCGATAGCCTGGGTGAGGACTCCGTTGCGAAGCAGGCTGCGGAAGGCTGAACAAGGCTGATGGTCGTGCTTGCGCTGACCCCCGGGGAACCCGCAGGCATCGGGCCCGATCTCGCGGTGCTGTGGGCGCAACAGGATCGAGACCTCGATCTCGTGGTCGTTGGGGATCCTGACCTGTTTCGGGAACGGGCGCGGCTGCGTGGCCTGTCGCTGACACTGAGAACTGAACCCGATCGACCGACGCGCGTCGCAGGAGAGTTGACCATCCTCGAAGTCGCGGCTGGCGTACCGGTCGAGCCCGGTCGCGTGAATCCGGATAACGCGGGCTACGTGTTGCAGACACTGGATCTCGCCATCGACGGGTGTCGTGAGGGTCGATTTGCGGGCCTGGTTACCGGGCCGGTCCAGAAATCCGTCATCAACGACGCGGGCGTCGCATTTTCCGGGCACACCGAGTATCTGGCCGATCGCTGTGGTGTCCATCGGGTGGTAATGCTGCTGGTTGCGGGCGAGCTGCGGGTGGCGCTTGCGACCACGCATGTTCCGTTACGCGAAGTTGCAACGCTCATCACCGAACAGCTCATCGGTGAGGTGTTGGATGTGCTGCATCGTGATCTCAAACGACGGTTCGAGCTCCCCTCACCAAGGATTCTGGTGGCGGGGCTGAATCCCCACGCGGGCGAGTCCGGCCATCTGGGTCGGGAGGAACTCGAGTCGATCGCGCCGGCCCTTGAGGCCGCCCGGGCACGTAATTACAACGTGGTGGGGCCGCTGCCGGCGGATACCGTATTCACGCCAAAGTATCTCGCCAATGCCGACGCCATACTCGCCATGTATCACGACCAGGGTCTGCCAGCGCTCAAAGCCGTCGGTTTCGGCGCGGCGGTGAATGTCACGCTAGGTCTGCCCATCGTGCGCACCTCCGTTGATCACGGCACCGCGTTGGATCTGGCTGGCAGCGGCACGCTGGATCAAGGCAGCCTGGCGGCCGCCATAGCGCTTGCCGGAAGACTTGCATCGACATGAGTGGCCATCGGGCACGGCGGCGATTCGGTCAGCACTTTCTCGAAAACGAGATGATCCTCGAACGAATGGTGGGCGCCCTTGCGCCGGCCACGGAGGATCGGGTGCTGGAGATCGGCCCCGGCCTGGGTGCCTTGACCCGTCTGCTCGCCGAAGCAGTCGACACCCTGACGGCGGTGGAGATCGACCGGGATGTGGCGGCGCTGCTGCGAGGTCGGTTCGCGAACCTCGAACTCGTCGTCGGCGACATATTGCGGGTAGATCTGGGCGAGCTGCTGGGTGAGCATAACGACTGGCGGATTATCGGTAATCTGCCCTACAACATCTCGACGCCGTTGCTGATCAGGCTGTTCGAAGTGCTCGATCGCATCCGCGATGTGCACGTGCTGTTGCAGGCCGAAGTTGTCGACCGGCTGACGGCCACACCCGGCACGAAGGCCTGGGGTCGACTGTCGATTGCGGCGCAGTTACATTGTCAGGTAGACGCGCTGTTCGATGTCGGTCCGGAAAATTTCCGCCCGGCGCCGAAAGTAAATTCGACCTTCGTGCGGCTGCTCCCTCGACCTGCTGAGGTGTTGCCTGAGGACCCCAGCGTGTTCGATGCGGTCGTCAGGCTGGCATTCCAGCAACGTCGCAAGACGTTGCGCAACGCGTTGCGGTCGTTGGAGATCGATTGGGACCGGGTAACGGTCGATCCGGGCGATCGTGCCGATGCTGTCGGAATTGAGGGATATGTCTTGCTTGCGGATTCGGTGGCTGCCAACCGTCAATCGTCAGGAAGGGAGAGTAACGAATGAACATGGATCCGAGATTCAACGTCGACGTGGAACCGCGTTACATCGAGAAGGAGTCGGTTCCGGCGGAAGGCCGCTACGTGTTCGCCTACACGATTACTATCTCCAATCTCGGCACTGCGCCCGCAACGCTGCGAAGCCGGCATTGGCTCATCACGGATGCAAATGGGGATCAACAGGAAGTTCGCGGTGCCGGTGTCGTTGGCGAGGAGCCCTGCATCAAGCCACGTTCCGAATTCCGCTATACCAGTGCAGCGGTAATCGCCACGGCGGTTGGCACCATGCAAGGCAGTTACCAGTTCGAAGCCGAAGATGGCGAGTTGTTCGACGTGCCTATCCCGGTGTTTGCCCTGCAAGTTCCCAACGTTGTCCACTGATCGAACTCGAGCGTGACAACCTATGCCATAGGTGACGTCCAGGGTTGCTATCGCACGCTGCTCCGCCTGCTCGAGGCTATTAATTTCGACGCGCAGGTGGATCGACTCTGGTTTGTCGGCGACCTGGTGAACCGGGGCCCTGAATCCTTGTCGACACTACGATTCGTCCACTCTCTGGGTGATCGAGCGGTAACGGTGCTCGGCAATCACGATCTTCATCTGCTGGCGGTGTATTACGCGGGCCATCCGCTGAGACCGGCGGACACGCTGGACGAGGTGCTCGCCGCACCGGACTGCGATGAGTTGCTTCGATGGCTGCGCTGGCGACCCATCCTGCATCGCGACAATTCGCTGGGCTATGTCATGTGTCATGCCGGCCTGCCGCACATCTGGTCGGTGGACGAAGCGGAGCAGCATGCCCGGGAGTTGGAGGAGGCGTTACGTGGTCCGGCGCACCGCAGATACTTCAAGAAGATGTACGGGAACAAGCCGAAACGCTGGCGTGAAGAACTGACAGGCCGCAAGCGGCTCCGGGCCATTACCAACTACCTGACCCGGATGCGGGTGATCGACGAGCGCGGCACGCTGGACCTCGAGTACAAAGGCGACCTGAACGAGCTGCCCGAGCACGGTTTCCCCTGGTATACCGCCTATTCCGGGCGTCCACTCGAGCTCGAGATCATATTCGGCCATTGGGCGGCCCTGGACGGCGTGATCGAGGTGCCCGGGATACACGCCCTGGACACGGGCTGCGTCTGGGGAATCGGCCTGACGGCGCTGTGTCTGGAGACCAGGGAACGCACTTTCGTCCCTTCTGTCTAAACCCTCATGAACCTGCGCGAGGCGCGTTCACCCGACAGGTTGCTACGTTCGTCGGAACCGAAGGGACCTCGCAGGACAACTGTGACACCGTGCACAGGCGTTGGGCGGAACCTGTACTAGTTTTCGGCCTAACGACCCCGCACGGGGTTAACCGCGCGAAGGCCTCACGGCAGGGCGCCGCAGTGTGAGACCTCCGATGTTGATCGTCGATCCCCTGATCTGACGACAAATGGAGGAGATGCACATGAGCGTATTCGAGCACTTTCAAGCACGTTACGACGCTACTCAGGAAGAGGAATTTTCCCTTCAGGATTATCTCGAGATCTGCAAGCAGGATGCGAGTGCCTATGCGACCGCTGCCGAACGGTTGCTGATTGCCATCGGCGAACCGGAGTTCGTGGACACGTCGAAAGACTCCCGCTTGTCGCGGATTTTCTCCAACAAAGTTATTAAGCGGTACCCTGCGTTCGATGAGTTCTACGGCATGGAGGACGCCATCGAGCGAATCGTCTCGTTTTTCCGCCATGCCTCCCAGGGTCTCGAAGAGCGCAAGCAGATCCTGTATTTGCTTGGCCCCGTTGGCGGCGGAAAATCGTCGTTGGCGGAACGCCTGAAGTCGCTGATGGAGAAGCTGCCGTTCTACGCGATCAAGGACAGCCCCTTGAACGAATCGCCGCTTGGGCTGTTCAATGCCGACGAAGACGGAGCGATCCTGGAGGAAGATTACGGTATTCCTCTGCGTTATCTGCGACCCGTGATGTCACCCTGGGCGACCAAGCGGCTCAAGGAATTCGGTGGCGACATCAGCCAGTTCCGGGTGGTGAAGATCTATCCGTCCATTCTCGATCAGGTGGCCATCTCCAAGACCGAGCCCGGCGATGAAAACAACCAGGACATCTCTGCCCTGGTCGGCAAGGTCGACATCCGCAAGCTCGAAGCATTCGAGCAATGTGACCCGGATGCGTACAGCTACTCCGGCGGGCTGTGCAAGGCGAATCAGGGATTGCTGGAATTCGTCGAAATGTTCAAGGCGCCGATCAAGGTGCTGCATCCGCTGCTGACGGCCACCCAGGAAGCCAATTACAACGGCACCGAAGCGATTGGCGGGATGCCTTTCGACGGCGTGGTGCTGGCGCACTCTAACGAGGCCGAGTGGCAGAACTTCAAAAACAACAAGAACAACGAAGCGTTCATCGATCGCGTCTACATCGTGAAGGTTCCGTACTGTCTGCGCATTTCCGAGGAAGTGAAGATCTATGAAAAGCTCATCTCCGATTCCTCGCTGAACGAAGCGCCGTGCGCCCCGGATACGTTGGGGATGTTGGCTCAATTTTCGGTGCTCTCACGACTCAAGGAACCCGAGAACTCGAACGTGTTCTCGAAGATGCGCGTATACAACGGTGAGAACCTGAAGGACACGGACCCCAAGGCCAAGTCGATGCAGGAGTATCACGACGCCGCAGGGGTGGACGAAGGCATGGATGGTCAGTCGACCCGCTTCGCGTTCAAGATCCTTTCCCGGGTATTCAACTTCGACCCCAGCGAAATCGCGGCGAATCCGGTTCATCTGATCTACGTGCTCGAACAGAGGATCGAGGAAGAACAGTTCCCGGATGAAATCCGCGATCGCTACCTCGGCTTCATCAAAGAGTATCTGGTGCCGAAGTACATCGAGTTCATCGGCAAGGAAATCCAGACGGCCTATCTGGAATCGTACTCGGAGTACGGACAGAACATCTTCGACCGTTACGTAACCTACGCGGACTTCTGGATACAGGATCAGGAGTACCGGGATCCGGAGACCGGCGACATTCTCGATCGCGGCGCGCTCAATGAAGAGCTCGAGAAGATCGAGAAACCGGCCGGAATCTCGAACCCGAAGGACTTTCGTAACGAGATCGTCAATTTTGTGTTGCGCGCGCGGGCCAACATCAGCGGCAACAACCCGTCCTGGCTGGGCTACGAGAAGCTGCGCACGGTGATCGAGAAAAAGATGTTCTCCAACACCGAAGACCTGCTGCCGGTGATCTCCTTCAACGCCAAATCGTCGAAGGACGATCAGAAAAAGCACGATGATTTCGTCGCGCGAATGGTCGATCGCGGCTACACCGAGAAGCAGGTGCGGTTGCTCGCCGAGTGGTACCTCCGCGTCCGCAAGTCCCAGTAGCGGGGTCGCACGCAACGACAGTGAGCTGGCGCGACAACAGTGAACGAAGCGTGACGAGAGTGAGCTAAGCGTGACAACAGTGAGCTAGCGCCGCGAATGTAGAACGGAGGCAAGAACCATGAGCGTCTCAAAAGAGCAGCACGCCCTGGAATTCAAGCCATGACCTATGTAATAGACAGAAGGCTGAACGGCAAGAACAAGAGCGCTGTCAATCGGCAGCGCTTCCTGAAGCGCTACAAGGGCCAGATCCAGCGTGCGGTTGCCGATGCCGTCAAACAACGCAGCATCACCGACATGGAGCGCGGTGAAAGCGTGTCGATCCCGGCGCAGGATGTCAGCGAGCCGACCTTCGGGCACGGCTCGGGCGGACGGCGTACCGTCGTGCACCCGGGTAACCGGGAGTTTGTCGCGGGTGATCGCATCAAACGCCCGGAAGGTGGTGCCGGCGGTGGCAGCGGCGCCGGTGATGCGTCGAACCAGGGCGAAGGCGAGGACGATTTCAATTTCCAGCTCACCCAGGAAGAATTCCTGGAAGTGATGTTCGAAGGCCTGGAGCTGCCGAATCTCGTCAAGCGTCATCTGAAGGGCAGCGACAGCTTCAAGCGGGTGCACGCCGGGTTCAGCAACGACGGCGTCCCGGCGAAGCTGAACGTGGTCCGGTCGCTGCGCCAGGCCAAGGCGCGGCGCCTGGCACTGTGCGGCGGACCGAAAAAAGAGCTTGCGGAAGTAAGGTTACTGCTCGAAGAAGCCGAGCGGCGCGGTGATGAAATCAAAGCGAAGAAACTCGAAAAGGAGATCGAAGAGCTCGAGGCGCGCATACGACGCATCCCGTTCCTCGACACCTACGATCTGCGCTACAACCTGCACCTGAAGCAACCGGTCCCCACCTCCAAGGCTGTGATGTTCTGCCTGATGGACGTGTCGGGCTCGATGGATCAGCAGATCAAGGACATGGCCAAGCGCTTCTACCTGTTGCTGTACCTGTTCCTGAAACGCAACTACGAGCGCATCGAGATCGTCTTCATTCGTCATCACACCGTGGCCAAGGAGGTGGATGAACAGGAATTCTTCTACTCACGCGAAACCGGTGGAACCGTCGTGTCCAGCGCGTTGAAGCTGATGGCCGATATCGTCGAGGAGCGTTACTCGCCGGACGAGTGGAACATCTACGGGGCGCAAGCCTCCGACGGAGACAACTGGAACGACGACTCGCCGATCTGCGCCGAGGCGCTGGTGAAACGGATCCTGCCGAAGGTCCAGTACTTCTGCTACGTCGAGATCACCAAGCGCGACCCGCAGGCATTGTGGGCAGAGTATCAGAAGCTCTCGGAGGCTCAGCCGGAGTTGTTCGCCCAGCGACGGGTCAGCGAGACGGGCGACATCTACCCGGTCTTCCGGGAGTTGTTCGAGAAGAAGGTCCAGGCCACGTAGTGCGCGCTACGCACGCAGAGGGGCATAGATCATGAATCAATCAGCACGCGCCGACGCTCAGTACATCAGCCAGGGCTCCGACTGGAGCTTCGAGCTGATCGGACGTTACGACGCCGAAATCGGAAGGCTGGCGGACGAGTTCGGTCTGGATACCTATCCCAACCAGATCGAAGTGATCCGCTCGGAGCAGATGATGGATGCCTACGCGTCCATCGGCATGCCCCTGGGATATCACCACTGGTCTTTCGGTAAGCACTTCGTCGAGGTGGAACAGCGTTATCAACGCGGTGAGATGGGACTGGCCTACGAGATCGTCATCAATTCCGATCCGTGTATCGCCTACCTGATGGAGGAGAACACCATCACCATGCAGGCGTTGGTGATCGCGCACGCCTGCTACGGGCACAACTCCTTCTTCAAGGGCAACTACCTGTTTCGCACCTGGACCGATGCGGGATCGATCATCGACTACCTGTTGTTCGCCAAAAAGTACATCGCCGACTGCGAAGAGCGGCACGGTGTTCGGGCCGTGGAAGAGATCCTGGATTCGTGCCACGCCTTGATGAACTACGGCGTGGACCGGTACAAACGGCCGTATCCGATATCTGCCGAGGAAGAAAAGCGCCGCCAGCGGGAACGGCAGGAATACGTTCAGCGCACGCTGAACGACTTGTGGCGCACCGTTCCCAAAGCCGAGGCGGCCCACGAGGAGGAGGAATCGTTCCCCGAAGAGCCCCAGGAAAATCTACTGTACTTCATCGAGAAGAACGCCCCTCTGCTTGAACCCTGGCAACGCGAACTGGTGCGCATCGTGCGCAAGATTGCGCAGTATTTTTATCCGCAGAAACAGACCCAGGTGATGAACGAGGGTTGGGCGACGTTCTGGCACTACACGCTGTTGAACGCGCTGTATGACGAAGGCAAGGTCGACGACGGGTTCATGATGGAGTTTCTGATCTCCCACACCGGCGTGTTGGCGCAGCCGCCCTACGACAGCCCCCAATACAGCGGGATCAACCCCTATGCCCTGGGTTTCGCGATGTTCTCCGACCTGCGCCGTATCTGCGAGGCGCCGACCGCCGAGGACCGTGAGTGGTTCCCGGATATCGCCGGCGCGCCCTGGCGTGAGGTCCTGGGTCACGCAATGCGCGACTTCAAGGACGAAAGCTTCATCCTGCAGTTTCTCTCTCCCAAGGTGATGCGTGATCAGCGGCTGTTCGGGGTCATCGACGATGACAGCGAAGAGACCTACGAGATTGCGGCCATTCACGACGCGCAAGGTTATCGCCGGGTGCGTGAATTGCTGGCCAGCCAGTACAACCTCGGCGATCGGGAACCGAACATTCAGATCGTCAATGTCGATGTGCGGGGCGACCGGAGTCTTACCCTGGCGCACGAACAGCATGCGCGCCGGCCGCTGCACGGCGCGGACTCGAAGGAGGTGTTGAAGCATCTCTATCGGTTGTGGGGGTTCCCGGTGCGTCTCGAGTCGCTGAGCGACGGCGAAGCCGTAGAGATCCACACCTGCCCGGAACCCGAGCCCGAAGCCTAGATCCGGTCGGGCTCGGTCCTTGCTGGACTTTCCCCTTGAAATGCGAGTAACTACGCGGTCCTCATTTCAAATTGCTCCTGCCCCGCAGGTAGAAAGGGAGACCAATGGAAAACCAGCTGAAGTTCTACATCAACGGTGAGTGGGTCGATCCGTCCACCAGCGATACCCTGGAGGTGATCAACCCGGCGACCGAACAACCTATCACCAGCATCGCCATGGGCGGACCCGCCGATGTCGACAGAGCGGTTGCCGCTGCGAAGGCAGCCTTCGAGACCTATTCCCAGACCACACGGGAAGAGCGCGTCGCACTGCTGGAGAAGATCATCGCAGCGTACAGCGAACGTCTCGGTGAAGTGGCCGAGATCATCAGTCAGGAAATGGGCGCGCCTTTGCCGCTGGCCAACGCTGCACAGGCACCCTCCGGGCTGGGTCATTTCATGACGACCCTCGAACTGCTGAAGACCTACGAGTTCGAAGAGGACATCGGTGGCTCGCACATCGTTAGAGAGCCGGCAGGTGTATGCGGCTTCATTACGCCGTGGAACTGGCCGATCAACCAGATCACCTGCAAGGTTGCGCCGGCTCTGGCGGCAGGCTGCACCATGGTATTGAAACCGTCGGAGGTGGCTCCGCTGAACGCGCTGCTGTTCGCGGAAGTGATGGACGCGGCCGGGGTTCCGCCGGGAGTCTTCAACCTGATCAATGGTGATGGCCCGACGGTAGGTGCGGCGTTGTCTTCGCATCCGGATGTCGACATGATGTCCTTCACCGGATCTACCCGCGCCGGGATCGAAGTGGCTCGCAATGCCGCACCCACGGTCAAGCGCGTTGCCCAGGAATTGGGTGGCAAGTCGGCCAACATCATCCTCGACGACGCCGACTTCAATGCGGCCATTTTCCGGGATGTATTCGGCATGTGCATGAATTCAGGGCAATCCTGCAATGCACCGACCCGCATGTTGGTGCCGAACGCACGCATGGACGAAGCGGCCGCGATCGCTAAGTCAGCTGCCGAGAATGTCAAGGTCGGTGATCCGACCGCCGAAGGCACGACCATCGGCCCGGTCGTCTCAGCGGTTCAATTCGAGAAGATTCAGAACCTGATCGAAAAAGGCATCGAGGAAGGTGCCAAGCTGGAGACGGGTGGCCCTGGGCGCCCGGACGGGTTGAACGTTGGCTACTTCGTAAAGCCCACGGTGTTCTCCCACGTCACCAACGACATGACCATCGCCCGCGAAGAGATCTTCGGGCCGGTGTTGACGTTGATTGGCTATGAGGACGACGACGATGCGGTTCGCATTGCCAATGACACGCAGTACGGCCTGTCGGGCTACGTCTCATCGGGGGACCCCGAGCGGGCCAAGGCGATCGCGCGTCGGCTGCGCACCGGCAACGTGCACTTGAACGGCGCACCGGTGGACAACAACTCACCCTTCGGCGGCTACAAGCAGTCCGGTAACGGTCGCGAGTGGGGCAAGTACGGCCTCGAGGAGTTCCTCGAAGTCAAAGCAATCATGGGATACAACGCCGCGGGTTGACCCAAGGCACGCGAACTCGAAGCGCGCCGCGAGGCGCCCTTTGTTTTCTCGGTTGCGCCTTTCTCTGGATTGGAATCTGGAGTTGCTCTTTTGACACGCTCAGCAGCGTAGGCTTCGTTCCGCGTCGGTCGCGCTATGCGGGGGTTACAATCCCGGCATGGCGCGACCGACGTTCAACGAAGTCACGGACCAATAGCGTCTTAGAAGAGCGGCCCCGAAAGTGAATTCAGAGACTAACCGTAACTAATGGACGTCTACCTGGTCGGCGGGGCGGTGCGAGACCACCTACTGAACCTGCCGGTCACAGAGCGCGATTACGTGGTCGTCGGGTCGAGCCCACAAGCCATGCTGGATCTCGGCTACCGCCAGGTGGGTCGAAACTTCCCGGTGTTCCTGAATCCGGATACCGGTGACGAGTACGCGCTGGCGAGAACGGAGCGCAAAGTCGGGCCCGGGCATACCGGGTTCGACGTTCACGCGGGAGAAGAGGTCACCCTGGAAGAGGACCTGCAGCGCCGGGACCTCACCATCAATGCCATGGCCGAGGCCGCAGACGGTACGCTGATCGATCCGTACGGTGGGGCGGCTGATCTCGCCGCAGGTTGTTTGCGCCACGTATCCGAGGCGTTCAGCGAGGATCCGTTGCGGGTGTTTCGAGTTGCGCGGTTTGCGGCGCGCTTTGCGCGTGATGGATTTGAGATTGCGCCGGATACGTTGACGTTGATGCAGCGCATGGCCGCCGCCGGCGCGCTCGAGGAACTGGCCGCAGAACGAGTCTTCGGGGAACTCGAAAAGGCCCTCGGGACCGACGCGCCCGGGATGTTCTTCGAGGTGCTGAATCGCTGTGGGGCGCTGAGTTACTGGTTCCCGGATCTCGAGAGGGAGACGCTGACGACGTGGCTCGACCTGCTCACCCGCGTGGCCGCGGCCCTGCCTGAACCCGCCGATCGATGGGCGACGATGGGTTGGCTGGCGGATGTACGCCGCGAACCGTTGCGGCTGCCGAAGGAGTACCAACGGTTGGTTGAAGGGGTGGCAACACCCGGCCGCGACCTGCCAGGCTGGCGCACGGCGGAGCCCGGTTCCGTTCTGGCGTGGATCAAGGCGCTCGATGGGTTGCGCCACCCTGCGCGGTTTGCCAGGGTGCTCAACGTGGTCGAATGCTGTTCCGGGATCGACCTCGAAGCGTTGGCAAAGATGGTGGATGTCCTGAGATCGATCGACGTAGCACCGCTTCGGGCGCGTGGGTTAGAGGGTACGGAGCTGGGTGCCGCGCTGGACGCTGAGCGCCGTGAGCGGATTGTGGCCGCGCAGCAGACACAGCCCGAGTAGAACTAACTGCGTTCGATCTCGATGCTCACGCCTTGCGCCTGCGGCACCGCGCCGGGTTTGGCGACCTTGACGGTGACCGATGCGGGTGCAAACTCGTTGAGCACCGTGGCGGCAATTGACTCGGCCAGGCTCTCGATAAGCTGGAAACTACTGGCCTCGGTCAACTCCGTCACCCGGCGGGCCACGGCGCCGTAATCAAGCGCATCGTCGATCGCATCGGACGCGGCCGCCGATGTGGCGTCTATCGCCAGGCTCAGGTCAATCCGCAGTGGCTGGCGCAACTGACGTTCCCAGGCGCGGACACCGATCACCGCGGATACCCGCAGACCGGTGATCTGCAGTTTATCCATCGGCCGCCCTTTCGGTCAGTGGCGATAATTCGTCCATGGGCCAACGGGCGCGGGTCCGAATCGCCAGGGGTGCGCTCTGGCCGGCCGCCAGACGTTGATAACCCGCAAAGGCGATCATGGCGCCGTTGTCTGTACAGAGTGCCGCGGGCGCATAGTGCACGGCAGCGTCGAGGTGCTGCTCGAGCGCTTCCCGGAGTCTGGTGTTGGCCGAGACACCGCCTGCCACCACCAGGTCATCGACGCTCGTGGCCTCAAGCGCGCGCCGGCATTTGATGACCAGCGTGTCGATCACGGCCTCTTCGAACGCGTACGCGATGTCGGCTTTGTCCTCATCGGTCAACGGATCAATCGAACGCACGGTGTTCAGCGTGTAGGTCTTCAGGCCGCTGAAACTGAAGTCGAGCCCGGGACGATCCGTCATGGGCCGGGGAAATTTGAAGCGGCCGGGCGTGCCCGATTGCGCAAGTGCGGCCAGCGCCGGGCCGCCGGGATAGCCCAGGCCCAGCATCTTCGCGGCTTTGTCGAAGGCCTCGCCCGCGGCGTCGTCCACGGACTCTCCAAGGATCTCGTAACGGCCAATAGCATCGACGCGGACGAGTTGGGTGTGTCCTCCGGAGACCAGCAACGCGACGAACGGAAGGTTCGGTCGGGATCCGTTCCCTTCCTCAGCCATCAGAGGCGCCAGCAGGTGCGCCTCCATGTGGTGTACTTCGACCGCCGGAATCCCCAACCCATAGGCGAGGGCGCGGCCGATTCCTGCCCCAACCATGAGCGCGCCGATCAGTCCGGGGCCTGCGGTGTAGGCGATGCCGTCCAGATCGTTGAGCGTAACGCCACCGTCGCGCAGTACCTGCCGGATCAGCGGGACGGTCTTGCGAATGTGGTCCCGGGATGCCAGTTCCGGGACCACGCCGCCGTATTCGGCGTGCATGGCCACCTGACTGTACAGCACCTCGGCGATGAGCCCGCGCCCACTGTCGTACAGCGCGATTCCCGTCTCGTCGCAGGACGTTTCGATGCCCAGAACCAACATGCGCGCATGGTACGCGCAGCCCGGTTGGCGCGGAAGCCCATGGTACGGTGGCTTTGGTTCGGTGCCGTTGCTTCTGTGGCTTTGCAAAGTACCCGCCGAATCAGTAAAATCGCCGGCTTTTCGCATCCAGCATGCGTATAGACAATGGAGGTTGGCGCGGAGTGCCCAGCGTAAAGGTTAGAGAGAACGAGCCCTTCGACGTCGCGTTACGTCGTTTCAAGCGTTCCTGCGAGAAAGCGGGAATTCTTTCCGAGGTTCGCCGTCGCGAGTACTACGAGAAGCCGACCTCGGTTCGCAAGCGCAAAGCTGCTGCGGCCGTCAAACGTCACTTGAAAAAGCTGCAGCGCGAATCGCGGCGATTCGAGAAGACCTACTAGCGCCTCCTGTTTCGTAGAGAGGGCCTCCTGCGATGGCCGACCTGCGCGCGCTGATCTCTGAAGCCACCACCACAGCGATGAAGGCCCGGGACAAACCCCGGCTGGCCGCGTTGCGCCTGATCAACGCCGCGCTCAAGCAAGTGGAAGTGGACGAGCGTAAAGAACTCAACGACGACGACGTGATTGCCGTGCTGAACCGCATGCTCAAGCAGCGGCGTGATTCGGAATCACAATTCCGCGATGCGGGCCGGATCGACCTCGCCGATATTGAAGCCTTCGAGATTGCCCTGATCGGCGAGTTCATGCCCGAGCCGCTGGATGACGCGGCGATCGATGCGCTGATTGCGGCCGCAATCGCCAGCAGCGGCGCGGAATCCATGCGCGACATGGGCAAGGTCATGGGCGCGCTGCGTGGCGACGTGCAGGGTCGCGCCGACATGGCCCAGATCAGCGCCAAGGTAAAAGCCGCCCTGTCCTGAGTCAGTTGCGTATACCGCGCCGTAGTAGAATCAACCCATGGCCGGGCGCATTCCTCAATCCTTCATCAACGATCTTCTGGCTCGGGTCGACATTGTCGATGTCATCGATGCCCGCATGACGCTGCGCAAAGCGGGCGCATCACGCTACAAGGGTTTGTGTCCCTTTCACGATGAGAAGACGCCGTCGTTCAGCGTCGATGTGGACAAGCAGTTCTACTACTGCTTCGGTTGCCAGGTGAGCGGCACCGCGCTGACCTTCCTGATGGAACACGACCGGCTCGAATTTCCGGAGGCGGTGGAGACCCTCGCAGCCTCCATCGGTGTCGAGGTGCCCCGGGAGACGCTTGCGGGCGGTGCGGCACCCAAGGAAGACAAAAGGCTTTACGAGGTGCTTGCCGAGGCCGATCGGCACTTTCGGGCCATGTTGCGTGGGCACGACGATGCGCCGCGGGCCGTGGAGTATCTGAAATCGCGAGGGCTCACCGGGGTGGTTGCGCGCGACTTCGGAATCGGTTTCGCACCGCCGGGGTGGGACGGACTGTTGAAAGCCGCGGCGGCGAGCGAGGTCGAACTCGAGCGCGCGGGTCTCGTGGTCAAGAACGAACAGAACCGCGTGTACGACCGTTTTCGCGACCGGATCACCTTTCCCATTCACGACACCCGCGGCCGGGTGATCGGATTCGGCGGACGGGTGCTGGGTGACGACACGCCCAAGTACCTGAACTCGCCGGAGACACCGGTTTTCCACAAGGGCCGTGAGCTGTATGGTCTGTATGAAGCGCGCCGCGCAGTCCGGCATCTGAAGCTGTTCGTGGTCGTCGAGGGCTATATGGATGTGGTGGCACTGGCCCAGGCAGGCATTCCTTACGCGGTCGCCTCCCTTGGCACTGCCACCAGCGAAACGCATTTCGACAAACTGTTCCGCTACGCCCCGGAAGTGATCTGTTGTTTCGACGGCGACCGGGCGGGACGCGATGCTGCCTGGAAGGCGCTGGGGGTCGCCTTGCCGACCCTCAAGCAGGGCCGCCAATTGAAGTTCATGTTCGTTCCGGACGGCGACGATCCGGACACCCTGGTACGCAAGGAGGGCAAGGATGCATTCGCCGAGCGCCTGAACGGCGCCCTGAGCGCGCCGGAGTATCTGTTCCAGCACCTGGCGCTGGGACTCGACCTGACCGCGATGGACGATCGCGCCCGATTGGCGGAACTGGCCATCCCTCTGGTTGCAACGGTGCCCGACGGGGTGCTGCGCGAACTGATGATGAACCGCCTGGCGGAGCTCGCTCAGTTACCTGTCGATGCGCTGTATCGTGGCGCTCCCACCGTGGGCCGAGCGCCGGTGGGCCGTACCCCGAAAGCCGTTGCGGCGAAGCAATCGCGAATCAGCGAACACCTGCTGGCGCTGCTGTTGCAGCACCCCGAGTTTCTGCGCACTCTCGCCCCGTCGCGTCGTGACCGGTTGCTCGACATGGCGGATTCGCTGGTCGCACGCGTAGTGAAATCGGCCCTGGCGCAGCCCGAAGCGGATACGACGGTGCTGCTCGGCTACTGGTCGGGCGATGTAAACCACGCGCTGCTGGTTCAGCTGGCTGACCGTCCGACCATGCTGGAGGGCGAGGCGTTGCAGACTGAGTTTGTGGGCGCAGTTGACCAGGTGATCGCGAACTTCGCCAAGTCGCAACGCCGCGCTTTGGTGACCGGCCTGCAGGAAGATGCCTCGAAGGACAAGCTCGAAGCTTACTGGGAAACTCGCCAGCAGCACCCGCAGGGCGATTCGACCAAACGTTGAAATCCATTGAATGTGGCCCCACTTCTAGGCTATAGTTCGCCGTTTTTTGCGCCGGGTAGGCTGGTTGGAGTGTGCCTGACGCAAAGATTAGGGACGAAAAGACAGGAGCGTGCAATAAGCGTTCCAGATGTAACGTAAACGCAGAGGTCGCATGAGCACAGACAAGGTACAGCAACAATCTCGACTCAAGGAACTCATCGCCAAGGGTAAGGAGCAGGGCTTCCTGACGTACTCCGAGGTCAATGATCACTTGCCCGATGACATCTCCGATCCGGATCAAATCGAAGACATCATCGGCATGATCAACGACATGGGTATCACCGTGTATGAAAAGGCGCCGGATGCCGATGAGCTGCTGAATGCCGGCGAAAATACCGCCGACGAACTGGCCGCTGAGGAAGCCGCTGCGGCGCTGGCTGCCGTGGAAACCGAGGCCGGCCGCACCACGGATCCCGTGCGTATGTACATGCGCGAGATGGGCACGGTGGAATTGTTGACCCGGGAAGGTGAGATCGCCATCGCCAAACGCATCGAGGAAGGGATTCGAGACATCCTCTCCGCGCTGGCCTTTTTCCCCGGCAGCGTCGAGCATATCCTCAACGTCTATGCCGAGGCCACCAAGGAAGGCCGGTTGTACGACATGCTGATCGGCTACCTCGATCCAACCGACGATGTGCCGCGGGCGCCGCAGATCGATCTCGCCGCCCAGGCGAAGAAGAAGGAAGAAGCCAAAGCGAGGGCCGCAGCCGGTGAAGCTGCCGAAGAGGAAGAGGAGCGGGGCCCGGATCCCGTGGAGGCCAAGAAGCGCTTCAGCGCGCTCAGGCGTCAGTACAACAAGACCCAGAAAGTCCTCGCTTCCAAAGGTCGTGACAGCGCTGAAGCCACCAAAGAACTCGAACGACTTGGCGTCGCGTTCAGCCCGTTCAAACTGGTGCCACGCCACTACGACGCCGCCGTCGTGATGGCCCGTGATGCGCTGGCCCGGGTCCGGCGGCAGGAACGCACCATCATGGCCGCGTGCATCCGCCAGGCCAGAATGCCGCGCAAGGTATTCCTGAAGGACTACCCCGGCAACGAGACGAGCATCGCCTGGGTGAACCGGCAGATTAAGGCCAAAAAGGACTACAGCGCCGCGCTTGCGGAGCAGAAGGACGAGATCCTTCGGGTTCAGAAGCGCTTGAAGGTGATCACCCACGACACGGGGCTGACCATCAGTGAGATCAAGGACATCAACCGACGCATGTCGCTGGGCGAGGCGAAGGCCCGGCGCGCGAAGAAAGACATGGTGGAGGCCAACCTGCGGCTGGTGATTTCCATCGCCAAGAAGTACACCAACCGCGGCCTGCAATTCCTGGATCTCATCCAGGAAGGCAATATCGGTCTGATGAAGGCAGTCGACAAGTTCGAATACCGCCGCGGCTACAAGTTCTCGACCTACGCCACCTGGTGGATTCGCCAGGCCATTACCCGCTCGATTGCGGACCAGGCCCGAACCATCCGCATCCCTGTGCACATGATCGAGACCATCAACAAGCTGAACCGGGTATCGCGCCAGATGTTGCAGGAAATCGGCCGCGAGCCGACCCCCGAGGAACTCGGTGAGCGTATGGAGATGCCGGAGGACAAGGTCCGCCGCGTGCTGAAGATCGCGAAGGAGCCGATCTCCATGGAAACGCCCATCGGTGACGATGAAGATTCACACCTGGGCGACTTCATTGAAGATGCGACCATCGGCTCGCCCGTCGATCTGGCCACTGGCGAGGGCCTGCGCGAAGCCACCAAGGACGTGCTGGGCGGGCTGACGGCACGAGAAGCCAAGGTGTTGCGCATGCGCTTTGGTATCGACATGAACACCGACCACACGCTCGAAGAGGTCGGCAAGCAGTTCGATGTCACCCGGGAAAGGATCCGGCAGATTGAAGCCAAGGCGCTGCGAAAGCTGCGCCATCCGAGCCGTTCGGAGCATCTGCGCAGCTTCCTGGATGAGCAGGGCGGTAGCGGTGGCGGCAAGGTCTGAACCGGCGCAGCCGATAGAACGGAAACCCTGAGGCCCGGTTTTTTCGTTCGAGAGATTCAGGGTCAATCGAATGAATGTTGGACTGCTTGGTGGGTCCGGTCAGATCGGGCGAGAAATTCTAGCCCTCGCAGAGCGTTTCCGGTGTGAAGTCGATGCGCCTGCCTCGATCGACGTGGATCTGGCCGGCCAGCGCGCGAGTCACCGTGCGGCGCAAGATCGCCGGGGTTCGTAAACTACTTCGATCGGCGCCAGGCTGAGGAAGGCCAGTGTACAAGCGCACCATCTCTGCAATATTTCTCCTGGCGTCCGTGCCCGTCGCCGCTGGGTCTGAGCTTTCCGTCAAGATTCCGAACCCAGACGATTTGGGCCACTTCGCTGAGGCCGCTGAGCAGTGCCTCATCACCGACGAGACGCTGAAGGCTGTGGCCGAGACGGCGTTCAATAGAAGCCGGATCAGCCTGGGAAAGGACTATTCCGCCGGTGCGATCTGCCGAGGGGGCTCCGCGCGTTCGCGATCTCAGTTTCCCGTAAGCTCCCCACGTTGCCGATTGACGGTCGCTTCAATAAAGGCCTCCCTGCACGTGGCACTTACCTGTTCAGGTCAGGTGATCTGGGCGTCATACAAAACGGGGCCCCTTGAAACAGACATCGCGTATTCGACCGCGGAGTTTGGTGAAATCGTTTGGCTCGACGCTCCAGCAATGAACGCAGCCCTGAAGAACTGGGTTGAAGACGAGATAACTGGCTTCGTTCGGGTAAATCTTGATTCGTATATCAAACCCGGAACTCGATGACTGAACGTCTGGCTCAAAGCCTCTGCGGACCGTAGTATCTCGTAACTACCCTATCGGAAGTCAGGTTATGCGCGTATTGACGGTCGTTCGGCTCGTTGCCGTCCTATACGGGGCAACGGCAACGTCTCTCGCCCTTGCTGCTGACTTTCCGAGCTTCCCCGGCGTCGGTTACCTGAGCAACCACACCGGTGATCGGCACGGACTGTTCTACGAATGCCGCCTGGTTGATGGTCGCGCTCCAGCCATTGCGTGCGACTTCACCCGACTGTTGGTCTCTTACGAGGCGAACCCCGGGGAGCTGGATTTGCAGATGCGAATGGTCACGCACGACACCGCAAAGCCTGGGCTACGTAAAACGGTCGTAGAGATTCTCTCCCAATGCGAAGACTTGGACTCAAACCCACAGTACATAGAAGCAAGGGATATAGATCGTGACTCCGGTGCTGGACCTGCCAAACGAGCGGCGGCTAAGGGGTTCCTTAGATTCATCGAAAACCTATGCTCGACGAAGGATCGAGATCAAGGCGTTGAAGAACTGATCGACGCAATACGCTTGATGCTGGAGTTGCAGACCAAGACCTGCAAGGTGTGGACGAACATTTGGGAGCAAACCTTTGAGTACCAGCCCGGAGCCGGAAACTGGGTAGCGCAGAGCGGACCAGAGGGTGACTGTGGAATCACTCTGGAATCTACGTTCACGCCTGATCCTCAGAGGGCGCTGCTCTGGAACCTGGAGACCGCCAAGATCGTGACGCACAAGGAAGGCAAGGCGTTGGATTTACTGGCATGCAGCACGTTTGAGGATCGCACTGATCTTTACGTCTGGAATTCGCACGGAAAGGACATCAATTGCGAAGTCGTCACGTTTGGACCATAGCTTCATTCGGGTTAACCCGAAGAGGT
>PVMK01127504.1_pt1 | contig 27026 bp, 26 predicted proteins | sample 1853481 | NCBI WGS metagenome assembly PVMK01 (sample SAMN08533507, study PRJNA380276) | Marine sediment metagenome, whole genome shotgun sequencing project. | reverse complement strand
CCGTCTATCGATCACGTGACGGGAAATCTATCCGGAGGCAATCTGCAGAAGGTCGTGCTGGCACGTGAAATTGGATCAGATCCAACGGTACTGTTGGCTAACCAGCCCACGCGCGGCCTGGATGTGGGCGTGATCGAATATGTGCACCAGCAGTTCCTGGAGCTGCGCAGTAAGGGTGTTGGCATCCTGCTGTTCTCTGAAGACCTGGACGAAATTTTGACCTTATCTGACTGCATCGCGGTGATCTTCCAGGGCGAGATCCTGGGACTGTTCGATGCTGAGGATGCTGACATAGAAAAAATCGGGCTGCTGATGGCCGGGGTCAGGGAGGACAAATAATGCTAAAAGCGCTCCGGCTTGAGATAGTTAAAGTACGGGAAGTCCACTGGGCTGTGCAGGCGATATTGGTCGTCCTGGGCATCCTGGCAGCCTTTGCCATCTCTGGTTGGTTTATCAGCCTTTCCGGCGGAAATCCGATTGAAGCCTTTACCGCGATCTTCCGCGGTGCGTTTGGTGAGCCGCGCAAGGTATATGACACCCTGATGCGCGCCACGCCCCTGATCTTCACCGGGCTGGCGACTGTAATCGCCTTCCGGGCCAGGATCTGGTCGATCGGCCAGGAAGGCCAGCTTTATGCAGGGGCCATGCTGGCTTACACCCTTTACCGCATATTCCAGCCCATGCTGGATCGCCCGCTGCTGCTGCTGGTGGTCGTCCTGGGAGGTTTTCTTGGCGGTGGCCTGCTCGGTCTGTTGGCGGGATGGCTGAAAGCCCGCTTTAACGTCGATATCATCATCAGCACCGTGCTGCTGAACTATATCGTCACCACCATGCTGCTCTTCCTGCTTTACGATCACAAGTATTGGATGGGCGCCGAAACATTCTACCCGCGCACCGATACGATCACCAAGGATGCCTGGTTCCCGATCCTGGCTCAGGATGCGCGCCTGCATATGGGATTCCTGATCGCGGTTGGCTTTGCGATCACGGTTTATTGGGTTTTGAAAAGAACGCCCTACGGATATGATCTGCGCGCCATGGGTTCTAATCCAATCGCGACCATGTTTAAAGGTATCGACGTCAATAAGCTGATCATGATCACCATGTTCTTCAGCGGCGGCCTGGCGGGGTTGGCTGGATCAGGAGAAGTGTTTGGAGTCCATCACAACGTCAATATGGCTGTTTCCGCCGGCTATGGTTACACGGGCATCATTGTCGCCATGGTATCAGCACTCAACCCGCTGATGGTGATTCTGGTTTCGATCTTTTTCGGCGGATTGATCAACGGCTCGGTAGTCATGGCAACCCAAACCGGGATCCATACCTCGATCATTTTCGTGATCCAGGCTTTTGTACTGCTGGCGATATTAATCAGCCGGGCTTTGATGTCATACCGTATCCGGAGAGTACCCCATGCTGGATGAAATTTTACAGGCCGCGATCATCATCAACATCCTGGCGGCCACCATCCGCATCTCGACCCCCTTGCTGCTGGGCGCGATGGGTGAACTGGTCGCCGAACATTCGGGCGTGATGAACCTGGGGCTAGAGGGCATGATGATGTTCGGTGTGTTTACCGTCTGGCTGGTCGTGTTCGCCGGCGGCAGCACAACCATGGGAGTTCTGGGAGCGATGCTGGTCGGTGTTTTACTCGGCCTCTTATTAGCCTTTCTGGTGATCTATTTGAAAGTCGATCAGACCGTGGCAGGTTTATCGATCAACATCCTGGCAATCGGTTTTAACGAATTTTTCCACCGCATGGTTAATGCAAACAATGTCACGGTAAGCATTGATTTACTACCCAATTTAAATATCCCATTCCTATCCGAGATTCCATTTTTGGGAGAGGTCTTCTTCCAGCAAAGGTTCCTGACTTACCTGGCCTTTATCCTGGTGCCGGTGATCGCCTGGTTCCTGGGACGAACAAAATTTGGGCTATCAATTCGCAGCGCGGGCGAAAATCCACGCGCGGTGGACACGCGCGGCATCAGCGTCAACCGCGTGCGGTTAATCGCCACTCTTTTCGGCGGGATGATGGCAGGACTCGGCGGTGCTTTTTTGATGTCGGTCACCTCCCGCTACCTGCCGGAAATGACTGCCGGGCGCGGCTGGCTAGCGATCATCATCGTCATCGCCGGGAACTGGAAACCGGTGCGTATGGTCATTGCCACCTTGATCTTCGCCTTCCTGGGCGCACTGCAGGTCACTCTAACCACCTTTGAGATCTCGGTGCCGTACGAATTCCTGCTTGTCATGCCCTACGTTTTAGCCCTTGTAGCGCTGGCTCTTTCCCGGGTGCGTTCTGCGCAGCCTGCAAAATTGGGCGTGCCGTACTCGCGTGAATAAAATTAGGCAATATGGTTACGTTCTGCGCGCCGGGAATCCGTTGGATGCAGAAGATTCAATCGTAATCCAGCATACCGGCTGCCGAAAACAGACTTGATTGTAGAGGACAGCCGAGGCCCTGGCTGAGGATCCCTCATAAAAAACGATTAAGGAGGGCGCATGAAAGCATGGTTAGTGCCGACGCTGCTGACGTTATTCACCTGGGGGCTGTGGGCATTCCTTCCGAAGCTAGCTTCGAAATATATCGATCCTCAGAGTTCCATCATCTACCAGGTCCTGGGGGGTATTCTGGTAGGACTGGTGGTGCTGATCTCCTTGAAATTCCAGGTGCAGTTTAATATCCCCGGTTTTTCACTCAGCCTGGCGATCGGAATTTTGGGTTTCTTCGGGGCCTTCATGTACCTGGTGGCGGTCTCCAGGGGACCATTAACACTTGTCGCCCCTGTCACGGCTTTGTATCCCATGTTTGCTATCCTGCTGGGATTAATCTTTCTGGGTGAAGCCATCACACTCAGACAAGGGTTTGGGATTGGCTTGTCCGTGGTGGCGATTTATTTGATTTCAACTTAATTCTAATTCTTGCTCATGCCAGACGAAATTCTCGAGTTACGAATTTTTTCACTACGCCCATAGCGGAGATCTATATCGTAAATGACATCAAAAATATTATTCGATGCGATCGTAAATTTGCAGGAACGGGATTCGGTGGAAATAACCCAGGAGCTGCTTGAAGCTGGGGTCGATCCCCTGGATATCCTGGGAGTCTGCAGGGATGGGATGACAGAGATCGGCCAAAGATTCGAGCGCCAGGAAGCATTTTTACCCGAATTGATGATGGCCGGTGAGATACTCAAAGCCATCTCAGATTTAATTAAACCGCTGATGTCAGCTGGTCCGCAGCAGGAACACATTGGCAAGGTTGTGATCGGCACGGTGCAGGGTGACATCCATGACATCGCCAAAGATATCGTGGTTTTCATGCTGGATATCAATGGTTTCGAAGTTTTCGACCTTGGTGTTGATGTCTCTCCACAAGCATTCGTCGACAAGGTGCAGGAAGTGGATGCAACGATCCTGGGATTGAGCGGATTCCTGACCCTGGCCTACGATCCCATGAAAGCCACCATCGAAAGCCTCCAGCAGGCTGGCTTGGGGGAAGAAATTAAAGTAATGATCGGCGGCGGTCAGATCGATGATTACGCCCGCGAGTATACCGGGGCTGATGCCTGGGGACCGGACGCCATGAGCGCGGTGCGCCTGGCAAAAGTTTGGGTCGGAGAGGTAGATAAGGTTTCATAAAATCACCACAGGATCTATCTATGCAAAGCATTGAAGGCCTACTCAATGTAATTGACCGAGTCTACAGCGGCCCAATTGTGGATGAAAAAGATTTCGACCACAACTATGTTGCGGCAGGCGTGAATCGCGTGATCCACAAATATGAGATCGCCTTCGATAAGGACCGAATAATCCAGCTCGATGACGATATGAACGATCGCGTCTGGCAGGCAGCGCTGGATTTCATTGAAGAATGCGGGGTTTACCACGCCGATACTCAGCGCCTAATTCAATTCTCCCGGGATGAAATCGAGGCTGCCATAAAGGCAGCACCCGCGCAAGTGACGATTGGTGAAGGTGTGGATGCGCGAGAGTTCAAAACCCGGCAGGTTGAGGATCCGCAGCCTCCGCTGGTCGGCGGTGGTCCGATCGGCACCCCGCTTTCCGAGGACCAATACGTGCCCATCATGCAGTCTTATTTCCAGGAAGCAATCCTGGATATCGTCGTCCCGGGCACCCTGGCGACCAGCTACGGCCGACAGGTGCGCGCCAAGTCCCCCCTGGAGGTAATCTCCTCCTGGCAGGAGGTATATCTGGTGCAGCAATCTGCTGCGCGTGCCGATCGCAGCGGACTATCCGTGATGGGCGTCGAGATGGCGATGAGTGACCTTGGTCATCTCTCGGCCATCAGCCGCGGTGGTTACCGGCCTTCGGACACGCATATCGTGGCGCTGATCAGCGAGATGAAAACCAACAACGAGCTGCTCAACAAGGTGGCCCACAGCCTGCATCAAGACGGGGTTATCCTGGGCTTCTACAACCCGATCCTGGGAGGTCTCGGAGGTGGTGCCGAAGGAATAGCGATTCTAATCATTGCTGGTTGGATTGCCATGCACCTGATCTACATGCCAGCCAGCGTTGAATCCTGCCCCACACACCCCTTCCTGGCCAATTCCACCTTCCCGGATATCATGCGCGCCATCAGCGTAGTTTCCTCCGCCGTGTCCCGTAATTCGCACCTGCTGTCAGAATTCATGACCTCCCCGGTCAGCGGGCCAGGCACAGAATCACTGCTTTATGAATGCGTGGCCATGGCGACGGTGATTTCAGCTTGTGGGGGCTCACGAGCTCTTGGAGTCCGGTCTGGGGTCGGGGTGGTGGAAAACCACTGCAGCGGGTTGGAGACGCGCTTCAATGGGCAGGTTGCCCACGCTGCGGCAGGTTTATCCCGCACACAGGCGGACGAGATCGTTCGGAAAGCGATCGCAAAATACCGGCCTGTGATGGACAAGAAGCCTGTCGGAATACCTTTCTCGCAGGCATATGACGTGCATAATATGCAGCCGACCGCTGAATGGACCCAGATTTATGAGCAGGTCAAAGACGAAGTCATTGGATGGGGTTTGCCCCTTAAATACTAACTAATCTAAGGCGAATGTTCGGAGGAATATTGTATGGCTGATTACGAGACAATGCAGGCGGAATTGACTGAGCTTCTGCTGGGGGACGATCCACAAGCTGGTAAAGCCTGGACAGAGGAAGTACTTCAAGAAGAGATTGGGGTGACAGATTTCTTCAACTTTGTCTTCACCCCAGCCATGGCTGCAGTTGGCGAGAAGTTCGGGCGCTTGGAGATCTTTTTACCCGAGCTGATGGACGCTGCAGACCGGGCCAAGGCGATCAGTGATGAGGTTGTACAGCCGAAACTGGCCGCCTCAGGTTCGGACCAGGAATTGGTGCGCGGCAAAATCGTGATTGCCTCAGTAAAGGGCGACCTGCACGATATCGGCAAAAATATGGTCGTGCTGATGCTGCGCGTGAATGGCTTCGAAGTGATCGATATGGGTGTCAATGTCGCCCCACGCGATATCCTCGATAAAGCCAACGAAGTCGAGGCGGATATTGTGGGTCTGTCTTCATTGATGACCACCTCAATGCCGTATATGAAGGAATGCGTCGAACTCCGGGACGGCTTTGGGTTCAAAGACAACTTTACAGTGATCGTGGGTGGGGCACCGATCACCGCGGAATACACTGCAGAAATTGGGGCTGATGCATTTGGAAAGAGTGCGGTTGAAGCTGTTGAAAAATGTCTGGCCTTATTAGATCGCGCAGGTTAGAGATGATTGCATATGGAGTGAAATCTTGAAACAGCATCCGAGGCTGATCGAAGTCCTACAGCGCTCAGAAAACGGACCAATCATAGACGAGGCCGATTTTGAGCGCAAGCTGGTCGGACCAACGATCAAGAGTCTGGTGGAAAAATATGATGTTCAATATACAGGCGAATCTTATATCAATCTAGACGATGATCTCGCCGACCGGGTATTCCAGGCTGGTGTCGAGTTTGCCAGCCTGGTCGGGATATACAACCAGAGCACCAACCGCCGCATCACCTGGTCGCGCTCAGAAATCGAAGAAGCTATCAAGAACTGCCACGCAGAGGCCACGCTTGGGCAGGGCGAGCAGCAGTTCACCATCCTGGCCCGCGAGCCTGAAGATTCTCGTCGAGTGGCACTATTGGGAGGCGTGGTAGGTATACCATTTCCTGAAGACATGTACCTACCCCTGACTCTGAGTTTTCTCAACCAGGATATATTCGATGCGCTGGACAGCGCCTCTCTGGAAACTGCTTATGGCAATCCCATCAAAGCTGGTACGGGATGGGAAGTGCTGGGCGCCTGGCGTGAAGCCGAGCTGGCTCAGGAAGCCTTGAAAATTGCCGGTAAGCCAGGAACACCATATTCCGCAGTCGAGCTGGCGCCAACCGCCTTGGGTGGATTGGCTGGTGTCACCTGGGGGGGCTACCGAACATTCGACCGCCACCATGTTCCCATGACCAGCGAGTTTAAAACCAACAATGACCTGCTGGCGATCATCACCCACATACACAATCTGGGTGGTTTTATCGGCGCCTACTACAACCCGATCTACGGCGGGCACGTTGGCGGTGCTGAGGGCGTCGCGATCGCGGTTGCCGCAGGCATGATCCTGCTCAACCAGGTCACTATCGGCCATACATTTTCCACCCGACCCACCCACCCCTTCTACGGTTGTGATACCACCCCAGAGATTCTGTGGGCGACCAGCCTGGGCGTACAGGCCTTGACCCGCAACAGCAACCTGATGATCGCCACCCTGGCTGGTCCGGCTGGTGGTCCAGGCACAAAAACTATGCTGTATGAAAATGCCGCCTTTGCGCTGATGTCCGCTGCTTCTGGTGTCTCCGAGCTGCTGGCCAGCCATTCCGCTGGCGGTGGGGTTCCCCGCCATGGGAGCGGTTTGGATGCCAGAATTTGTGCTGAAGTCGTTCGTACCATGCCTGGCCTGACCCGAGAACGGGCCAACGAACTTGTATCGAAAATCGTCCCGCTCTACCAGGTAGATCTGGAACGAAAACCGATTGGCAAACCCTTTGAAGAGGTTTACGACCTTGAGAAAATCCAACCCAGCCCAGAATGGCAAGGAATCTATGATGAGGTTAAAGAGGAATTGATTGCAATGGCATTACCTCTGGATAGATTTGGAGAACAGTAAACGACAAGATCGTTTTTTTGGAATTAAGAAATACAAACGAAAGGAACAATGCTATGGGACACAGGGCAAGGATCGTTGAAGTGCTTCACCGGGCAGAAACAGGACCGATCATGGACGAGGAGGATTTCGAACGCACCCTGGTTGCTCCCACCGTGAAAAAACTGATCGCACAGTACGATATTAAATTCGATGGTTCAACCATCGTAAACAGCGATGATGACCTGGCAGATCGCGTTTTCCAGGCTGGCCTGGACCTCGCTGAAACCACCGGTATGTTCTGCCAGAGCACCAGCCGCCGCATCACCTGGTCGCGCAAGGAGCTGATCGAGGGACTGCGTTTCTGTCCCTCTGAAGTGGTGATGGGCGCCGGGGTGGATGCGGTGGTCGCCAGGGCCCGCGTTCCGGAAGATGATACCCGGGTGATCGTGGCGGGTGGCGCCTACGGCGTGCCTGTTCCTGAGCACATGTACATCCCGATGAGCCTGAGCTACCTCAAGGAAAACTCGATCGATGTGATCGACAACCCCTCGCTTGAGTCAGTCTACGGCCACCCGGTCAAAGCCGGATCACCATGGGAGGTCTTGGCAGCGCGCCGGGAGGCAGAACTTGCCCTCCAGGCTGCTGAGATCGCTGGACGCCCCGGGATATGCCTGGGCTGTGTCGAGCTGTCTGCTACAGCTCTGGGTGGCCTGGCTGGTGTTTCATATGGCGGCTACCGCACCACCGACTGGCTGCACGCCCCCATCATGAGCGAGCTGAAGACCAATTACGATATGCTCTCGATCGTCACCCATTCCATACGTACCGGGACGATCCTCGAGGCATACTACAACCCTATTTATGGCGGCTACGTGGGCGGTGCGGAAGGTGTGACAGTAGCCATCGTAGGCGGCTTGATCCTGCTGAACCAGGTCCACCCCGGGCACACTTACAACACACGCCCCAACCACCCATTCTTCAACTGCGATACAACACCAGAACTGATCTGGGCGACCGCCCTTGGTGTCCAGGCCCTGACCCGCAACACGAACCTGCTGGTAGATACGCTGGTTGGACCGGCAGGCGGTCCGGGAACCAAGACCATGCTGTATGAGAATGCGGCTTTCGTGGCTGCCACGACCGTCTCCGGCCAATCACTGATGACCTCCTGCCACTCTTCATCTGGCGGCAGCATCCCCCGCCATGCCAGCGGCCTGGATTCCAAGATCTGCGCCGAAGTGACCCACTCGGTCAGCGGCATGACCCGCGCCGAGGTGAATGAGATCGTCAAGCAGATCATCCCCTTATATGTTGATGATCTGGACAAGAAGCCGATCGGGAAACCCTTCGAGGAAGTCTACGATGTTGATAATGTCGAACCCACCCCCGAATGGCAGGACATGTACGACGAGGTGCGCCAGGAGCTGGTTGATTTTGGATTGCCGCTCGACCGGATCCGCCTCCCCAGGTAATAAATCTTAGAGAGGTAAGTTAGAACACCCAGAGAGGTGAAAAGGTGGATTTTCATGCGGCAGGAGGAGTAACCCAGTGCAGTTGTCAGACATCAGACGTTTGACAATTATGTCTCGGTCTGTTATTATGAAATAGTTCACAATTAAAGCTTGGTGTCATTGACATGCTCCCCTCATCAGACAGCCAAATGGTGCGTGCTCATGTTGTCGTAATTAGATTGAGATCTCCAGATTGACACCAGATGAAATATTCCTGCAAGGGAGTAATTTTGATAGGTAATCGTTCTACTAAACTCGAGATAAAGGGGTGAACATTATGGAAAATAAAACCAATCCTTTAGTTATCCGCGACCGCCGGCCTCTATATATCCAGGCCATTGAAGCAATTACCGCACGCATCGAATCTGGAGATTTGGAACCCGGATCCCAGCTGCCTCCCGAGGATGAGTTAGCCTCCAGTTTGGGCATTTCACGATCTACCCTGCGCGAAGCCCTGAGTCATTTGGAAACGCATGGATTGATAGCTCGCCGGCAGGGAATCGGCACATTCGTTTCCATCCCATCTGGACCAGGATTTTTTGGGGGCTTGGAACGGCTGGAACCTTTTCAGTACCTGGCTTCAGCCGCTGGCAAGAAGCACTCCCCCGTTCAAAAAACTGTCAGCACTATTGAAGCGGATGAGGATATCGCAGTGTTATTGAACACCACGCCAGGTACTGAGCTGGTGCGAGTCCAGACGATCGAAGCCATCGATGGCATCCGCTGCATGTATTTTGATGACCATTTCATCAATACAGGACGTCTCGATAAGAGGTTGGCTGAGTACAAGGATTCCATCTTATCTTACATGTTTGATGAGTTTAATCCATCACTTTCCCCACACCCGCTCAGAAATCTTTGCCATCGCTGCGGATGATGATATCTCCGGGAAGCTGGATATCCCGGTTGGAAAACCGGTCTTCAACATGGTTGAGACCTACTTTGCTTCCAATGGGAAAATTCTCGGTGTGGGATACATTTATTTCGTAACCGACCGCTTCCGTTTTTATGTCACCCGGCGTGCCATCCAGCGGCGTACGCCATAACCAGGAGGTAGCTGCATGGATTTGACCATCCACAATGCCCTGCATGATAAGACCCTCAAACCTGTTCACCTGGGTATCGAGAATGGGAAGATCAAACAGGTTTCTGACGAAGAGATCCCACTCGGGGAAACCGTCATTGATGCCAAAGGAGCGATGGTCTCGCCGGCATTGATTGAACCGCATTTCCATATTGAAAACGCCCTGGTATGGGATGAAGATAACCTGAACCAGAGCGGCACATTACGAGAGGCGATCGACATCTACGCGGATGTCAAGATTCAGTTTGACTCCGCGGATATTGTCAGCAGGGCAACGCAAACTATCCGGGAGGCCATCCGGCACGGCACCCTGTGGATGCGCAATCACGTCGATATCGACCAGTACGCCAAGCTGGACTTATTAGAAGGTGTGGTGGCTGCACGGGAAAAATTCCAGCATGTCTTTGATCTGCAGATCATCGCCTTCCCGCAGCACGGACTGACCCGCAATCCGGAGGCTGTCGATTTGATGTGGCAGGCCATGGAGAATGGTGCCCAGCTGGTCGGAGGCATCCCCCACCACGAGAAGGACATGGATGATGCCGCCCGGCAGATCGAGATAGCTTTCGAGATCGCCAAAGCCAAGGATGTCAATATCGATATGCATATCGATGAATCCGATGATCCCTACTGGCGCTCACTCGAGCTGCTGGCGGATAAGACTCTAGAGGAAGGTTACCAGGGACGGGTGACTGCCGGTCACTGCACCTCGATGGCAGCCTGGGATAAACAAACCCTTACTCGCATTATCGACAAAGTCAGAGCTGCTGATATCACGGTGGTGACCAATGCACCCATTAACCTGCTGCTGCAGGGCCGTGGAGATGAAACCCTGGTCAGGCGCGGCATAGCTCGGATTGCCGAATTATTAGAAGCAGGAGTAAATGTGTGCTGCGGGCAGGACGACCTGTTGAACATGTTCTACCCTTTTGGGCAAATGGATCCGTTGGAGGTTGCTAATATTACTGCCCATGCCGGGCATTTAACAGCCCCGAGGCAAATTCAAGCCGCCTTCGATATGCCCCGCTACAGCGCAGCTCGAAATATTGGCCTGGAAAACTACGGTGTCCATGTAGGTGCAGATGCAAACCTGATCTTGCTGGAGGCTACCTCCGCGGTGGACGCCCTGCGCCGCAAACCGGAGCGGTTATATGTCATTCGGCAGGGTGAGGTATTGGTGCAGAATGAAATCCACACAAAATATTCACCCCAGATACCGGCTTAATGATCAAATACCACCCTGCATTGATGCGTTGAGGAGCAAACAGACGATATGAAAAACAGCGAAATATATAATTACATGCTTTCCGTTTTGGATAAAGCAGAAAATGGCCCGGTGCTGGATGAGAATGATTGGGATTTCAACTACATCAACCGCACCATTAAAGATCTGATTGAAAAATATGACATTCACTGGGGTGCGGAAGTGATGGTCCCCGCGGATGACGTATTGGCTGACCGCCTGTATGAAGCTGGGCTGGAGCTGGCACGCGAAGTTGGCGTCTACTGCCTGGATACGAAACGCCAGATGAAATGGAGCCAGGCCGAGCTGGATTACATCCTGTCCACCGCACCAGAGGAAGAAGTGTTGGGGCTTGGCGACGACAAAGTCACCATTCGACACCGCCTGCCGGATGATAACTCACCCATAACCACCATCGGTGGTCCTTATGGAACCCCGGTTCCCGAAGAATTATTCGTACCCATTATGGTCAGCTATGCGCAGGAGCCGATCCTGGATTATATAGATAATGCCACCCTGGTCTCCACTCACGGGCGGCCGATCAAAGCCGGATCGCCATGGGAAGCTGTGGGCTGCTGGCAGGAAGCGCAGCTGTCATTTGAAGTTCTCGAGCGTGTCGGTCGCCAGGGCATGCCGATCGGCTGTGCAGAAGACTCACCTTCAGAGATCGGCGAGCTGGCCACCACGACTTACGGCGGCTTCAGGCTCACAGATTGGCACCATGCCTCCTTTATCTCAGAATTGAAAGTCGCCTATGCCGAACTGACCAAGGCCATCCATTACCAGCATACGGGTGCCTTCTCGCACAACTTCTACAATACGATTTACGGCGGATATGTGGGCGGCGCGGATGGTTTGGCAGTGGCGATAGTGGCAGGTGTGATCTTGATGAAAGCCACGCTAAACGGAACCACCTTCAACCCGGGTCCCAGCCATGCCCATCTGAGCTGCAACACCTTTCCAGCCATGATCCCCGCTTTGTGCTTGGGTTTCCAGGCCATCAGCCGCAACACAAAGCTAATGACATCCTCCTTCCCGCGCCCGGTTGGAGGTCCTTTAACAAAAACACTGCTCTACGAAGCGGCAGCCATGGCAGTTGCGACGGTTCCAGCGGGCTGCTCGATCCTGGAAGGCATCCAGTCTGCCGCCGGGCGCATCACTGGTCACGTCACTGGGCTGGAGGCAAAGTTCCTGGCACAGGTCGGACGCGCCTCGGTTGGCTTGACCCGCAGTGAGGCCAACGAATTGGTAAAACGCATCGTCCCCCTGTATGCAGATGATCAAAACCTCGGCGAAGCCATCCAGGGAGTTCCCTTCCAGGAGGCTTATAACGTGGACACGGTCCAACCCCTGCCCGAGTGGCAGCAGATGTACGAAGAAACCTGCCGGGAGATGGAAGATTTGTTGGGAATAACCTTGTAGATATTTGATATTGGATATTGAAGGCAGATTAAATGAAACAGCGAATGGCAATTTACATGCAGGACGTGGTCGATATCCAGGAGGAATTGGAATTAGCGCGCTACATGGAAGAGCGTGGTTTCAGCGAAATCTGGCAGGGGGACAACCGCCTGGCACGCGACTGCATCGTGCTGATGAGCGCATTTCTTACCCACACCCGCAGGCTCAAAGTTGGATCGGGAGTCCTGCCGATCTGGACCAGGAACCCGGCTGTGATCGCAGCAACATTCAGCTCCATGTGGGAGCTGGGCGGCAAGGTGGAAGGTGAAGGCCGGGTGCTGCTCGGGCTTGGGGCCTGGTGGGAGCCGATCGCCAGCCGGGTCGGTGTGCAGATGTCAAAACCCTTGAAGGCCATGCGTGAAAATGTGGAATCCATTCGCCAGCTGCTGACCATGGAAACGATCACCTACCAGGGTGAATTCGTCAACCTGGAGAACGTCAGCCTGGATGTCGTTTATGGTGATACATCTCCCCGCGATATCCCGATTTATATTGGGGCGACAGGCCCCCGGATGCTCGAGCTGGCTGGGGAAATCTGTGATGGTGTTTGCTTGAACTACGGAGTTTCAGTTGATTACGTAAAACAAGCGATCGAACTGGTCGAAAAGGGAGCCAAAAAAGCTGGGAAAACGCTGAAAGATATCGACTTACCGGAGCTCATGGTGGTTTCCATGTCGGACGAGGACCCCGGTGCCGCCCTGCACGCTGGAAAGAAATTGGCGGCTTATTACTTCGCCACCGAGCCGCATATCATGAAAGCCAGCGGGGTGGATGAAGAGATCGCGGATCAAGCGAAAGCACTCATGGGATGGCCCGCGACCGAGGAAGATTACGAACGAGCGAGTGCGGTGATCCCGGATGAGATTGTTAGAGACATTATGGCAGTTGGGACAGCGGAAGACTGCCGCCGAAAAGTGAGCGAGTACCTGGAGGCGGGCGTGACCTGCCCGATCCTGTACCCGCTGCGCGGCAATATCAAAGAAGTGATCGATGCATTTGCAGATGGTGTTTAGACTCTATATCGTGCGTTAGCCAATACTTTGGAGTTTGGATGAAAGTTCTCACACTTAACTGCGGCAGCTCGTCAGTGAAATACAGCCTGTGGGAGATGCCTGGCGCAATTCCCCTCTGCCAGGGCATCGTCGAGCGCGTGGCGATGGGCGACAGCTCGCTCACTCAAAAAACCTCCCAGCATACCATAACGAAGCCAAATATCGAATGCGCAGACCACCAGGCGGCAATTAACTTGATCTTCGAGTTCTTATCCCATACAGAGCTGGGGGTTATCAATGACCTGACGGAAATCAATGCTGTAGCCCACCGCGTGGTGCATGGCGGCGAAAAGTATACCCATTCCGTACTGATCGATGCGGACGTTATTGACGCCATCCAGGAGTATGCAGTCCTGGCTCCACTGCACAATCCCAACAACCTGGTGGGCATCCGATTGGCGAAGGTAGCAATGCCGGACGTTCCTCACACCGCTTCCTGGGATACTGCTTTCTCCGCCGCCTATATGCCGGAACACACCAGCCTGTACGCCATACCTTATGAGTACTACCAGGATTATGGCATTCGACGCTACGGTTATCAAGGGTTGTCCCACAGCTATGTGACTAAACGGGCAGCTGCATTGATGGGCAGAAAGAGCTCTGATTTGAATCTCATCTCCCTGCACATCGGTAATGGCTCGACTGCCACCGCTGTAAAAAAAGGTCGACCTTACGACCAGAGCCTGGGTTTCTCCACCTGCGGTGAAGGCCTGGTGATGGGCACCCGCTGCGGTGACCTGGACCCGGTTGTCCCGCTGTTCTTGATGCAGCACGCCGGGATGTCCCGCCAGGAAGTTGAAGATGTACTCTACCGGAAAAGTGGTGTGTATGGACTTTCCGGTGGGCACATCGATCGGCGCGACATTATTGATGCAGCTTCCAATGGCGATGCAAGGGCAAACCTGGCCCTGGATGTCGAGTGCTACCGGCTGAGGAAATATATCGGCGCCTATGCGGCCGCTATAGGCGTGTGGACGCAGTGATCTTCGCCGCGGGGTTGGTGAAAACGCTGCACCGCGAGCGTGCCTGCCAGGGGTTGGGATTTCTAGGGCTGCAGCTCGACGAGGCGGCAAACAACTTGGCGATCGGTAGGAAAGGCGAAGCGGACATCAGCACCCCTGATTCGCGGGTGCGCGTATTTGTCATCCCGACCGATGAAGAACTGGTGATGGTTGAAGATGCAAGCGCCATCATAGAAGATCGATTCGATCCGCAGAACTTCGAGTATTCGTTCGAGCAGCCTGGATATATTCCATCTTACCTGAGGTTCGAACGAAGTTCTGCAGAGTTATCTTGAGTATAAACGAGTGAGTGCGCAAATGTTAATTACCAATGCTAAATTAATCACCTGGACCGTTCCCAATCAAATTCTTGAAGGTCAGGCATTGTTGATATCTGACCAGAAAATTAACGAGATCGGACCATCTGCTGAGCTGATTGCGCGATACCCAGACGAGCAGCAGCTGGATGCTGGCGGTCAATATGTGATGCCCGGCAATATCGATGCCCATGGACATTATTACAGCGCATTCGCGGTCGGCATGTCGATCCCCGGTGAGGCGCCCATCACTTTGCCAACCATTCTTGAAAAGCTCTGGTGGCCCTTCGACAAGGCACTCCGGGAAGAAGAAATACGCTACTCTGCATTGATTGGCGCGATTGATGCCATCAAACACGGTACCACCACCCTGTTCGACCACCACTCCTCGCCGAACTGCATCCAGGGTGTATTGGATGTCATTGCGGATGTTATTGATAGCGCGGGAATACGTTCGGTGTTGTGCTTCGAGGTCACCGACCGGGACGGCCCAGAACGTGGCCAGGCCGGGATCGCAGAAAACGCGCGCTTCATCTCCCGCTGCAGCCAGGAGCAGGTTGCCGATGGGCGGGTGGCTGCCAATTTCGGCATCCATGCCCCAATGACGGTTTCGGAGGTAACTCTGGCGCAATGTCGCGCAGCAGTTCCAGAGGGCACCGGTTTCCACCTGCATGTCGCTGAACATGAATATGACCAGGTGCGCAGCCTGGCAATGGCAGGCACACGCTCCGTTGATCGCCTTCACAAGCATGGCATCCTTGGTGAAAAATCGATCCTGGCGCACGCCATTCATCTGGATGCTCGCGAAGTAAATCTTATTGCAGAATCCTATTCCTGGGTCAGCCACCAACCGCGCAACAACCAGAATGCCGCTGACGGAATCGCCGAAGTCGAGTCATACCTGCGGGCCGGGGTGCGAGTTTGCCTGGGGAATGATGGCTTGTCCAACACCATGTGGCGAGAAGCGGAATCTGCATATTTTCTTCAAAAAATCAAGCATCGTGATGGACGCCGCCTACCCGGCGACCAGCTGCTGCAGATGGCAGTTTACAACAACGCGGAACTGGCTTCAGCATATTACCCGGGAGGGAAGCTGGGGGTGATCGAGCCGGGTGCGTATGCTGACCTGATTTTCGTCGACTACAAGCCCGCTACCCCATTAACAGTTGAGAATCTTGCTGGGCATTTCGTGTTCGGTTTCAACGAATCGATGATCACGACCACGATCGTCGCTGGACAGCTGCTCATGCAGGACCGGGTCTTGCTGACCATGGATGAGGATGAAATAAAAGCCAAATCCCGGGAACTTGCACCTGCATTATGGGAGCGTTATGAAAAATTAGTTCCAGCTGATCATGTGCTGGGTTGATCAGCATACGATCAAAAAAATCTAAGGAGATTCAAAATGCGAAGTTTTCTGGGAAAAGACATCATTTCATTGAAGGAGTTTGAGCGCGAGGATTTTTACCGCGTGTTTGATGCCTGCGACCTGCTGGCGCCATTTGCATATGAACGCCGCAACACGGACCTGCTCAAACACAAGACCCTGGTGACTGCTTTCTACCAACCGAGCACCCGCACCCGTTTATCGTCAGAAGCTGCGATGATCCGCCTGGGCGGCGCAGTGACAGGTTTTGCCGATGCCAAGATGACCCGCGCGGGAGATTTCTACCAGGAATCGATCCGCGATACCTTCGGTATGCTCGAATTCTATGGTGATGCGATCGTAATGCGCCATTTTCAGCAGGGCGCTCCCCAGGAGGCAGCAAAATGGTCTTCTGTACCGATTTTAAACGCCGGCGATGGCTGGGGTGAGCATCCCATGCAGGGTATCAGCGATTTGTACACCGTGCTGCAGCACAAAGGCACGCTGGATGGACTGCACTTCATCCTGGATGGAGACCTGCGCATGCGCACCATGCACTCCATGAGCTACGCGGTGACAGCCTTCGACATTAAGGTGACTTATGTTCATCCACCGGATATGGGCTTGCCAGATGATGTCAAACGGTATATCGACGAAAGAAATCTTGAATACCAATTTGTCGATCATATCGAAGAAGCCATCGCGGATGCAGACATGATTTACATGGAGCCGGTCATACAGCCTGATTACACCAAAGCCCGTGACGAGCGCTCCGGTGATGTTGGACAAACGCCAGACAACTATAAAGTAACCATAGAGCTGATGCGCAAGGCCAAATCTGACTGCATGGTCTTCCACTCGCTGCCGCGCATGGATGAATTAGAGACTGCTGTTGATAAGACCCGCCATGCCTGGTATTGGTCCGAAGCATATTATGCGGTAGTGACGAAGATGGCATTATTAGCGCTCGTTCTTGGTGCAGTGGAGTAAATATGGCCAAAAAAATTGATATGGAGACCCTGGCCTCGGTTCTGGATAAGTCAGAACAAGGACCAATAGTTGAAGAGAAAGTTTGGGACAAGCAGTATATCGGTGCCAAAGTCAAACAGCTGATCACCAAATACGACATCACCTGGGATGAAAAAACTATGGTGCCCAGTGATGATGCGTTGGCCGATCGCCTGTACCAGGCCGGATTGGAATTAGCGCTTGAAAGCGGTGTGTACTGCATTAACACCAAGCGCCAAATGATCTGGGAACCGGAAGAAATCCAAAACATTTTCGATGATGCACCCGCTGAACTGCTGGTCGGTGAAGGGGCAGATTCAGTATCCATCAAGCACCGGCTTCCAGAAGAGGCAGCGCGGGTAACCATTATTGGCGGAGCATATGGGACACTAATCGAAGAAGAATTGTATGCTCCCATGGTGGAAGCATATGCCAAGGAGCCCCTGCTGGACATCATTGAACCACCTTCCATTCCCACCGCACTCGGACGCACGATACGCATACAATCACCCTGGGAAGCGATCGCTGCCAAGCGAGAAGCCGAGCTGGCCTTGGAGGCGGTCAAACGCGCCGGCAGACCTGGCGTATGTGTGGGGGCAGCTGCTACCTCAGGCAGTGAGATCATCGAATTAGCGGCCACATCATATGGCGCCTTTCGCCAATCGGATTGGCACCATGCCTCATTCGTCAGTGAGAATAAAGTCTCCTATGCAGACCTGACCCGCGCGGTTCATTTCGCGCAAACCGGGTCCATAGCACACACCTTCTGCGATCCGATTTATGGCGGCTACCTGGGAGGAAAATTTGGGGTCGCCATCGGCTGCGTGGCAGGACCACTCCTGCTGAGGGGCACATTCCTAGGAGATACGGTTAATGCCGGTCCCAGCCACGCACATCTCAGCTGCGATACACACCCGGATATGCTGGCAGCCCAGGCATTATCCTTCCAGGCGCTCAGCCGTAATACCCATTTGCTGCACTCAGTTCATATCCGTCCAGCCTCAGGCCCCGGTGTGAAGGCAATGCTCTATGAAGTGGCAGCCATGGCGATCATGGGAGTAACTTCCGGTGTGGATTATATAAAATCAGTCCAATCTGCAACTGGCCGCAACATGGGTCATACCTCGCCTCTCGAAGCGCGTTTTTGTGCCCAAGTTGCGCACGCAGTTGAAGGCATGACACGTGATGAAGGCAATACACTGGTTCAAAAATTGGTTGCCAGGTACAGCGACGGTATACCAACCGCTGATATTGGCAAACATTTCCGTGAGACTTACAACCTGGACACATTGCAGCCCACGCCGGAATGGCTGGGGACATACCAGGACGTGATCTCAGAACTGACAGATCTTGGGCTGGCGCTCTGATCTCAAGGAAAGGATTCGCAAATGAACAAACCGGATTACCTGGCACCAACTTCACTTGAAGAAGCTCTGGAGACAGTGGGACAGCAAACGGAGGGAGTGCAAATCATCGCGGGTGGAACCGACCTGGTTCCTCGGATGCGGTCACGGGTAATTGAACCCAAACTGCTGGTTGATTTACGTTTGCTGAACCTGGATGGCATAGAAAAGACCGGTTATGGTATCCGCATCGGTGCCAGTGCGACTCACACAGATATTCTGGAATCTGATCTGTTGGCCGAGCACTGTCCAGCCCTGTGCGAGGCAGCTGCTGATATCGCTGGCCCACCTATACGCAACCGGGGTACGGTTGGGGGGAACCTGGTCAACGCCTCTCCTGCTGCGGACCTGGCACCCCCCTTGCTGGTATATGATGCGGTAGTAATCTTGGCGAAAGCCGGGTCAAACCGGGAAATTCCCCTGGTGGACTTCTTCACCGGTCCAGGACAAACTGTGCTAGCAGCGGATCAGTTATTGACAGAAATCCGCATACCCCCAGTTCCTCCAAACACGACCTCAAAGTTCATAAAATTGGGTAAGCGCAAAGCCATGGCTGTGGCTGTGGTCAGCGCCGCGGCCAGGTTGACAATTGATCAGGCTGGAAAAATCTCGCAGGCCAGGATCGCACTGGGTTCTGTGGCCCCGACACCCATAAGAGCCCGGAAAGCAGAAGCATCCCTGGAAGGCCAGTCACCCAGCAGCGATCTGTTCACGGAAGCCGGTCAGATTGCTGGAAGCGAGTCAAGCCCCATATCAGATATACGCGCCAGCGGCAGCTACCGCAAAAAAATGGTGGCCGTGCTGACCCGGCGAGCCCTGGAAGCTGCCTGGCAGCAGCCGGGCAAATAAGCGCAGGTGCATATGATCAATGTGAAGTTCACCGTAAACAACGCCGCGGTTGAGATAGAAACAGAACCAAGCCGTACTTTGCTCAGCGTTCTGCGAGATGATCTTAAATTGAAGGGTGCCAAGGAAGCCTGCGGTCAGGGAGATTGCGGGGCCTGTGTGGTGCTGTTAGATGGGAAAGCTGTCAATGCATGCCTGGTCTTGGCTGCCCAGGTAGAAGGAAAAAAAATAATGACTGTTGAAGGCCTGGCTGCCAATGGCCAGCTGCACCCGCTGCAGCAGCTGTTCATCGATAATTGGGCCTTCCAGTGCGGCTACTGCACATCCGGCATGCTGATGTCAGCTTACGCCCTGCTGCAGAACAACCCAGACCCTGATCCCAGTGAAATCCGGGCTGCCATCGCCGGCAATCTCTGCCGCTGTACCGGTTATCACGAGATCATCGAAGCCGTTGGAGAGGCAGCTGAAAAATTTCAACAAGTTTAAATAATGTCCAAATAAATATTTCTAACCATGAACTCGGAGGCATAAAAATGACTGATTGGGAGACCAAACAAGCAGAATTCACAAAGAATATCCTGGCAGGAGACGAGGAAGCTGCAATCGCACTGGCGCGCGCATCGCTTGAAGATGGTGCGACCCCGGTTAAATTTTTCGAAAAATGCATCTCACCCTCTCTCCAGGATATCGGAAAACGCTTCGAAATCCTGGACATCTTCCTGCCCGAGATGGTCACGGCAGCGGATACCGTCGAGAGAGTGAACAGCGAAGTGATCAATCCGGCGGTGGCGGAAGCTAATTCCGGGGAGAGCATGTCGCTGGGCAAAGTCCTGCTGGCAACTGTGCAGGGTGATTTGCATGACATCGGTAAGAACATGGTGGGCTTGATGCTGAAAGTGAACGGATTCGAGGTGGTCGACCTTGGAACCAATGTTCCACCATCAGATATCATCGCCAGGGCTGAGCAGGAGAATGTGGACATCATCGGCATGTCTGCCCTGCTGACCACCTGCCTGCCTTACATGAAAGATGTCTGCGATTTCCTGGAAGGTAAGGGTATTCGTGAAAAATATCCCGTCATCATTGGCGGCGCGGCGACTCATCCAGAAATTGCTGAGGAAATGGGAGCCAATGCGCAAGGTGGTTCCGCGGCAGAAGGTGTCGAGAAGTGCAAGATGCTACTCGGCAAGCTTTAGTAATGGTACTGGTTTTTTCTTGTGTTGATTTTTTGAGATCGAAATAATCGCTTGAGGAGAATCATATGCTGCAGCGTTTGAATCTGGGTGTTGTGGTTGCTGTAATTACCGGCAGCGTATTCGGTGTGGTTACTGCTATCGAGGGCAATATCGCCCGCACAGTTGGCGCCATCAATGCCAGCTTGCTGGAGCATTCAATTGCAGGTTTGATCGCCATTCCAGCCATTCTGTTCATTATATTCAGCGGTCGTCTTGAGTGGGGAACCGCAAAAAGCGTACTTCCGATGTCCGCAGTGGTCGCTGTCCTGGTGCTGATTGCCGTTGCAGGAGTGGCCTTTGCGATGCCGCGTATTGGAGTGACTACCGGGAATATGTTGATCGTGTTAGGACAGATGGTGATCGTGGTCCTTATCGACACCTATGGAATTGCTGGATACTCGAAGGTGCCGCTATCATTACCCCGTATCGCAGGTTTACTTCTGATGGTTGGTGGTATTTTCCTGGTTCTACCAAGGAACGCATAATCGGTTCGAGAAAGCGAGGTATCTATTGATGCCCGAATTTGATGTAGTCGGAAAAAATCTGGCAGCAGTTGGAAGCCAGGCAGTGGTCACGGGAAAAGCGGAATATTGTCCCGACCTTGAATTCCCGGGGATGCTGGTGGGCAAATTACTGTACAGCCCCCACGCTTGTGCGCGTATTAAGAAATTGAATGTCACAGCGGCGCGAGAATTACCCGGTGTTGCTGCAGTGATCACTGCCGATGATATTCCCGGGGAAAACAGCTACCTGTACTGGTATCCTGACCAACCATTACTGGTCAAGGACCAGGTGCGCTACCAGGGTGACGCCGTGGCGGCAGTTGCTGCAGAAACGGAAGAAATCGCTTTCGCCGCATTAGAGGCGATCGAGGTCATCTACGAACCGATCGAGGGAGTCTTCGATCCCGAGGGGGCGATGAAATCCGGGTCAAAGCGTGTCTGGCCGGATAAAGAGAATGTCCAGAGCCACTATATTGACGAATGGGGAGATATTGATCAGGGATTCGCAGCCGCAGATGTGATCGTCGAAGATACCTACAGCACCCATTACGAAGAGCATGCCATGCTGGAGACCGAATCAGCAGTGGCTTACCTGGAGCCAGATGGCACCGTCATTGTGTATGCTTCCGCACAGGCGCCCCACCGCGACCGCATGCAGATAGCACGTGCCTTAAATCTGCCAGAGGCAATGGTGCGTGAGATCACGCCCCACATCGGCGGAGCATTTGGCGCCAAGGATGAAGCTCACATTCAAATTCACGCCGCACTGCTGGCATCCCATACCGATCGCCCGGTGAAAATTGTGCGCACCCGTGAGGAATCCATTCAGACCCATATCAAAAGACATCCCGCCAAGATTCGCTACCGCACGGGAGCCACCAGGGATGGGAAGCTGACTGCCATACACATGATCGCCATCGGCGACACCGGTCCCTATGTAAACGCCGGGGAAGAGGTGATGATGGTGATGGCCAACTACGGGGTCAGCCCTTATTTCGTCCCCAACGTCCGCACTGAAGCGTACACCGTGCTCACCAATAATCCCATCTGCGGAGCTTTCCGGGGCTTTGGAGTTCCCCAGGTCACATTTGCCTTTGAAAGGCAGATGGATGAGCTCGCCAAGCGCCTGGATATGGACCCGCTCGAAATCCGGCAGCTGAACGGGCTTGAGACCGGACAGCGCTTTCAACCGAAAGCAATCGTGCGCAAGGGAGATGGCATGCGGGCCTGTCTCGAAAAAGCCGCCCAGCTCTCAAATTGGGGAGATCGAGGCAATCTGGTCCGCCAACCAGCACCCCACCTGAGAAGAGGTTGGGGTATGGCAACTTCTTTACATAAATCGGGCTTCGGCTGCGATGTCACCGACCATGCTTCTGCGTCGGTCAACATGGCGCCCGATGGATCGGTTGTCCTCCGTACCGGTGGGTCAGATATGGGCCAGGGTCTGCACACCGTTCTTGCCCAGTTCGTCGCTGAACAGTTAGGTATCACCCCCGATCTCGTCAACGTTTATAAACCCGATACAACGCTGGCGGCTGATGCAGGTTCCTCGGTTGCCAGCCGGGCCACTTTATTTTCCGGGAATGCTGTGATCCGTGCTGCTGACCCCATCAGGAAGGTGTTGTTGGATCTCGCCGCCGAGGAAACTGGTGCAGATCTAGAATTACTTGGTTTAGGTAATGGCTTCGTGCATGTCGAGGGCGAACGGGTAAACATAACCGTTGCCCAGCTGGCAGCCAAAGCCTATGAGAGCAACCTTCCCATGCAGGCCAGCGGCTTTTACACCATGGATTATCCTGACGCGCAGCTTGAAGATGGCACACAAGGGTATGAGCAGACGACATCATTTGGTACCCATGTCGCCCAGGTGCTGGTAGATATCGAGACTGGCCAGGTGGAAGTCGAACAAATCGTGGCGGTTCATGATGTCGGTCAGGTGGTAAACCCGGGAGGCTTGCGGGGCCAGATTGAAGGGGCAGTCTCGATGGCCGTTGGATACACCTTTATGGAGCAGCTGCTTGTCGAGCAGGGAATAACATTGAACAATTCGCTAGAAAGCTATTTAATTCCCACCTCATTCGACACACCGGATATCAAAATTGGCGTAGTTGAGCTGCACGATGCGGAAGCACCACTTGGCGCCAAAGGAGCTGGTGAACCGCCGATCAATATCACCCCCGCGGCGATCGCCAACGCCGTCAGCGATGCCATTCAAATGCCTGTCACTCAACTGCCCATCTCACCGGAATGGATCCTGGAAGCAGTGCAAACCAGCTCTGACCGAGGAAATGATGACAGCTGAACAAAATAAAGGTTATCAATTACGGCTGCAGCGCTTCAATGATGCACTGCAGCTTAATTCCCCAGATCGTGTACTGGTTGGACCAAGCAGCGACCATTTCTTCTCAACCAGGTTGGCTGGCATCTCCAATAAAGATGCGATGATTGAGCACGGTAAGCGCTATTCTGCCATGAAGGATGTCCTGCTGAGGTTCGATTTTGACATCGCTCTCCAGTCCGGTGTTTACCCTGCGCAGTGGTACTCGATCTTAGGTGCCAAGCACTACCAATGGCCGGGTGGGGATCTGCCGGATGATAAAACCTTCCAATTTGTAGAAAAGGAGTACCTGCTGGCTGACGAGTACGACCAGTTCCTGGCCAACCCGAATGATTTCACCATGCGGGTCTTGTGGCCGCGTATGACTGCAGCGCTGGAACCTTTAGCAGAGCTGCCTCCATTGTATTCGATCGGTCCAGACCCGATTTTTCTGGGTCCTGCCTTCGCAACACCAGAGTACCTGGCAGTGTTAGATACCCTCAAGAAATTGGGGGAGGCTTCCGTTGCCTCGATGCAAGCTGAAGAGGATTACGTCGCCGAGGTAGAAGAGCTCGGATATCCAGTTTCCTATGGCGCCAATTTCACCCCACCTTTTGACCTGGTGGCGGATTTCCTGCGTGGTTTGCGCGGCACGATGGTGGATATGTACCGTGTTCCGGACAAGCTGCTGGCAGCTGTTGAATTATATGTTGAGCCCCAGATTGAAGCTGCCATCGCATGGGCTAAAGCAGTCGGCAACCCGCGGGTTTTCTTCTGGCTGCATAAAGGGGCTGCCGGCTTTATGTCAGATGAACATTTCCAGAAGTTTTACTGGCCCAGCATGAGGAAAGTTGTTCTGGCACTGGTTGAAGCAGGCTTAACCCCCATCCTGCACGTGCAGGGAGATTACACCCCGCGCCTGCCTCACCTGGCTGAACTCCCAAAAGGCAAGGTCCCCATTCATTACGACCGGGTAGATCGCCAGCAAGCTCGCCAGATTATGGGTGACCGGCAGTGCTTCTGGGGTGATGTCTCCTCCGCATTATTATCCACCGGCTCAACGGAACAAGTCAGGGATGACATAAAAGAACTCATCGATATATTTGCTCCTCATGGTGGTTTGATCGTGGATGGCAGCGTCGGCATCCCCGATGAGGCGAAACCAGACAACATTGAAGCAATGGTCGAAGCGGTTCACCGATATGGTGTTTCTTAACCAAACAGATCACGCGGATTCATTTTTGTTATGTCCTTGAAGATAATTCCAAGGAAGGATTGGAAATGACCCAAGAAGACCACTGCGATTTATTATTTACCGGCGGGATCGTGGTCACAATTGATGAGCAGCGCCGTGTACTTGATCCCGGAGCAATCGCTATAAAGGGGGAAGAGATCGCGGCTGTCGGTTCGGTGGATGAACTAGCTGACTACAAGGCAAAACGTGTAATTGATTGTTCAGATAAGTTGATCACACCCGGGTTTATAGATTGTCATAATCACCTGTTCGAATCGATGCTGCGCGGCGTTGGAGAGGGCATGAAGCTTTGGCCCTGGTTGAGTCAATTGATGCAGCCTTTCGGAGACAGGGTGACCCGGGATGAAGCGGTGGCTGCGGTTACTAACTGCGCGCTGGAAGCAATCCGCTATGGGACCACCTACGTGGTAGACAACCATTACGCGCCGACCGATCTTGATACCACCCTGGCGGTTGCGGATGCCATTGCAAGTACTGGTTTAAGGGGCGCAGTCGCCCGGGGGATGTACGGCCATCCCACCGCGATTTCAGATCAATTTGGGTTTGATGTTCTTGACCGCACATTTTTGTACAGTGTGGATGATGAGATCGACATAACCAGGGCAGCTATGGAAGCCCGCCCTCCCGGCAGCAAGGTAGAGATTTGGCCTTGCCCAGAGAATATTTCTTACAATCCACAGGAATTGATCATCCGTGCTGTTGAATTGGCGCGTGAATTCGGCACTCGCTGGCACTCTCATCTGGCGGAAGATGACACTGAACAAGGCCTTTACCGCGATCAATTTGGTGCCGGTCTGGTTGAATGGTTGAATGCAGAGGGTTTGCTGGAGGGTGGCACTTTTGCGCACTGCATTTGGCTAGATGATAAGGACATAGAGTTGCTTGGGGATACGGGTGCTGGGATAGCACACTGCCCGGTGAGCAACCAGTACCTGGCAACGGGCATCATGCGCCTGCATGATTTGAGAACAGCCAATGCCGTTGTCGGTCTTGGGAGCGATGGATCCTGCTGCGGGAATCAAGACCTTATTCTAGCGATGCACCAGGCAGTTTTACTTCAACGAGTAAATACGCTGGACCCGACAATCGTAATGGCGCAGGAAGCACTCGAGATGGCAACCATCGGAGGGGCACGCCAGGTTGGAATCAATGCTGGTCAGCTGGCACCTGGTAAACGAGCAGATCTGGCCATAATTGGCCTGGATGCCCCACAAGCGCGGCCCTTCAATAATGCAGTCGGTCACCTTGTTTATAACGGTAGAGGTTCTGACGTCGAGATGACGATCATTGGTGGACAAATTGTTTTCGAAGATGGTCGCTGTACGATGCTCGATGAAGAAGCTGTGATGGAGGAAGCTCAAGCCCGGGCAGATGAGCTGTTCGAACGACTAGGTATCAACCAGTTCAGGTCTCATTGGAGAAATTGAATTAGAAACAAATATCTTAGGAGATGACAAGCATGTCGGATATTGATCGATTAAAAAAGGCCATTACTGAAGGGGATGAAGATCAAGCTGCAGCTGCGGCAAATGCTGCTCTGGAGGCCGGCTTGGATCCAGCCACCATCATTAAAGAAGCCATCAATGAGCCCATGGACAAGGTCGGTAAAGCCTTCCAGGATGGGGATATCTTCCTGCCTGAACTGATCATGATCGGGGATGCTGCCAGGGCGGCTTCGGACGTCATCGTACCGCATATTTCCGTTGAAGACCTGGATGCCTCAGCGGGTGGAAAAGTCGTGATCGGCACCATCCAGGGTGATATGCATGATATCGGTAAGAACATAGTATCTGCCTACCTGACCGCAGTCGGTTTTAAGATCAAAGACCTGGGTACGGATGTCAGCCCCAAGGACTTCGTCCGGGCAGCAATTGATGAAAAGGCAGACGTGGTCGCCATCTCTACCCTGCTGTCCACCACCCAACCCCTGTTCGCAAACATAGTCAGAACGCTGGTGGATGCCGGTCAGCGGGATAATTTCTATATCATTGTCGGTGGTGGTCCCGTGACACCAGAGTGGGCGGCCGATATCGGCGCGGATGGGTACGGTCGCGATGCTGGCGACGCCGCTGATCTGACGAAGCAGCTGCTGACGGCAGGTAATAAACCCCCCTTCGACCAACCGCTGTTAGTTGGGGCTTTGAAGCAGTAAATTTGGAGACAACAGGAAACGATAATGAACAAACCAGATATTCTGAAAACCCTGGATCGCTCGCAAAATGGCGAGTACTGTACGGTCAAAGAATGGGATGTTAAACGAATCCCAAAGCATGTCCGCGAAAAG
>PVMK01122605.1_pt1 | contig 27040 bp, 29 predicted proteins | sample 1853481 | NCBI WGS metagenome assembly PVMK01 (sample SAMN08533507, study PRJNA380276) | Marine sediment metagenome, whole genome shotgun sequencing project. | reverse complement strand
CCCAGGGCCCCTGACAATCGTGGGGCAGCCTTTTCCAAATCCAGCCTGAGGGGCGGTCTTGAATTTGCCACCCTGAGCGTGGCCGCTGTTTTGGACATGGATGATGATGGCGGTACCTGTTCCAGGGCCAGGTTAACCATAGGCGCTGTATCAGCGGCCCCTTTGCAGGCACGGAAAGCTGAGTCAACCTTGACAGGAAAGCCTCTTTCAAAAGATCTTTTCTCACAGGTGGCAGATCAGGTAGCCGCAGAAATCCGCCCGATTCCCCATCACGGGCATACACGTGATTATTTAACCGAATGTCTAAGAGTGACAACAAGAGATGCCGTCTCTTCTGCTGCCGAAGGGATCAGCAAATAGTGAAAGGGAGAAGAAATTGATTATGAAAAAAAGTCCGGGGAAACAGCTGCTGGAACTCACTGTCAATGATGAGCTTTATGAGTTGGCCGTGGAACCTCAGGAGACGTTGTTAGAGGTATTGCGCAACCACCTTGGATTAATCGGGACAAAAGAAGGCTGCGGTACAGGAGAGTGCGGGACCTGCACGGTACTTATGGGGGATGAACCGATCCTGTCCTGTCTGACCCTGGCCATGGATTGCAGGCAAAAGAATATCCAGACCATTGAGGGGTTGGATAGAGGAGAGGGCCTTAGCGTGGTTCAGGATGCCTTTCTGCAACAGGGTGCTGTTCAGTGCGGTTTTTGTACTCCCGGCATGGTATTGGCTACAACCGCATTATTGGAGAAGAACCCCAATCCATCTCAGGAAGAGATAAAAAAGGGTCTCGAAGGACATCTCTGTCGATGCACCGGATATAACAAGATCTTTGAGGCGGTGGAGCAGGCAGCAAGGGGAAAATCCCGGGAGGGGGATTGAGGGGAGTGTTTGAAATGAATGAACTCGATTATGTGGGCAAACGGGTACTCAGAAAGGATGGACCGGATAAGGTTACGGGCCGTGCCACGTACACGGTGGATATGGAACTTCGGGGTATGCTCACCGGCGGAATACTCCGCAGCCCCCATCCACACGCCCGAATCCTTAATATTGATACTTCACGGGCTTTAAAGTTGCCCGGAGTAAAGTCTATCATTACGGCGCAGGATACCTCAGGGGTTATGCACGGGTTTGTGGAAACCCCGAGGTATCCCCCTGATCAATATCCTCTGGCCACGGAGAGGGTACGATTCGTGGGTGAAGAGGTTGCGGCCGTGGCAGCCACAGACCCCTATGTGGCTGAAGAGGCCATAGCCCTTATTGATGTGGATTACGAACCGTTGCCGGCCGTGTTTGATGCTGAAGAAGCCATGAAGCCGGATGCCCCGGAGATCCATCCTACCCATCCCAAAGTGAAAGGGCCCTTTCATAATATCGGCGGAAAAACTGCCTCTGGCTGGGGGGATATTGAAGCAGGGTTCGCTAACTCCGATTATGTTCGCCAGGACCGGTTTGAAAGTCACCTGCGGACCCACGGCTATTTAGAGCCCCAGGCCACAGTGGCCAGCTTTGAGCCTGATGGGAAACTCAATGTCTGGACTTCTTCCCAGGGACCTTTCATCAAGCGGGCAAAGCTCGCGCGGACCCTCGGACTCCCTTTTTCTACCGTGCGGGTTCAGAAGGCCTATGTGGGAGGTGCCTTTGGAGGGAAGATCGATCTTTTTTCCCATGAATTTTGCGCTGCCCTCCTTTCTATGAAAACAGGTCGTCCCGTTAAAATAACTGCCTCAAGAGAGGAAATTTTTTCCGCATACCGGCACGGTCAGCCATTGATTGTGGAGGTCAAGACCGGTGTTAAAAAGGATGGGACCTTATTAGCCCAGCAGTTTAAGATCATCAACAATGCAGGGGCCTATCGCGGGAGTGGAGTAGTGGTTATTTTCCTGGCCTGGGGTTTTGCCATGCTTCCTTACCGGGTGGCCAATCTTGAGTATGAAGGATATTCGGTTTTCACCAACAATCCCATCCGAACTGCCCAGAGGGGACATGGTGCCCCCCAATTACGTTTTGCCGTGGAATCCCAGATAGATATGATTGCAGAAGAATTGGGGATTGATCCCATTGAAATCCGGATGAAAAACGCGAGACGTTCCGGTGAGCAACTGCCGAACGGGGACAATGTTCACAACTGCGGTCTCCGTGACTGTATTCATTTGATCGATAAACATACGAGCCTTCGGGAAAAATATGGGCAGACGCGCTCCACAGACTCCAGCGACCGCATGCGCCGTGGTATCGGTATTGGCGTCAGCTCCTATTTCGGGGGGTCGCTCATCTATCCCAACAGTTCCTCTGTGGTGGTGAAAATGAATGACGACGGATCCGTGACTCTGCTGACCGGGGCAATGGAAATCGGGCAGGGTGCTGAAACTATCCTATGTCAAATTGTGGCAGAAGAGCTGAAGGTGCCTGTGGATGAAATCCAGGTGACTGCAGCGGATACGGAAACCACGCCCGTGGACATCGGCTCCTGGATCAGCGGCAACGACTATGTCTCGGGCAACGCCACCCGAATGGCGGCCGGCGAGGTGCGAAAAAAACTGATCGATCTTGCATCTGAGGCCTTGGAGGCCAATGCGGAGGATCTGATCCTCAAGGATAAACGGATCTATGTTGCAGGGTCACCGAGCAGGGGATTAACCTATCAGAAACTCGTGTCTGCCAGTATCCAGGAACGCAAGGGAGATCCCATTATCGGTGAAGGGCACTGGCGTACCATGCGGGATGAACCCTTCCACCCCAGTCTGGCCTCAACAAAGGGCCGGTGGAGCGAAAACTACGCCTTTGATGCGCAGGTGGCCGAAGTGGAAGTAGATACGGAAACCGGGGAAGTTCGGCTATTGCGTGCGGTGACGGCCCACGACTGCGGGTTTCCCATCAATCCTCTGTTAGTGGAGGGCCAGATCGACGGCCAGATTTCCATGGCCCTGGGTCATGCGTTTTTGGAGGAAATCATGATGGAGGAGGGTCGAACGCTGAACCCGAACTGGCTGGATTACCGTATGCCCACCATTCACGATACGACCCTATCAGAACATATTGATGTCATAACCGAAAAATATGAAGTAGGTCAGCCTTATCGTACAAAGGAGGTGGGGGAGGGGTATGTATCCGCCATCTTGGGGGCCATTGCCAATGCCATTTACGACGCTGTGGGGGTAAGGCTTTTTTCCACCCCCTTTACTGCTGAAAAGATACTAAGAGGTTTAGGCAAGATCAAGTAAGGAGAGACGTGTATGGAAGAGGTGAGATACTGGCAAGAGGAAACCGAGACCCTTCCACGGGAGGAATTGAAGGCCCTTCAACTCAAACGGTTTCAGGAGCGGATGGCCTATGTTTATAAATACAGCCCCATGTATAAACGAAAGTACGATGACGCGGGCATCAGGCCCGAGGATATCCGTACCTTAGAGGACATCAATAATATCCCTTTTACCGTAAAAGAGGAATTGCGCGAAAGCCAAGCCGAACATCCGCCATGGGGCGATTTTATGTGTGTCCCCCCTGAGGAAGGGGTCCGGGTCTTTCAGACTACCGGCACTACCGGCATCCCGGTAAAAGTAATGCTCAACAAGCGGGATTGGACCGTACACTTCTATGATCAATTCATGCATTTCATGTACGGTTATGGCATGAATACCTCTGATATCCTTTTCGTGCCCTTTGGCTACGGTCTGTACATTGCCTGGTGGGGCTTTCAGGCAGCGGTGGAGCAGGCCGGAGTCATGATCGTGCCGGGAGGTGCACAATCTTCCCAGGACCGGGTAAAAAACATATTGGAATGGGACGCCACAGTGATCTGCGGCACCCCAACATATCTGCTCCACCTTGGAGAAACGGCGAGGAGCATGGGGCTGTCACTTCCTGATTCAAATGTGAAAATAGTAGTCGCAGCAGGAGAACCGGGAGCCAACGTCCCCGCCACAAAGGCAGCCATTGAGGAATTCTATGGCGCTAAATGTTACGACGATATCGGTTCTTCGGAGATTTCCAACTTTGGTTTTGAGTGTATTGCTCAGAAGGGTACCCATGTCATTGAAAGTATGTTTTATGCGGAGTGTCTTGATCCTGATACCCTGGAACCCGTTGGGCCGGGAGAGGTGGGTGAACTCGTGCTTTCAAATCTCTGCACGGAAAGCATGCCCCTTCTTCGCTACCAAATGAAGGATCTGGTCCGGTTTAACAGGGAAAAATGTGATTGCGGCAGGACCTTCCTGCGTCTGGACGGCGGGATCTTAGGCCGCTCAGATGATATGTTTCAATTTGCCGGGGTTAATATCTTTCCTTCAGGTATTGAAAACCTGATCCGTCAGGTGGAAGAGTTTTCAAGTGAGTACCAGATTGTTGTACCCAAATTGGGCAGCGGAAAACGTATGAAGATCCGGGTCGAGCCGGCTTCTGACCAAATATCTGAGACAGAGATGGGTCAGGCGGTTCAGCAATTCATCGAAACATTCAAGTACCGTATTACCGTTACGCCGGATGTAGAAATTGCAAAGGTCGGGGAATTACCCCGTTTTGAATTAAAGGCCAAACGTCTGATTCGTGAATGAACATCTCTGCTGTGTTTATTCTTGACACCCAGTTGGGTAACGAGGTACTAGTTTCAGTTGTGAAGTTAGATTTCACAATATGAAATATGTTCAATTTGGCGGGGAAAACTCATTTCTAATTCCAATGGGGTGAGTTTAACGTGAATCCAATAAATCATAACAAAGGAGGGTTTATCATGAAAAGGAAAATGCCGGTTTTCTGTCTTGTTTTTCTAATGGCGGTGGCGATTATCGGGCCTGACATTACCTGGGCCGAAGATCCCAAGGAGATCAAAATCGGTGCAACCATTGCGCTCTCGGGAAGATTTAAGGGAATTGTAGGAACATTTAAAACGCTAGGAAATGAGTGGGCCGGTCTGGTTAATGAGAGAGGCGGTATCTACGTCAAGGAATATGGGAAGAAGCTGCCGATCAAGTTTGAGATCTATGACGATGCCAGCAAACCGGAGAATGCTCGCAAATTTTATGAAAAGATGGCGACGGACCCCAGTATTTCTTTTTTCATGGGGCCCTTTTCCAGCTTTATTTCCAATGCGGCGATTACCGTAGCGGGTAAGCACAAGATTCCCATGCAAATGGTCTGTGCCAATGATGCGGTCCTGTTTAAAACACCGAATTATTGGCGGGTCGGTGTGCTGGTGCCGGCGGAGGACGAATGGGAAAGGCTGGTCCCCATCTATAAGAAAAAGGGCGGGGTTAAGACTTTTGCCACCATTACCATGGACACCCTGCACAACAAGGGAGCCATCAAGGGATTTGAAGCTGATCTGAAAAAGAACGGATTTGAGGTGGTCTATTCTGTGGTTGCGCCGCCCCCCACCAAAAATTTTGCTCCCATGATTATCAAGCTGAAGAAGGCCAAACCGGATGTGGTTTGCATCGAGGCCCTTAGCCCGGCTTTTACCATCGGATTTCTGAAACAGATGCGCGAGGCGGGTTATAAACCCAAAGAGATCATCGTCGGACATGTCACCAAGCATGTCATTGACGCACTGGGCCCTTACGCAGAGAACATCACCGGCCTGGCCTATTATTATGACGGCGACACCCAGGATCACAAGGATTTCTTAGAGATCCTCCGCAGGTCCGGATTCACCTGGGGTGAGTATATGGAATCGGGCATCCGTTTCTGGGCCTACACGCGAATGAAGCAGGCTATCGAAAAGGCGGGCACACTGGATCGCAAAAAGATCATGGATACCATGTGGAATATGAAGTCAAAAATCATGGGTCTGGACAGCTACGTCACACCCGAGGGTTATGGAGCCCTGGGCGCCTGGCCGTGCCAGATCCAGGGGGGGAAATTCGTATCCATCTGGCCTCTTGATAAGGCGTTGAAACTCCATAATTATAGATAGAAATCTGATCACCCGAAAACTGAACTTCAGTGGAAATAGCAATACAACTGATTATTGCCGGAATTCTTCAGGGAGGGGTCTATGCCCTGGCGGCCTTTGGCCTCTCCCTGATTTTCGGCGTGAGCAATGTATTGAATCTGGCCCACGGCGAATTTTTGATGCTGGGGGGACTGTTCTGCTTTCTGATCTTTAGCGCCACCGGTCTCAATCCCTTCCTCATAGGCTTGATGATTCTGCCCTTCGCCTTTTTCCTGGGATACATCTTCGACCGTTTCCTGATGCGACCCCTGGCCGGCAAAAAGGAGCACATTCGACTGATGTCCTCCATTCTGGTGACCTTGGGGGCGGCTCTCTGTATCGGAGATGTGACCTCTTTTCTGGCCGGTGCCGAAGAAAAGGGCGTGGATTACAGCATGCCGTCCTTTTTTTGGGGAGATATCTACATCTCCTACCTCAGATTGCTCGCCATGGTGATGATTGCCGCGCTGACGGTGGGGATCCACTATTACCTGAAGAAAACCTATACCGGCCGTGCCTTGCGGGCGACCACCCAAAATATACGCGGGGCCATGCTCGTCGGCGTGGATACTTCCCGGATTCGATCGGTTACCTTTGGTATCGGTTCCATGTTAGCCAGCATTGCCGGAGTTTTCTATGTGGTGCTCCTGTCCATTTCCCCGGATATGGGTCTGACGGTGACCATCAAATACCTTTGTATCATTGTGCTGGGTGGGTTGGGCAGTTTGATCGGTTCCCTGGTGGGTGGCGTTATTCTGGGATTGACGGAATCCATTGTGAGTTATTATAACCCCCACTGGGGCCAAACGGCGGCTTTTCTCATTCTGGTCCTTATTCTTTTGATTCGGCCAAAGGGGCTTTTCGGAAAATAAAGTGACAACCGATAGCATGTGAAGATTGAGTATTTTGGGTGATCCATATGAATCGTATCATTCTGGGCATTGTGCTGTTGTTTCTTCTCATATTTCCTGTTTTCAACCTGCCCTATCTGAATACCTTTCTCATCATCCTGTTTATGTATATTCTTCTTGCCGAGAGCTATGACCTACTGGGCGGCTATACCGGCTATATCAATATGGGTCATATCGCTTTTTTCGGTATCGGCGCCTACACTTTCGGTCTGCTCTGGAATACCGGTCTCTCCCTTTATCTTTCCTTTCTGGGGGGTACCCTTGCGGCCGTCGTCTTTGCCATCCTCATCAGTTTCCCCTTATTCCGATTGCAGGGCGCCTACTTTTCTCTCGCTGCCTTTGCCCTGGTAAAACTTATGGAGCACCTCACATTGAACCTGTCCTCCATCACTCACGGTTCTGACGGTCTAAAGGTGCTTGAAGGCAATCGGATGATTCCCCTGTACTACCTTTCACTGTTGCTGGTGGTTGCCGTAGTTGTTGTCAGCTTCCTGATCACCCGTTCCAGGTTCGGTCTGGCCATGGTCTCCGTCCGGGAGGAGGAAGAGATCGCTTTTGATTTCGGTGTGCCGGTTCAGCGGATCAAAACCACGGCCATGGTCATATCAGCCTCCTTTGCCGGGCTTATGGGTTCCTTCTATACCTGGTACACGATCTTCATCAATCCTTCCATGGTTTTTGGCACCGAGATGGCTCTGATGCCGATTGCCATGGCCATGTTAGGGGGGTCGGGCGTCATTATCGGGCCGGTGATCGGCGCTGTTTTTCTTTTAATCGTAGAGGAAACCCTCTGGACACGGTTTACTTATCTGCATACGGCGGCCTACGGCCTTGTGATTCTTTTGGTGGGCCTTTTTATGCCGGGAGGATTGGTTCGTCTGCGACCTTTACGTCGATTTCTGATTAGAGTTGGTTTGTTTAAAGAACTTTAGGAGATTTTATAGATGTTGGTGGTGCAAGAGCTGAGTAAGACGTTTGGCGGACTCACGGCCTTGTCCGGCATCGATTTCCAGGTTGAACAAGGGAGCATTACCGGGATTATCGGGCCCAATGGGGCTGGCAAAACCACGATGTTTAACCTGATCAGTGGCACCTTTCTCCCTACTTCCGGCAGCATCCGGTTCAAAGGCGGGGATATTACCCGGATAAAGTCAGATAAGGTCTGCCGTATTGGCATATCGCGTACCTATCAAAACGCCAGACCTTTTGAGGCCCTCTCCGTCCTTCAAAACGTTCTCGTCGGTATCTTTTACGGAAGAAAGGATAGGCCGGATATCAAGAGAGCAAAATCCGAGGCCATGGATATCCTTGGATTTCTCGATCTGGAACGTCATGCGCCAGTGCTGGCCGACCAATTGTCCCCTTTAAACAAAAAACGCCTCGAACTGGCCCGGGCCCTGGGCACGCAACCCGAGCTGCTGCTTTTAGATGAGATCGCTGCCGGGCTGATACCGAGCGAGACCTTACAGATGATGGAGATCATTAAACAGATCCGCTCCCGGGGCACTACGATTCTGATGATCGAACACATCATGAAGGCGGTGATGGATCTTTCCGATCGGGTGATCGTGCTCAACTATGGCGTCAAGATTGCCGAAGGAAAACCACAGGAGGTCTGCTCCAATCCCAAGGTAATCAAGGCCTACCTTGGAGAGGAAGTAGAGAGAAGGAGGAAGAAACTCCATGAGCGGTTTGAATGCGAGGTCATCAGCGTGTTAGAGATTAAGGGGCTAAACGTATTTTACGGTGACTACCAGGCGTTGTTCGGTGTTAAGGCTACGGTGGCGTCCGCTGAGATAGTATCTTTACTGGGGGCAAACGGTGCCGGCAAGACAACAACCATAAATACGATTTGCGGGTTTATTCGACCCAGGGCCGGCACGATCCATTTTGATGGTACCATGATTCATAAGATGTCCCCAAACAAGATTGTCGAAAAAGGTTTGATTCAGATTCCGGAGGAGCGGATGCTGTTTCCCGACATGACCGTCCTGGAGAACCTGCAGATGGGGGCATATCTCAGCCGGGCCCGAAAAACACTGGCGGATTCTCTGGGTTGGGTCTATGGTCTCTTTCCGATTTTGCAAAAACGGCAATCTCAATTAGCCGGCACCCTTAGCGGCGGCGAGCAACAGATGGTGGCGATCGGCAGGGGATTGATGTCCCTTCCCAGACTCCTGATACTGGATGAGCCTTCACTGGGTTTGGCACCCATGCTGGTTGCGGAGGTCTTCCAGGTCATACAGAAGATTAATCAGGAGGGGGTTGCGATTCTGCTGGTTGAGCAAAACGTCCACCAGAGTCTGAAAATTTCCAACCGGGCCTATCTTTTGGAAAACGGGTCCATCGCCATGGAGGGCCGGGCATCCGAGCTTCTGGATATGGATTATATTCGGGAATCATATCTCGGTATATGACCATGTCAACAGATAATGGTTCATTAATGATAATATTTTTTCGCACTTCTCGGCTATTTTCTATACCCCTCCCTGTCCTGATCATTATCAGCCAGTTCCGCTAATCCGCCTTTTCCGAACTTTTTGATTTTTACGCCACCTGAAAGCGTGGGGAAGTTTTTCATTATACACAACTCGTTGGGAAGTTTGTTTTGTGCGATCTTTCCTTTTAGAAAATCTCTGACCTCTCTTAGTGTCATGGTTTGACCTTCCATCGGAATCACGCAGGCACAGATATTTTCGCCCAGCACCGGATTGGGGGTGGCCACGATACAAACCTGCTCCACTTTGGGATGATCGATGATGAGGGATTCCAGCTCGTATGGATAAATCTTATAGCCGCCGCGATTTATCAAGTCTTTGTTCCTTCCGTAGATCTTTAAGTACCCGTTTTCTTCCCGGGATACCAGGTCTCCCATGGACAGCCATCCGTCAACGATCTGTTTTTTGGTTTCCTCCGGATTCTTCCAGTATCCTTTGAGGACATGCCAACCCTTGAGGGTCAGTTCGCCGATCTCCCCATCCGGGGCCCTTTCTCCTGTGGCAGTGTCTACGATACGGGCTTCCGTTCCCTCGATGGGCTTACCGATATATTTCTCACGGACATGAAGCGGTGTTGGATAAGGGCATCTGATCCCCAAACCGGGACCCACTTCTGATGCACCCCAGAATGATGTTATGTACACGCCCATCTCTTCCTCGATTTTCATGATCAAACCTTCCGGTGCGGGCTGACCGGCAATCATACCCGCCCTTAGAGACGTGAGATCATAGTTTTTTCTAACCGGTTGATTCAGTTCGAGAATATAGTGGACTGGCGCCCCTAATTGAATCGTGATCTTTTCCTCCTCTATGATTCTGAAAGCGGATAGAGGATCAAATTTGTCCATCAACACCACGGTCGAATGGAGAAGCAGCGGTTGTATGAGAATGGCTCCGCATCCGTACGAGTGGCTCACGGGAAGGAAACCGATAAAGATATCATCTGATTTTGCATTGACACCGTAAGAGTACTCCATGCCCGCTCTGACGGCCTGATAATGGGTAATCATCGCACCTTTGGGTCTTCCGGTGGTGCCGGAAGTGTAGATCAACATGGCAAGGTCATTTTTGGTATCAATCGAAGGGTGTGTATAGGTTTGCTTTTTACCCTGCTCCACGAGTTGTTCGAACTCGAATACCTTTTCCCCTCCCCCTTCTCCGGCCATAAAAATGAACTCAAGATTGGGAAGACTGTCTCTAATACCTGAAATGGCCTCGAGATAGTCGTAACCTTCCCACTCCCTGAAAATGAAAACACCACGGGCTTCCGAGTTTTTCAATATGAATTCAGCCTCTGTCTGCCGGTACAGGGGATTTACCCAGGCCACAATAACCCCCAGTTTTTCAAGTGCATAAAACGCGGTCATTAACTCTATGGAATTGTGCATGTAGATGGCAATGCGATCGCCCTTTTGAATTCCCAGTCCCGCGAGAGCTGCGGCAAGCGCATCCGCCAGGTCATTCATCTCCTTATAGGTCTTTCGGTCCTTTTCGCACACAACCGCAGTTTTGGCTGGAGCGGACTCCGCTCCCTTCTCGATTACCTGCCCCAATGTGAGAAATTCTAAATCAATCATGATAAAGTCCTCTTTTCATGGTCCAATGTATACGGCACATTGGATCATGTCAACGATCGCCAAAAAACTATCCGCGCGCCCCGGATATTTGTTTAATATGAGCCTACCAGGATCGAAAAAAAATGCTGATGAGATCAAATTTTCATTTACAGAATGTTTCAATAGTATTATTTAACAAGTAGTGTAGAAAATAAAGTATCTTATTTTAGGGCCAGAGAAAAAGGAGAATAGAGTGAATCAGGACAAAGATGAAGCAGCGCAGGAGTTCATGAAAGAAATTGCTGATGATCTTGGATACACGCCGAGAGGCGAGAGGGAACAGAGGTCCAGGGGAGTTGATTCGAGGTCCGGACCGGGATTTCTGATTCCCGGGGGTATAGTGATACTTCTTTTGATTGCCGTTGTCCTCTTTTTTTTCACAGGAAGGAGCGATGTTTCCGAAAAGGATCTTAAGTCAATACAGGCTGGGCTAAATAGTCTTGAAACTAAACTGATTCGCCTGGATGGGCTGGAAGAGAGGATCGCCCGGCTCGAAAAGGAGGAAAAAAAGCTGAAGCAATCTGTTAATAAGATAGCCAAACGCAACTTGAATAATCAGAAAAAAAGGGCATCCTCACAGGTCAAAAGGCGGTATCATACGGTGCGCTCGGGTGAAAGCCTCTATACTATAGCCAAGAAATATGGCATCTCAACGGATAGATTGTGCAAACTAAACAAGATAACGTCCAAGAAGCCGATTCAACCGGGCCAGAAGCTTTTGGTGGGGCAATAAAGCGCTATTTAATGTCCATCTGTTATCCTTTTATCATATGTTTCCTGGATTGCCGATACGAGCGAGGTTAAAGTGAGGTTGACAGGAGTCGGGATTCCTAACTTTTTACCCTCTCGAACCACGGCCCCATTAATAAACTGGATCTCGGTAATTCTCTCTCCCAGGATGTCCTGAAGCATGGATGCCTTATTTTCCGCTGTGCCACGGCACACCTCCAAGACCCGTTCAAAAGGGTTAGAGTAGGGCAGGTTAATTCCTTTGGCATGAGCCACGCTCGCTGCCTCTCCAACCGCCATTCTCATCACCGCCCTGGCGCCCTCTATGGCGGGCAAGAGGCCGTTTTTCAGCCTGGTGATGGCTGTCAGGGCATTAATGCCGACATTCACGATCAGTTTGCCCCAGATCAGATTTCCCACCTCATCCGAAGATTGGGTATTGAACCCTGCGTCTTCAAACGCGGAAACTATTTTTGCCACTGGACCATCCGCCGGTCCTGCAGGCCCGATAATCGTTTCCCCACGGCCTGCATGTCTTGCGTGCCCAGGACCTAAAAGGGTTGCTCCTTCGGAAGTCACACCTCCCAATACTCTGTCTTTCCCAAAAACTTCTTCCAGCAACTCTAAATTGCCGAGCCCATTTTGAAGGGTGAGAACCGCGGCTCGAAGATCGAGCCACGAAGAGATCTTCTCTGCGGCCTCTCTTGTCTGATTTGCCTTTACGCAAATGAGTACCACATTAACTTCTACCGGTGCTTTTCCAGTTATAACCGGAACACGAACCCTCTCTTCTCCGCCTGTTCCTTCTATGAGAAGGCCACTTTTGTTAATCAAGTCGGCCCGTTCAGGCCTATGATCGGCAATCATCACCTCATGGCCGGCTCTTTTCAGGCGGCTTGCAAAAAGACAGCCCATTGCGCCGGGGCCCACCACCAAAAAATTCATTGGTTCACTCCTCATTCTAAGTGCCTAAAGTGTCTAAAGTGAGCTAAAGTGTCTAAAGTGAGTCCCGCCAAGATATTGCCATATGGCACAAATATAGGCGGGATTAGGGTTTATTGTTTCTATTTTAAGAAAGCCGATCTTAACAAAAAAATGGGCGGAGCATTCCCGATGGTCCCGCAAAAAGGCGCCAAGTCTGTCACCCCCGCGAAAGCGGGGGTCCATAAGTCCCTAATTGTCCTGGATTCCCGCGTTCGCGGGAATGGCGAAAACGGAAAAATTTTGACTTTTTACGAGTTTATCATTCCTTAACTTTAGTCATTTTAGGCACTTTAAACTTTAGGCATTTTACTCACTTCATCTTCTCAGCCTCTTCTACCTTCATGGTAAAACTATGCTCGGGCCCGGGGAATATCCCCTTTTCCACCTCTTCTCTGTACTGAATAAGGGCCTCCCGTATTTGGGGGGCCAAATTGACGTACTGCTTTACCATCTTGGGTGTAAACCGCTCGAAGAGACCCACCAGATCATGATAGACCAAGACCTGACCGTCGCAATACTTGCCGGCGCCTATTCCAATGGTGGCGATATTCAACTCATTGGTAATTCTGGAGGCTACCTGGTCCGGAATACATTCCAGGACAATCATAAAGGCCCCTGCCTCTTCGAGATCTTTTGCGGAATTGACAAGCTCTCTTGCGCTTTCTGCATCCTTTCCCTGAACCTTAAATCCGCTGAGCTTGGTTGCGGTCTGGGGGGTCAGGCCTATGTGGGCGCACACCGGTATACCGGCGTCTACAATTGCTTTTACCACGTGGGCCATTTCAGAGCCCCCTTCAAGCTTTACGCCTTCACACCCCGCCTCCTTTATGAACCGTCCGGCGTTTTCCACCGCCTTTTCCACGCTCACCTGATAGGACATGAAAGGCATGTCTCCAATAACAAAACTCTGCTTCGCTCCCCTGCATACGGCTTTGCAGTGATGAAGCATCTCTTCCATGGTCACCGGAACCGTGGATTCATAACCGAGAACCACCATGCCTAAGGAATCACCCACTAATATGGTATCCATTTCGGCTTGATCAACCAGACTGGCCGTTGGGTAATCATAGGCGGTCATCATGGTAATCTTCTTGCCTTCATCCATTTTTTTTTGCAAATAACTAATGGTTATTTTTTGTCGGGCCACTTCTTGCACCTCCTATGGTTTAATGTTTGTTTTCCAAGGATCTTCCTATGTTACTAACCTATGAAACGGGTTTTGGCTGTACCGATGGTATTGCCAATAAAAAAGGCCTTCCGGTGAAACCGCAAGACCTTTTTGTAAATTGGGGGGTATTGGCTGGGGAAGTAAATTGAATTATCGGTATTAGCTTCCCCGCTATTAAGGACCTTTAAGCCTATATAGTGTCTATCCAGAAATGAGATAGTTTTCGCAAGGTCAAGGAAGATGAGGATTTTAACCACAGCAATACATGGAAGTATTTCGAGGATTAAAATCCGAATCTGACGAAGAGATTGCGGAAAATAGCCATTTATGGGTGGGCACTACTTAACCGTCCCGGTCAACTCCAACAGCCGATCCAAGCGGTGTCACCTTATAGAAATATTATTTCAAAAGATAATGATAAAGAGCCATCCAGGGATAAGCGTCCGTCATTTCAGGGATCACCTTCCCAATTGGATTCTAATTGTGAGAAAAATATCAAAGGGAATATTCTTTGTCAACCAAATTCCATATCTTTAACCAGGTTAATCCAACTTGCATATAATAGTGAAAAATGCGTCAAAGTTTTCGATTTTCATTTTATGGTTGAACAGGATTCTCTGTTGTGTATAATAATCAATTCTAAGCCACCCTGAAGAGCCAGGGAATCAGTCCTTGCCAGGGTGTAAATAGGGGGACCGTTATGGCACAGATTGATGCCTTTTTTAAGCTCATGAACGAACAAGGGGCCTCAGACCTGCACCTCATGTCTGGACAGCAGCCAGTGTTGCGTATACAGGGGGAACTGGAGCGGGTGAAATATAAGCCGCTTGATAATGATGGGCTGAAGGCAATGCTCTATGAAATTGCTCCCGAAGAAAAGGTAAAGGTCTTTGAAGAAACCGGGGATGTTGATTTTGCATATGAAATTCCCGGTCTGGCACGTTACCGGGCCAATTTTTTCGAGCAAAAAAATGGCGTTGGCGCTGTTTTCAGAGAAATACCTTCAACTATTCTGACTTGCGAGCAATTGGGCCTCCCGCAGGTGGTTCGAAAATTAGCCACCCTGCCGAGGGGTCTGATCCTGGTTACCGGACCGACAGGCAGTGGCAAGTCAACAACCTTAGCGGCTATAATTGACGAAGCAAATAAAACCAGAAAAGATCATATTCTTACTATTGAAGACCCTATCGAATTCGTTCACGAGAGCGCAAAGGCCATCGTCAATCATCGCGAAGTCGGTCTCCATACACAGGGCTTTGCGGCGGCCCTGCGGGGGGCATTGAGGGAAGACCCGGATATTATCATGGTTGGGGAGATGCGCGACCTCGCGACCATTTCGTTAGCCGTTGAGGCATCGGCCACAGGCCATCTCGTTTTCGGAACCCTCCATACAACAAGCGCGGCAAAAACCGTGGATCGGGTTATCGAGGTTTTTCCCGTGACACAGCAGGAGCAGATTCGAAATACCCTTGCAGACGGTCTGAGGGCAGTCGTTGCACAGAACCTCTTTAAGCGAATCGACAAGAAGGCCCGATGTGCTGCACTTGAAATCATGATCGCAACTCCTGCTGTTCGAAACCTTATCAGGGAGGGTAAGACGTTCCAGATTCCTTCGATGATTCAGACAGGAAAGAAGTACGGGATGCAGACATTGGACGATGCCATCATGAATTTCCTGAACAAGAAAATGATCAGCTCGGATGAGGCCTATGCCAAGTCCAACGACAAGTCAAAATTCCTTCCCTTCTTAAAGAATCCGCCGACCGATTTTACTGAGGCGTAAAGCCAAGGAGGCTGTCCGAGAATGAGAAATTCTTTACAAGGTCAAGGAAGGCGTCCCGCTATTAGCGGGATTAACCGCAGAAATACATTGAGTATTTTGAGTCCCGCCTGAGGCGGGATGAGACTGACGTCCCGCCGATAGGCGGGACGAAAAATAGCCATACTCGGACAGTGTCCTAGTAGCCCTTTAGAGTTTCAAAATGCAGGGTAAGGAGGTAACGACATGCGACGACAGCAGATAGACCATATTTTAACTTCCATGCTGAAATCCCACGACGATGTGTCAGACCTCAACATGACGGTTGACAAACCGTTTCAGGTAGAGTCGTACGGCCAGTTGCTTCCGGTGCCGATGAAGCCCCCTGTTGAAAGATTAACCCCTTTTCAGACGGAGATATTCGCCCTCAATCTGATAGGTGGCGATCGACACCTCACCAGGACATTATTAACAGAGGGCTCGTGTGATTCATCATATCAGTTAGCGGGTAAGGCCCGTTTCAGGGTAAATATCTTCTCTCAGAAGGGTTGCTACTCTATTGTTATGCGGCAACTCGCCACCCGGGTCCCTACTATTCAAGACCTTAACCTTCCGTCTGCTTTTTCCAAAATGACCGGGGAAAAGAACGGGATTATCCTGGTTACAGGGGCAACGGGGACTGGAAAAACCACATCCCTCGCCGCCCTTCTCGATGAGATAAACGAAACAAAGTCGGTTCATGTGGTCACATTGGAGGACCCCGTGGAATATGTCCATTCCCAAAAAAAGGCGACCTTTAATCAGCGGGAGTTAGGCGTGGACTTTGATGCCTTTGCATCTGGCCTAAGGGCTGCTTTAAGGCAGGCCCCAAAGGTAGTGCTCGTGGGTGAGATGAGAGACAGGGAGACAGTAGAGATCGGTCTTTCGGCCGCAGAAACAGGGCATCTGGTTGTCAGCACGCTCCATACCGTGGATGCCGGACAGACAATCAACCGTATCGTGGGTATGTTTGACCAGGAAGAGGAGAAGCAGATACGGATCCGCCTCGCCGACACCGTGCGCTGGATTGTTTGCCAAAGGCTCTTGCCAAAGGTGGGAGGTGGACGTGTTGCCGCATTTGAAATAATGGGGTCCAACCTGAGGGTAAAGGACACGATTTTACACGGTGAATCTGAAGGTAAAACATATTACGAGATTATTGAAGGGAGTCAACCCTTCGGGATGATGACCTTTGATCAATGCATTACCGATCATTACAAAAACGATCTTATTACAGAAGAGACGGCCATGGGTTACGCATCGAGAAAGGCCATCATAGGAAGGGCCATTGATACAATCAAGTCTGAGAGGGGAGAAAAAACAACCAGCATAGAAGATCTGGCCATTGATGACGAATATGGAAAAGAGCAGGGGGAAAGAGGGTTTTTCAAGGAGTAAATAAAATGGAAATCGTATGCGAATCGTGCAAGGCCAAGCTGAATATTCCGGATGAAAAAGTCCCTCAGGGCAAGCGGGTGAGTGTCGCATGCCCCCGGTGCAAGAACAAACTCATTATCGACACCACAGCATCGAAACCGGAGATCCCAGTTCCCCAGTTTCAGGACCCCGCTGAATCCGATAGCGCCGGCGAGGATATGGCAGATACTTCAAACGAGGAGACATATAAGCCGTCCCAATTTGAGGAAATGTCCGAATTTGATGATATGGAAGCGGACAGCGCCCTTGATTCCTATGAGGAGGGGGAGAAGCTGGCCCTTGTCATGGTTGACGATACAAAGCATTCAGAGAAGATAAAGACGGCCCTCGATGAACTGGAGCACAACAGCATTCGAGCGGAGAACACCCAGGAAGCCGTTGCCAAGATGCGGTTTCAGAACTTTGATCTGGTGATTTTATCCGATCTTTTCGACAATATTCCGCTGGAACAAAGCCCTATTTTCGAATACCTCAACCATCTTTCCATGTCTTTCCGCAGAAAGATGTTTGTTGTCTTGATCGGCGATAAATTCAGGACAATGGATCACATGATGGCATTTACCATGAGTGCCAATCTGGTCGTGAACGGAAAAGACCTGAAAAAACTTTCCAACATATTACGACGGGCCATGTCGGAAAATGAGAAATTTTACAAGGTCTTTATGGACACCCTGGTTGAAACAGGCAAGGCATGATGTTGGGTAAGCGTTAACAGGTTCAAGGTTTCCCGCTGAAAGCGGGATTCAGGGTTAGGCGCTAAGACAAAATTGAAGTGCTGAAGTCCTGGTAAGAAATGCTGGTTTTGCCACATAATTGCAAACACCATGTTCCAGACCTGCCCGCCATCACAGTCATTCAAGCGAGGTAGGCGGGTTTGTGGGGATATGGAAGTGGTCAGTTTTCCCTTACAAAACGTTTGCAAAATGACGCCTGGCGATGTGAATGCAACCTTTGAACCTCTGAACTTTTGAACCCATGAACGGTTAGAAAAATGGATATAACGGATAAGTACAGATTGAGGATACAAAACTGTGTATGGACCATTATTGATTTGCACAGTAGTATAAATAATGAGGATGAAAACGAAGAGTTTCTTTCTCAGTTTGTCGGTTTGGAAGAGGCCATAGATTCGCTCGATATGAGCCTGATCTCTGAAGGGGATATCTTAATGGTTGAGCAGGCCACCAATGCACTCTTAAGAGAATTCAGCGCCCTTTTTGAAACAGGGATGTTCCTCCCTGTTCATGGGCATACGTTGAATTGATGTTGCCGTTCACGGCTCTAAACAATCATAAATCATCAATCCTCACCGCGCCCCTGCCGGGTCGATCTTGCAATCAAGGATCTTAGCGTCTTTTACCTGCGCTAAAGTAGCTGCCCATTTCACCTTCAATTGATCGATCCTTTTTAGCTTTCCCATGGCCCAGAGCGACCCTCCGGCTCCAGCCCCTGCAAACCTTGCTCCACACCCGATATCTTCAGCCTCTGCAATCAATTTCTTTGTGAAGGGAGTAAGGGCCTCGGGTGTTATTTCCCTCCTGATAGACATCTCCTCCCTTATCAGGCCGGCCGCGCGATTCCACTCCCGGGCCTTAATGGCCTCTCCGAACTGGCGTACGATTTCGTTGGCATTTATCCATCCAGGTCTTGTTTTGCCCGAGAGAAAGTCCCTGGCCCACCGGTTATTTGTTTTAGAAGAGGTGTGGCTTTTTCCGCTATATGCAACCAAAAGCCGTTTTGAAAGCTCTTCCCTGCCATCCACATTTAGGAGAGAGGTCTTTTGAAACGGGGCGGTTCGATTTCCGTAACGCCATTCCCATTGATGGATACCGCCGTAGACTGCAGCAGCCTGGTCTTGAATACCGCAGTTGCCGCCGCTGATACCATTCTCAAGATGATATCCCAAATGAAGGATCTCCTTCCTCGGGTAACTTTTATTGCCAAGAGCAGCAGACACCTTGGAAAGTGCCTTGATCAGGGCCACTAAAGCAGTGCTTGATCCACCTAATGCGGATCTGACAGGAGATTGGGAATCGATCTTCACCTCCAGACCGTGGAAACCGAAAAAAGAGATAGCCGCAAAGAAGAGGCCGAATGGAGAATCAAAGGAAAGCCGGTCCATGGAAAAAATCTCGGGTTGTGCAAAACCGGTCGAGCTGATTTTTACCTTACCGTCTTTATAAGAATGAAGACCTGCCGAGGTTCTTAATGTAAGGGCAATGTTAACAGTTGTGGGCTGTATTGCCTCAAAGGGAAGTGCTAAGGCCTTGATGTCCCAGGTTCCACCCGAGTCAATCCGGCATGGGGCAGAGGCTTCAACAGGTCTTTGGGCAAGCAGATCATTAACCGGGATCATTCACGCAGACCTCCGTTTTCAAGGGTGACGTTTTCCCTGACTAGTCTGAATACCCTCCCCTCATGCAGGGTAACATCTTTATTTATTTTGGCGCTCATTATCCTTCACCATGGGGACAAACCGGACCAGCATTACATCTTCAGTCTTTATGCTCCCGCCTCTCTTGACCGCCCGCACCAATTTCTGGACGGTCCCTCTCCTGCCAACCGGAATGATCATGCGGCCTCCTTCCTTTAACTGTTCAACCAGGGGCCGGGGGATCTTTTCCGGGGCGCATGTCACGATTATGGCATCAAAGGGGGCCTTTTGCGGCCATCCCTTATGACCATCCCCTATCTTTATATGGACATTTTTATAGCCAAGCGCTCCCAAGGTCTCCCGGGCACTTTCCCCTAATGCTTGGATGATTTCAATAGAGTATACCTCATTGATAATTTCGGCCAGAACAGCGGCCTGATATCCGGACCCCGTACCAATTTCAAGGACCCTCTCCCCTGGCTTCAGTTTAAGGGCCTCTGTCATGAAGGCCACAATATAGGGCTGTGATATGGTCTGGCCCTCACCGATAGGGAGAGGATGATCGGCATAAGAAAACGTCCTGTTTTCTTGAGGCACAAAGAGGTGTCTCGGCACCTTTCTCATTGCCTTTATGACATCCGGATCATTTACTCCCCTGTCAATGATCTGCCGGTTGACCATAGCCTCCCGGAGAAGGGTAAAGTCTATCTTTTCCTGTGCCGAGCATGTTGAGAAACTCAGCAGAATCAGAATCAAAAAAAACGGGTAATAAAAAAATCTTTTCATGATTATCAACCCAGTTTTTGGCCCTTAATCCGCCTGACCTTTTCCCACAACAAATTTGCCTGTGAAATATTTTTTCCGGATTTGTCCAGCTTCTTCTTCAATCCAGCGTTCAAGACCAATATTCTTGATCCGGCAGAGGTTGTAGACCTTCATGTTATGGGGGTATTTTCCGGCGTTTTCAGCAGTCGGGGCGAGAAAGGCGCACGGAAAATCATCGCAGTCACAGCACAACTCCACACCCCTGGCTTTTACACAATCTAAAGTTGCACACCCCTCTGGTGGAAGATGGTAATGTTTCCCATCCTGTTGGCGGCAGCCCTTGCAGGGAATCTCTTCTTTTGGGATCCCCAGTTTCTCATGAATCATTTCGGCAAAATCACCTGTCAAATTGTCCTCTTGGATTTCGCAATTAAAGCAGTCTAACCCACATGGCGCCGTTAAAGCCTTCTTGTCTTTCATAGTTTCCCCTTTCAATTTAGATCTCGTTAAGTCGTTAAGTCGGTTGTTGTTTCCTGAATTCATATGTTTTGACCGGAAATTAGACGTCTTACAGAGCTAAAACTATGATTTATTGATTTCAAAGTTCTATTTTCCAACTCAACGACTCCACCAATTAACCATTTGACAATGACGGCAGTTCAGACTCTCAATATTTTGACATCTTTGTTCAGACACCTAATATGTCGTTACAGCGGAATAGATGTCTTGAGGGAAAAATAGGATACCATGGGATCGAAATCCCGATCATCATGGAGCAACGTTAATCCTTCCATAATACAGAAAGTCGCGATTATTATATCAATTGTTTTTCGTACAGTAACCCCGGCTTTTCGAAGGAGTCGGTAATTTTGGGCACTTTGGATGGCGACATCGTATCCACCCATTTGGCGAAATGGAAGAGCGTTAAGGAAGGTTTTGGCTGTTTCGTAATCCTTATTGGATCTGAAACCCTGAAGAACCTCTGTGAGAATTAAATCCCCAATTACGACGGGAACATTGGAGAGGTAATTGTCAAGCAAATCTGTCTGCCATGTGGGAATGCCGTTGAAATAGTCGATCCATACGGATGAGTCGATTAGAATCACTGATCCAACCTCATTGCATTGAGGTCGCCATCCCATTTCAGTTTTCCACGCAGGGTCTTGACTTTTTCTTGTTTCTTAATTTGAACCAATAATTTAAGCCCGGTCTCGACAACACCCTTTTTGGTTCTTATCTGACTGAGTGCCATGGCTTCATTCATGAGTTCGTCATCTATCACAATATTGGTTCGCATTGTCTTGTCTCCTATTCTTGATGTGTATGAAAGCTACAATACATACACATTTGGCCGGTGTCAAGTGCCGGGTTCAGCCTGTTGTTATTTGTTTTCCTCTCAAAGGAAAACGAATCAAATAATAAACTCTGCGTTCTACCTCCGGGGCGTAGGCCCGCTCCGGGCCGGAGGCTGTGCCTCCGCAGTGAGAATTATTTTATCAAAGACCCTTTCAGGGTCTCCTTGTACGTTTTCGGTTTTCGGGTTTTTAGATTCTCAATATTTTGACATCCACAGCTATTGCCGCTTGTTTCAATTTTTTATCCAGTGTGGCCAGAGGTAAACCTTTCCTCATGGCGAGGTCCAGATATGAAGCGTCATAGCTCGAAAGTTTTTTGACCCGCGCCAGGGCCAGTATATCCTTCATGATCTGTTCCGGCCTTTCATATTCAACAACTATGGGAAGCTGGGATAGCAGCGTTGTAAAACGCACACTGTCTGCTTCGCTGATGCGCATCCTGCGCTCTGCCACCAGCAGTACGTTTATAACCTCCAGGGGCCAGATCGAAGGGACAAGAGCAGTGGTCTCTGAAAGGCTGTCCAAAACAGCGTCAGCGTACGGATTTGCCTCATCCTGAAAGCACCACGACATAACAATGGAATTATCAACCACAAAGAGATTCCCCACTTATCTCCTTCCTTCTTCAATCATGTCCCGGATTGAAAGGTCTCCCAAGGTGTGTCTATCTCGAAAGCTACGGAGTTTGTTGATGACCGACCTGGTGTCAAACGATTTGCTGAGGTCCGGGGATTGTAAGACAGCGACGGGAACCCCATGTTTTGTTATGGTTATACGCTCTCCCTTCATTACACGCTCAAGCAGTTTGGGTAGATGCGTCTTGGCTTCATATGCGCCGACGTTTTCCATACCATGCCTCCTTTTTCCGACTAGTCTCGAACCAGTCTAAATCATGAGGTCTAAAATGTCAAGGGGTGTTAGGATAGCGCCCAGGGAAACGTCAAAGTCGCTGATAAATCGTTAGTATTAGGAGTTTCTGGGGACCTCAATCCCGCCCGGGCGGGACGAAACAATATCTAATTTCGAATATCAAATGGCCAAAACATTTCAGCCGGTTATCCAGTATCCGGGGGACTCATCACGTTTAGAATTTTGGAATTTGGTCTTTTGTATTTGTTTTGCATTTCGTGCTTCGTGCTTCGAATTTATAGAAAATCACATATGGAAATAATGCTCGTTACATCAGCACGTTATCAGTTTGAATGACGTGGCCCTTGGATAGCGCCGTGTTTGTCAAGGAACAATAACAGGTGGCAAATGATGGATAAAGAGCGGAGAGGGTATTTGGAGATGGCTGCAGGTATCAGGTTTTATCCGGATTTAAATCCAGAAGACCTGCATTCAACAGTTTTTTTGCAACCGTATAGATGTCTTTTTTGTCACCTTCTTTTCTGATTCCTGCTGCAAGAACATAAACGATTACGGTCTGTTTATCAATTTTGTAGATGGCCCTGTATCTTCCTGCCACATGTATCGAGCGAAATCCGGAGAGGTCTTTAACCAATCCTTTACCCTGTTTCTCGGGTTCATCGGATAAATTCTTGATTCGATCTAAAATCGTCCGCTGAATTTTCTTGTCGGGGATTTTGTCTATCAGAGCAAGACAGGTATCGGTGATGCGAATCCGGAATTTCAAAGCCCAAGCCTTTCATATGCTTCCGATAAGGAATGGGTTCTTCCGGCTTTGACGTCATCTATGCCTTTTTTGAGATGATTCATAAGCTTGGGATCAGACAGGACTTCTAAGGTCTCAAGCAGCCCCTCGTATAATTCCCAGCTCATGACCGCCATAACTTCCTTGTTTCTTCTTGTAACGGCAAGGATCTCATGTTTGGCGGCCTGATAAGGGAGCTTCATGAATTTATTTCTTGCTTCAGTTATGGGTATTTTTTTCATTCCAATATCCTCCCCGGTCAAAACCGTATTATATTTCACAAAATGCACATCTTAGCGTACATATAGATGTACGCCTTGTCAACCCGCTTTTTAGAAGAGCCTCCCTGCACATCCACCTTGCCCTATTTCGTCAGTTGGCTGGATATCCTGCCCCAGACCCTTCATAGGCGTCACCTATCCTTATAATTTGGTTTGGAGGGACTCTGCCAGGAGCAGGGCCTTTTTGAACTTGTATTTCTTGATAAGCCGGTCCAGATCGGCAATGTCTGTGCTGAATTCAGAGGGCCACTTGAGATCTTTGATCTTGGACATGGCTTCCTTGCAGGGTTTCGGTTTCCGGGTTTTCAGATGGGGAAGCCTGTTGGGTGGTTCACGCTTCCATGAGAGAGACTTTGTATTTCTTCAAACGGGCATCATGGGTCAAAAGGGTAAAGCCTTCTACTTTTGCCTGGGCGACGAGCATCCTGTCAAACGGGTCTCTGTGATGTGGAGGAAGGTCTTTCACAGCATGCGCATGCTCGACGGTGATATCAAGCATTTCAAAGGGTTGACTTTCCAGAACTCTCTTGAAATTCCGGGGAATTTCCAGTTTACCTAACGCCTCTTTGATTCTTATTTCCCAAACTACCACAGCACTGACAAAAACAAGATTCTTACCCTCGGCGATTGCAGCCCTCGATTTTTCTTGAAAGTATAGGTTGATCGTTGAGCCACCATAAGAGAACATGGGTATCAAGCAAGAGATTCATTTGTCCACCATACCAAAGGCATCAGCAATATCCGAAGGCAGTTCGTCAAAATCATCGGCTATCTTGATTTTCCCCTTCAATGCCCCGGGCCGACGTGGTTCCTCGCTTTGTTTATATCGCACGAGTTTTGCAACCGGTTTCCCGGCCTTGCCAATGACCACTTCCTGTCCTGCCATCACCTTCTCCACAAGTGCCGACAACTGGGCCTTTGCCTCTGAAATATTGGTTATAAGCATAACGGTTACCTCCCAATATATAGTCTGGCCAGATCTGGTCAGAAAGTCAATGCTTTTTTCATTTTACACATGGATTGTTCCATCGTAGACTCGTTTCTAAATAAACTTTAAAGAATAAGCTCTTAGCCGATATTGACATGCTGCGGATGGTCCGACCTTGTCCGGCTCATTACAAAGTGTTGTTTTTGCCAGCCTGAATAGTAGGGAATCGTGTCCGATTTTTGGCGTAATGCAAACAAAGTTCTCTCCATATTGATACGCCTTCCCGCTTTAAAACGGGAGCTGATCGAAAAAGAAACTTTCACACGATTATTTACCGCCCAGCCTGTCCCGCACTCGGGGCTTCGCTCAAGACACAAAGAACGCTAAGGGTTCACTCAAAAATAAGTTCGCAGAATTGGCGCTTAGATTTTGGCCATATTTAGTTGCTGCGATTGAGTGAACCCACAGAAATAGTGGGCTATTTAGAGGATTTTGCGATTGAGCATCAGCTGAAGATGGCCTGAAGTTGAGATGTAAAATGTGAAGAGCACCAGGAAAAAGTCAAGAGAAAAGATTGACCTTTTTTAGGCAAAACTCCTCCGTTCCGATCAAAGCCGGTTTTTGAAAATGAGACTGGCTGAGCATAACAATTGCACTTTTAAATGTTCGCATTCCGGCTTTACAGGTGGAAAACCCTGCCCATAATGTCCGACTTTGGCAAACTGGCATGACTAGATCTCTTGAGTTTTCAAGGATCAGAGCACCTTGGAGCCATAATTATGAATTCGGACGGGCAGGGTGGCATCCTTCACAGAGCCGTCAGTAGTGTCCACCTAATCAGGGGAACATTGCGGCAGTTATTTAAATAGCCATCCTGTCCGCCGAAACCGCGAAAACCGTAAGCGCAAAGGTTAAGTCCAGTGGAATCTGGGCTTACAGTTTAAGCTTTATTCCATATAGTTCCTGTACCATGCTTCGCCATTGACCTAAGGGGCGATCCTTTTCAAAAGCAGCTTCGAGTGCGCCTGTTTTATTCCATTTTCCCCGGAGGGACGGCCAGGTCATGAGATAATAGCCTGCCCGTTCTTCCGGTTTGACTTCTGTATTACGGAGTCGCTGCGGCATATATGTTTGGGAGGTCCGCATCAGACACATACCCATACGGAGATATCGACGGCCAATGCCAAAGTCAGCGTGTTGCCCGGCTGCCTCACGACGTTTATAGTCGGCCATCAAGTCTTCTGGGCCATGTAAACCCATGTGATTGCCAGACTGAACGATATAGTCTTTGAGAATACGATTGCAGCGTTTTGCTACTTTACCGGTATAGGTTTTACCCTCGGGGCCACCGGTTTGTTTGACCCTGGGGATAATGCCTGTGTATGATACCAGATTGTTCAATGGCTCTTGCTCGTGGGGGTTCCCAATTTCAGCGGATACCCCTGCAGCTAAAACGATGCCGATACCACGAATAGTTGTGAGAAATGCGCCTTGTGTCTGCGCAAGCCATACAGCAACTTCGTGCTCCAGTTGGTTTATACTATCTTGCAGGCATCTAAAATGCTTGACATGCTGCGTTAATGAAAGTTGGAGGGTGCTGATGTATTCATCTGGCGTATTGAGCACATGTGCAGCATATTCCTGAAGCTTAGCTGCAGTACTTTCAGGGTTTGATGTGCCGTATCGATGCAAGATTCCAATCAGCTTTTGTTTTTTCCGACGACGGATCTGGTGTGGACTGAATCGGTTTTCCATTAGGTACAATGAGCTTTCTGAGAATGAGCAAATGCCACTTTTCTTCTCATCCAGAAATCCAGGAAAGAGACGATCAACAACCGTATGCGTTCGATTTTTCACTTCCGTTGACATGGCAACAAGCTTTCTTCTGTGACGAACCAATGTACGGAGGTTGCGATAGATACCGGATTGAGCAGGGGAACAATTGCCTCTGCGGTTAAGCAGCATTGATGCAATACCCATTAAATCCAGGCGATCGGTACTGGCTTGTATATTTGCCCGCTGTTCCTTGGCATCATGGGCGTTGACACCGGCGACGATCCATCCTCCAGATCGTAAAGTGTTGACAAAATTTTCGGCATAAGAGCCTACGTCTTCACCGCCAAAGAAAACATGTTTAGGGTCTATTTGACGATGACTGCAAGATCGGGTTACCTGTTCGGTAAGGTATTCAATCCCTTCAGGGGAGTTTTTGATGGAAAACGGTTTTCTGAGAATATGGCCATTGCCGTTACAGAACATGACAACATGGTCCTTTTTAGCGTAATCGATTGGCACGCACATAACTTTTGTACCGTTTCCGGCTTCTTCAAATAGAGTAAGCAGTTCTTGACTTTGGTTTACATAAATGTTTTTCTTTTTCATGGTGAAGCTCCTCTTTTGTTTTGCAGCTGCTGAATTGCAGACTGCTCTTAAATGTGCCACCGGTATATCCGGATGGCTAATAAGAAAATGGAGCTTCACCTACACTATGTCAAAAAAATTGCCCAAGGAGCTTGGTCACCAGCAAATTATCTAATGGCGGCCCGAGTTATAGAGTTGAGGAGGCTTCGCGAGCTCACCCTAAAGGGCTCGCTCGCCTCCCCAACATCTATAAC
>PVMK01139676.1_pt1 | contig 27046 bp, 26 predicted proteins | sample 1853481 | NCBI WGS metagenome assembly PVMK01 (sample SAMN08533507, study PRJNA380276) | Marine sediment metagenome, whole genome shotgun sequencing project. | reverse complement strand
GGCTAAAACCCAATCATGATCAACTTCATCCTGTATGCCAGCGCAGCCCTGATCTGGGGGTCGACCTGGCTGGGCATCAAACTGCAACTCACCCAGGTACCGCCGATCCTCTCGGTGGGATATCGTTTTTGTCTGGCATCCTTGATCCTGTGCATCTACTGCCTTTTGCGAAACAAAAGGCTGGTATTCTCCTGGCGGGATCACCTCTTTATGGCCACCCAGGGATTCAGCCTTTTCGGCCTGGGTTATTGCTTGAGTTATCTGGCAACTTCGTACCTGACCAGCGGATTGGTGGCAGTCGTCTTCTCCACCATCATGATGTGGAACATCCTCAATTTGAGATTGTTCATGGGGCAGCCTGTCGCCTGGCGGGCATTCTGGGGCGGGCTGCTGGGCCTGTTCGGAATATTCATTATTTTCCGGCACGACCTTTCGGCTTTTACCGCTACCCGGGGGTTGATCGGGTTGAGTATGGCACTTATCGGGGCGTATCTGGCCTCGGTGGGCAACGTGGTGGGCGCACGCAACGCCGCAGCCGGTGTTCCCGTCACCCAGGCCAACGTCTATGGCATGGCCTACGGCGGCCTGCTGACTCTGGCGATACATTTCGGGAGCGGCGGAGAACTCACCATGGACTGGTCTGTCGGCTACCTGGCGCCGATGCTATATTTGACTGTATTCGGCTCGGTGGTGGCCTTCGGGTGCTACATGCTTCTGATCGGGCGCATCGGCGCGGAATATGCGGCTTATGTCACCCTTTTGATGCCGATCATCGCTTTACTCCTTTCAACAATTTTCGAAAATTTCATTTGGACCACCAATGCCGCCATTGGGGTTGTCGTCGTTCTTGTCGGCAACCTGTTCATTTTAACGCCGGCTGCAACTCTAACCAGAGTATACCGCAGGGTCAGGGCTGATTAGAGGATCTAAGGCTAATGTTTATAACCACGAAACACACGAAACACACGAAAAAATCGGTATCCTTCATATGACGCCAAAAGTAGTTTACACTTTTTATCGTAGGTTGGGTTGTGCGGGCGTAAACGTCGGGTAAAGCTTAGTTCAACTAAATAACAACTTCCTGCTATCTAACGTAATTTTTCTGCAATAGCATTACCCAACATTAAAGTCGCTTAACCCAACCTACAACTACGACGCTCAAAATTAAAAACAGGGCAAAAAAGCGTAAACCGGTAAATGAAGAATGCCAAAAAATAAACCCATTTTATTTCGTGTCATTAGAGAGTATAACTGAAAAAAGGACCCGTAAGCCATGGAAAAAAAAGCACGAATTGCCTTTGTCTCTTTTAGATTGGAAAGCAATTTTCACGCACCGGTAGTCGGCCGGCAGGACTTTGTTCCGGACGACTACTTTGCCGGAGAGGCGTTCGAACGCCTATTCACCGAAGGGGCTATCAGGGTACCCAAAGAGTTCATCGGCTTCAGTGAAACCATGGACACCCTGCGGGCATGGGAATGGGTTTGCATACACCACCGATCTCACCTCCATTGAGGATGCGGTTTCATCGATGCTTGAGCGTAGCGTCGATCCCGGTCTTCCGGCTTTATTATTCGCCGATCCGGCAGACAATCCCGGAGGGGGTGGAAGGGGCAATACCACCTATATCCTCAAGGCCATGCTGGAAGCGGACGTGAAGGACGCCTTATTGGGTTGCATGTTTGACCCGCCGATGGCCGATAAAGCCCATCGACTTGGTGTCGGTGCTGAGTTCACCTGCACCTTCAACAGCCAGGATAAAACCCGATTCTCCGAACCCTTGATTTGCCGGGCCGCGGTCGAGGATTTGCAGGATGGCGACTTTGTGGGTCGGCGCGGTCTTATGAAGGGAGTTCAAATGGATTTGGGCCCCTGCGCGTTGCTTCGCATTGGCGGGAGTGCGGGTGATCGTCATCAGCAAGCGCAGACAATGCTGCGAACCCATGATGATCGAACGTTTCGGCGTGGATCTTCGCACACTGCGTAGCTTGGTAGTCAAATCCCGCGGCCATTTCCGCGCCGGCTTTGACGATATTTTCGCGGACGAACAGATCGTTGAAGTTGATGCCCCGGGCTTGACCACACCGGTGCTTAGCCGGGTGCCCTATGAGAATATCCCCCGGCCCATGTACCCTCTATACCCCAATATGGCATGGGTGGTCACTGTTCAAACGAGGTTTGCTTAAGCCTAATCAAGATAACAATCAACGGCAGACTTATCTGCAAGAACTTTTACGATCCGAATCGGTGTCCTGTTGAAAACCTTTATTCTTACCGAAAAGCCCTCGGTGGCGATGGATTTTGCACGTGCACTCGGTTTACGCGGCAAAAAAGACGGGTATCTTGAAAACGACAGATACATAATCACCTGGGCGGTGGGACATCTGGTAGAGCTTTTTGAGCCGCAAGACTACAATCCGGCCTGGAAAAAATGGAGTTTTGAAAACCTTCCCGTCATCCCGGATACTTACAGATACAAGCCTATAAAAAAGACAGCCAGGCAGCTTAAAATAATTTGCAGACTCCTGTCTGAAAAAAACATCGCTAAAATCGTCGTGGCAACGGATGCGGGCCGCGAAGGGGAAGTTATCGCCCGCACGGTGCTAGCGGCCGCCCGGCCCGGCAAGATGATACAAATATACCGCTTCTGGACAAGCCAGGCCCTGACTCCCGCAGTTGTCAAAAGCCAGATGAACTCCCTTAAGCCGGCAACAGCCTATGACAGGCTCTGGGATGCGGGAAGGGCCAGACAGATCGCCGATTGGCTTGTGGGAATGAACGGATCAAGGGCCGCTACCATCAGGCTGAAGGATTTGTTCAGTATCGGCCGGGTCCAGACGGCGGTGCTGGCCTTGCTTGTGGAAAGACGAAAGGTACGTGACGACTTCACGCCACAGCCCTATTGGCTGGTGAAAGGAACATTCAGGGGTGAAAAAGGGACCTGGCAGGGATTATGGGTCCATGAAGGAAAAAGCAGGCTCACCTCCCGTGAGGAGGCCCGGAAAATTGTAGCCGGCATTGAAAACCGGCCGGGTGTGGTGAAGTCGTCCAAAAAAACCAAAAAGAGCCAGCCGCCACCGCTTCTCTACTCCCTTACCGATCTGCAGCAGGATGCCAATATTCGTTTCGGTTTTTCCGCCAAACAGACCCTTGAAATAGCGCAGGGCCTGTATGAAAGAAAAAAATGCCTGTCGTATCCCCGAACCGACTCCCGGGTTCTGGGGTCAAAAAGCGTCTCCATGGTACAGGGGCTGGTTCAGAAGCTGACCAAGGCGTATGCGGATGTTTTTTCAGGTATCGATCCGGCCCTGACCCGGGCGAGCAACAAGCGGGTGTATAATGACGCCAAGCTTACGGATCATCATGCCCTGATTCCCCTGGCGCCTCTGCAGGGGAACTGTACCGACTGGGAAAAGAAAATTTATGAGCTTGTTCTGAAACGGTTCGGGGCTGCCTTTTATCCGGACTGTATTTTCGAGGTTAGAGAGATCCTTACAAAAGTGGATGAAGACCTGATTTTTCGTACAATGGGCAGAGTGATCATCCGGTCGGGCTGGCAGTCCCTTTTGAAGCCGGAATCAGGCAAGGCGAAAAAGGGCCTTGACGAACCTGAGCAGGAAGATCTTCCGCCCCTTGAAAAGGGTGATTGGGGAGATGTAATCAAAAGTGAGATCGAAGATAAAAAGACCTCCCCGCCGCCGGAATACACCGAAGCGCTTTTATTAAAGGACATGACCAACCCCGGCAGGTACGTGGATGAGGCCGATCTTAAAAAAATTTACCGCGGGGATGTGGGCCTGGGAACCCAGGCAACCCGGGCCCAGATAATAGAAACGCTTCTTGCCCGCAGCTATCTGCGCAGAGAAAAAAGACGACTCCATGCAACGCAAAAAGGCGTCTTTTTGATCGATACTTTGAAAAAATTCAGTACGGCCGGAACCCTGGCCTCGCCGGAGAAAACCGCCTTGTGGGAGATGGAACTTGCGCGGATTGCGGCAGGAAAAGGTTCGGTGGAAGTGTTTCTGGGGGAAATCGAAAACTTCGTCAGAGATACGGTACGGGAGTTTTTGGAAAGCGAAACCGAAGAAGTTCAACGTGAAGCTGTGGGGCGTTGTCCTTTGTGCGGCCGGGATGTCGTGGAGGGCTATAAAACGTATGCGTGTTCCGCAAAAAGAAAGGCGGACGGCGGATGCCGGTTTGTCATCTGGAAGAAAATAGCCGGAAAGAGGATCTCGCCCGGAGCGGCGGCGATGCTTCTGAACGGAAAGAGCGTCGGGCCGTACAAGGGGTTTGTATCCAAAAAGAAAAAGAGGTTTTCAGCCTCCCTCAGGCTGGTGTGTGAAGATGGAAACTGGGTGGTCCGATTCCTGTTCGACAATTCCGGCCAAATATCGAAAAGCAAGGGCAAAACCGACCCCCTCAGGTGATGCGCTAAAAAAATCTTCTGAAAACATAAAAGATTTCGGTACCTGTCCCGCCTGCGGAGGAAAAATCATCAAGGGCAGACGGGGCTACGGGTGTTCTAACTGGAAGGCGCAGGACGGCGGCTGTCGTTTCGTGATATGGGAGATGATCAGCGGAAAAAGACTCACCCCTGCCAATATTAGAACCCTCACAGGTGGTAAAACCACCAGAAAATACGTGTTCAAGACGCAAAACGACGGGAAATTCAGGGCCAAACTCAAACTTGAAAAGAGCCCAAGCGGTAGATGGGAAACGGTAATGCTCGAAAGGGAAAACTACTGAAAGAAAATTCCCCGAACAAAAGCTCGGGCTTCGTGAAAAAGCTGATAATGGGATATAGGGGATCTCGATGTCTGTATATTTACCTGTTCATGGCTTATTTCCAGATCACATCAACTTGACCGGAATCCTTGATTATCTAAAATGGATTTTTCTGACTCACTGCGAATTTCTCGAATACTCTTATCTATGTCAGGGACCCGCTCAAATCCCATACCTTGCCATATTCCTTCAAGCTTTTCCACCCGTTTTAATCGACTCGATTCGGTTTTCATCAAAATAAACTCAATGAAATCATTAATTTCAGCAAGTCTGGCTTTTGGAATTTTAAACAGGTTTTGTTTAACTTTTGTAATATTTATTTCCTCGATTGCCATTCCAAATCCTCCTTTTCAAGCCCCCAATCATCCTTATTGTGAGACAGGATGACAGGATTGACAAGATAGTTTCGTAACAATATGAGTGAGTGAGCCGTAATAACCTCGATAAAATCGCTATGCTATTTTATTAAACACGGCTTCGCCGCTCCAAAAAAAGGAATTCCAAACCAAATTCATGGTAGGGGTTTTTATGCCACTTCTCTTGCAGAGCTATCCCATGGACGATTTTGCAAGGGATATAGCATAATTCCCTATTCAGAGTCAATTTAAAACAGGATAGCTAACCGCAGACTATCCGAATGCTTGGCACCATATTTTTACATTTTACGGCTATTGAGAAAAGTTTGGGATTGATTAGCGGAAACTTTCCCTGTATGTTTACCGGTAATATGATCCTATTAAAAACGATGCCTGTTTGAGGGGTTGCAGCCATAGCCGTCAGGCTAAGAATATGGGTAGATGGTGCATGAGAGAAATCTCAATTTACAAATTACAAATCCCAAATAAATTACAAAAAGCAAATTACAACTCTCAAACAAAAGCCAAAAACCAATATCGAAACAGACTTGTTTGGGTCATTTTGTAATTGGAATTTGGAATTTGGAATTTGTTTGATATTTGGTTATTGAGATTTGTGATTTGCCGTCTAAAAACATCAAAATGTTAACAATATAAGCTTAGCCTGACGGCTATGGGGTTGCAGCCCAGGGGACGACATGGCAGATGATACTATGACCAAAAAAGAAGTTTTATCGATCGTCAATGAAAACAATATCGAAATGATCCGGTTTGTTTACATTGACAATGAGGGCGTGATTCGAAGCTACATTTCGACAGCCCAGGCGCTGGAGGGCGATCTTGATAACGGGCATCCCTTCGCCATCGCCATGCCGTTTTTCAGCGTTCTGGACGATCTTACACCGGAGACCCGCTTTGGGTGCGTCGGTGAAATCCTCGGCATTCCCGACGTCGACTCCTTTCGCATCCTACCGTATGTCTCTGATTCGGCCATGATGATCTGTGATTTTGTTAATAAAAATGATCATAGTGCCAGCACTCTATGCAGCCGGACCCTGTTGAAAAACTTCTTAAGCACTTTAGACTTCGAAGTAAAAGCTGCTTTTGAAAACGAATTTTATTTTTTGAAGCGAGATGAATTCGGCCAATTGGTCCCGTTCGACGATAGCCTTTGTTTCGCAACCAAAGGGATGAATGAACAGCACGATATTGTACTTGATATTATCCGCTCGCTTAGAAATCAGGGACTGATTGTTGAGAAATACTATCCGGAATACGGCCGCGGACAAGTTGAAATCGTTTATCGGTATGACGATGCGCTGAAATCAGCTGACAATCAGGTGTTTTTCAGAGAAACCTGCCGAGGAGTTTGTTTCAATCACGGTATTATCGCCTCTTTTATGCCGAAGCCGTTTCCGCATCTTGCCGGCAGCGGCGCCCATATGCATTTTAGTCTTTGGAAAAACGGGAAAAACCTGTTCTACGATCCGGCAGTCGAGAAAGGGCTTGCGGAATTCGGACGGCACTTCATCGGCGGCATTCTCAAACATCTCAAGGCGCTTTGCGCCTTTACCGCTCCAACGGTTAATTCTTACAAACGTCTTATTCCCCACAACTGGGCATCTGCATACACCTGCTGGGGTTACGACAACCGTGAGGCTGCCGTCAGAGTCATCACCGGCATGAAAGACAACGAGGAGAAATCATTCCACATTGAATACAAACCGGCCGATGCTGCCGGCAATCCCTATTTAGCAATTCTGACCGTGCTGGCCGCAGGAATTGACGGTGTGAATAATCGTATCGAACCGGGCGACGCTGTTGCCGTCGATCCCCATGACCTTCCGGCCGGGGAAAAAAAGGCGCGCGGTATCGAACGGATGCCCGAAACCCTCGGTGAAGCGGCCAACGCGCTGGCGGCCGATTCTTTTTTCGCGGAGCTGCTGAACAATGTCTTTATCGAGGAGTATTTAGCATTGAAGCGTTTTGCCTGGACCACATACATTCAGCACGTATCCAACTGGGAATTGGAGAAATACGCAGAAACGTTTTAACCCACACACCAACAGACGTTTAAAAAAAGAAAGGAGGAAAAACATGAGAGTGAGCAAATGGATAACAGGACTCTTAGCATTGGGCTTAATCTTCGGCCTGATGGCCGTTCCGGCCGTTGCGGACAAGAAGCCGATTAAGATCGGTGCCATCGTCGAGCTGACGGGAGATGCGGCCGAAATGGGTATTGAAAATCAGTACACAATTGAGGTAGCTGAATCCCTTTTGAATGCCGGCGGGGGTATCGAGGGATATCCGGTTGAAGTGATCATCGTGGACGGCGGTTCCGACCCGGCAGTCTTTGCCACCAAGGCGCATCGGTTGCTGGATAATGAAAAAGTGATTGCGGGCATTGGAGGGAACGACATTTCCTATGCTACGGCTGCGGGGGCGGTGTTTGCCAAATCCAAAGTGCCGTATGCGGACATAGGCGGAACAACACCGACAATTCCTTTGATCAGTGAATTCATGTTCATGGCTCCCGGACCGGACAACGATCAGGGGCGGGCTGTTGCCAAATATGTGGTTGAGAAGCTCGGCTACAATACCTTTGCCATCTTCAAGGATATCGCCAGCGCTTATGGAACCAAACTGACCGAATATTTCATTCATTTTGCCAAACATTTTACCGGCAAAGAAAATCCGGTGCCTCTTGTTTTAACTTACCAAACCGGCGATACAGATTACGCAGCCCAATTGACGCGTTTGAAATCCAAAGCAAAAAAATTGGGTATTCAAGCCGTCATACTACCGACCTGGCCTCAGGATGCCCCGACTATCGCAAAACAAGCGCGTGACATAGGCATCGATCTGCCGCTCATCGGCACCGATGGCGTCGATACGTCTGCCCTGACCGACGTCGGGGGCGATGCGGTCGAGGGAATGATTTTTTCCACCCATTTTCATCCGGACCAGCCCAACTTGCCGGAAATGGCGGAAAAATTCGTGGCTGCCTACCGCAAAAAGCACGGTGATGACCCGGGTGCATTTGGAACCATGGGGTACGACGCCTTGATGATTATGGCTGAAGCTATCCAGGCAGTCATCCGAGAAAAGGGTTCCCGCCTGGTGGGACAAGGCCGGCCTGGCCGAAAAACGACTGGCGACACGTGATGCGCTGCTGAAGGTCAAGTTTACGACGACGACACAGTCTTTCAGGTTCACCAAAGAAGGCTGGCCGCGTAAAGGACAGATCTGGAAGGTGGTGAAAAAGGGCAAACGTGATTTTCATGATTTTCAGTCTTACGAAAGTTATACCCCGCAGGGCATCGAAACCATGCCCTTTAAGTAAAGTCGCATTTCGATCTGGCAGACCTAACAGATATTCTAACCGCTCATGGGTTGAGGTTTCAGCATAGCCGCTGGCCGTCTTGTTTGATCGAAAAAGAGCCTTCGGGCTTGCGGCATTTATCAGAAAGCGGGCTTGGCTCTAACATTGGCTACGGCTTATTTGTAGGTTGGGTTGAGCATCCCGATATCTTTTGTAGGGTTTCGTTCCTCGACCCAACCTACTTGCCAGCCATTTTTGTGCTATTAGCGAAACCCAACAAAATGGCCGAAGATAGAACCATACCCCAATAAGCGAATATTGAATCATGAATATCGAAGGAATGTATTCTAATTTTTAAATAGTAATTGGACAGGAGCATCAGGATCATCAGGATAGAGCGGCCTTCGGCCGAAGGGTCTCTCGCCACAGGCGAGAAAAATCCCATCAATCTTGTAAATCCTGTCTAAAAAAAATAAAATTAGAATCAATTCAACATTCTTTCTACATACTACATTCGAAATTCGTTATTCTGCGGTTCGCTGTTCGGTAACTCTGAGTCTCATACGAAGCGTTTTAGATTGATAAAGGAGCGTATCGGTGCCCGATCATTTTGCGGCCGGTGAAAACAGTGCGGATATTCTGCAGCTCATAAAGCTGAAAAAATATTTCGGTGGGCTGAGGGCGGTGTCTGATTTCAGCATGAATTTGCGCTTGGGTGAACTCAAAGGACTTATTGGACCCAACGGCGCCGGCAAGAGTACCGTCTTTAATCTTATCTCCGGATTGTACAAGCCCACTGCCGGCCAAGTGCTGCTTGAAGGTGAAGACATTACCGGTCGAAGACCGGATTTCATCGTCGGCAAGAGGGTGGCCCGCACCTTTCAGACTGTAAAGTTGCTCGCAAACCGCTCCGTGCTGGAAACCATGATGACTTCGTTTTTTCTGGCATATGACTACAATGCTCTCAGCGCGGTACTGCAAACTTACCGCTATCGGCGGCAGGAGAAAGAACTTGAACAGCAAGCAGTTCAGTACCTGGCCAAGCTGGGAGTCGATCACCTGAAAGATGAATACAGTGACGAACTGCCTTACGGGTTACAGCGAAAAGTCAGTATCGCCGCAGCGTTGTGTCTTAATCCCCGCGTGTTGCTGCTTGACGAGCCCATGGCAGGCCTGACACGTCCGGAAAAAGTCGAGTTATCCGATATTGTGCTGAAGCTCCGGGAAGAATTAGATTTGAGCATCATTTTGGTAGAACACGACATGAAGGTCATTATGAACCTGTGCGATTCGATCGCTGTTATGAACAACGGCATGCTGATCGCGGAAGGCTCCAGCGAGGAGATCCGCAGCAATCCGGAAGTTATTCGTTCCTATCTGGGGAAAAGCACCGCATGAACGAGCATCGATTGCTTGAGCTGAGTCGGCTGACAACGGGCTACGGCAAAAAAACGGTTGTACGGAATATCGATCTTCACATTGGTGAGGGCGAAATCGTGACATTGATCGGATCAAATGGTGTCGGAAAAACTACCATCCTGAGGACGATCATCGGTCAGCTCAAACCCTGGGGCGGGGAACTTCTTTTCAAAGGCCGGAATATGGCCGGTCTGCCACCGCATCGCATTGCCTCGCTGGGTGTCGGCTATTGCCCCGAGGGCCGGCACATGTTCGGCAATCTGACTGTGATGGAGAATCTAGTCGTCGGCGGCTACCTGCTGAAAACCAAAGAGGAGTTCCGTCGGAATTTGCAATGGGTCTATACGCTGTTCCCACGGTTGCAGGAGCGCAGCCATCAGCTGGCCGAAACCTTGAGTGGCGGCGAACAGCAAATGTTGGCGATTGCCCGTGCGCTGATAACCCGGCCGCAGTTGCTCCTGCTGGACGAGCCTTCCCTGGGGCTGGCACCGATCATCGTCGAAATGATCACCGACACACTCGTCCAAATCAACAAAGCCGGATTTTCCATATTCTTGGTGGAGCAGAATGCCCAGCTGGCCATGGAAATTTCGAACTACGCTTTTGTCATGGAAAACGGGACCATTGTTCATCAGGGCCAACCACAAGATCTGCTTGAGGACCGTAATCTCGTCGATATATATCTCGGTTTCGATTGATTCCAGACCGCGGCATTTAGCTTGGAAAAATAGCTGTGACTCCTTAACTTTCGAGGGATTGCATGAAAATTGGACATGGGTCTAATTCAGGAATTAAAGGATTGAGGAATTTGAGAATTGAAGGAATCCTATCTGTCTTAATTTATTGATTTTATCTTTTAATCCCTCAATGCCTAAATGCCTAAATTCCTCAATTTGGCGCTAATAGGTATAAATAATGTCCAAAAAAAAGACTTATTTTTCTAGCATTTTACGAAATCTGGATTCTCGACTTTTGCAACATCAGGGTTAAAGCACCCGGCGGAGGAGGAGAAGGTTGAACTATTTTCTGCAGCAGCTTATCAATTCACTAGGTTGGGGTAGCCTTAATGCGATGATGGCTGCTGGCTATACCATGACATTTGGACTCATCGGCCTGGTGAATTTCGCTCACGGCGAAGTCATGATGGTCGGCGCTATGGCCGCTTTTCTGGTAACGGTCATATGGGAACTGCCCTTCTGGGCCGGTTGTCTGGCTGCCATTGCGGGATCAATCATTATCGGCCTGGTCATCGAGCGTATTGCATTCAAACCCCTTCGGGGGGCCGGTATGATCACACTCTTTATTACATCACTGGCCGCTTCCTTCGGGATCCGCACCTTGTTTATCATGCTGATGACCGATAAGCTGAAGCCGTTCCCGGTTCCAAAATTTTTCCGCGGAGCCATCCTGCTCGGTGAACTGATTGTGTTTAGGAAAACCATTGTCATTGTGCTGTTGACCCTTGTTATCGGCGGGCTACTGCTCTATTTCGTTAAATACACCAAAACCGGGGTCGCCATGCGCGCCATGTCCTACGACCCCGAGATCGCCAACACGATGGGGGTCAACACCGAACGGGTCATTATCATTACGTTTATTCTATCATCGTTTCTGGCCGGTGTAGCGGCTCTCATCTGGGGTATCAAGTTCGGCTCGGTAAAATGCAGCATGGGCGTCATTCTGGTGGTCAACGCGTTTATTGCTTCGGTTCTCGGGGGTATCGGAAACATTTTCGGGGCCATAATTGCCGGCTATATAATAGGTGTGGGCGAGACGCTTTTTGTGGCCTATCTGCCCGATACCCTTGTGGGATTGAGACCCCTGTTTGTCTGGATTGTCTTTTTCGGTCTGCTTATTTTCAGGCCTAGCGGCCTTTTTCGGCCCAACATCAAATAACGGCGCTGATTATTTTTTCTTTGTCACATTATCAGAGTAAAAATATTTTATTCGAATTTCAAAATGTTGTAATTTTAATTGAAAAAATGAACTAAAGTTTGAAATGAACTAAAATGAGCTAAAATTGTGGTATTCTGTCAATTTTATAAAAAGAGATAGAGCGTAGCGTTTCCTTAATTTTAGGCATTTTAGGCAATTTAGGTCACTTTAGGCATTCGTTGATTCCGCTATATAAGCCTATTATAGCAAGGGGCTGAAGTAAAAATAGATATGATAAAGTAGCATTATGAATTACGTCAAAAATGCAATTACTGTCGCAATCTTTATCGGGTTATTGCTCCTGGCGGAAAGATTTCTGCCCGGTTTCTGGCTGACGCTGCTGCTGCTCTTCGGAATCAACACTATTCTGGCTGTGTCGCTGAATATCACCAACGGTTGGGCGAACTTATTTTCACTCGGGCATGGCGGAATCATGCTCGTGGGCGGATACGTAGCCGCATTTTTGACACTGCCTGTTTCCTTTAAACACGACCTTCTTGACCTGGCTCTGCCGGCTGCCATTTTGAATCATCAGGTTTCGTTTTTACCGGCGCTGTTGATCGGCGGCATTGTCGGGGCCCTATTCGGTGTTATTCTGGCGCTTCCGGCCATGCGACTCAAAGGCCTTTATTTTTTGTTGGCCACCTTGGGTCTCAACTTCATCACCATCACCATTGTTGAAAATATACCGGAAATTACCAACGGTCCCGATGGGTCTGCGTCAATTTCCGGCACACACCAACATTTGGTGGGTCTGGGGGATTGCCTTCCTGCTGATCGCCGTCTGTTTGCGCCTGCGGCGCTCTTTCTTCGGCCGGGCATTGATCTCCATTGGACAGGATCAAGATATGGCCGAGCACATGGGCGTCAACCTGCTCAAGTACAAGGTGTATGCATTCGGGCTGAGCTCTTTTTTTACGGCCATCGGCGGAATCCTGTGGATCCATTTGATTCTTAATCTCTATCCACGCGTATTCGGTCTTCACCTAGTCTTCAATGTCGTCACCATGATTGTCATCGGTGGACTGGGAAGCATCAGCGGGGCTGTCATCGGCGCCGCCTTCATCACCGGATTTGTCGAAATCCTGGCACCCATCGAGGAAGGGTTCAGTTTTCTCGGCCTCTTTGAAGTTCCACGAATGTTTGGGCTGACAACGTTGTTGCTGGCTGCCTTTCTAATAATCATTCTGGTGTTGAGACCGGAAGGTATCATGGGAAACCGGGAATTCAGCTTCAGCCGTTTAAAAGCAGCTATTTTCAAACGGAGGCATAGAAACTCTGTCTGACCCTAATTGAGCGATACTCTATCATGAGGTACTGGGTACTGGGTATTAGGCCCTTATCGGTATTTTTCTGACAACATGTTGTAAGAAACTAAAGGTGTCAGGTTTCAGGTGTCAGGATTTAAAAATTATCAAATAACAAATACCAAACAAACCACAATGACCGAAATTCAAAATTCCAAACAATTGGCTTTCGATCTTGCCTGAGATTTGGATATTGTAATTTGGAATTTATTTGTAATTTGGTGCTTGTAATTTGTTATTTCTCTCCGAGCCGTAGGTTCGAATCTACGAGCGGAGGCCGTTTTATCCCGGTTAGACAATTGCAGTTCAAGTTTTGGCTCTGACAACTGCCCCGAAGGGGCCACTTTTTCCGAGACTACGCTCGGAAAAAGCTTAGTACCTATTTATTGAAATCACATCATGTTTGCGCATGATTTATGCCATAGCCGGATTGAACATCTAAGGAATTCTATCGATTTTTATAGAAATGACTGAGCGAAGCGACATCCACAAATCGTCATTCGTCAATCGTCAATTCCGGCTTTGCCGGGTTAGGTATTGGTGTTTATTGGGATTCAGCGTAAATTTTATATTTCTTCGTATAGTGAAATATTACTAATGCGGCAATAATTATTTAGACATGGTTTTCTACGATTTAAATGTTTATTTCACCGCCCCGATGAAATAAGTACAACAGAGATTTCACCCCGATGAAATAAGGGAAACAAAGATTTCATTGGGCAGGTTGGGCAGGCAGAGTCGCAGAGAACGCAAAGCCGATATTTTTTTCATTTGCCGCTGAGAGGCCGGCAAATGAAAATCTGCAAGCACTCCGTACTGTAGTTTACATAAAACTCGCAATTAAAGGGGCGTCAAAAGATTCAATGAATGCGATTTTGCCCGAAGGGCTGTTATTTTTCACTTTCTGCCCTTCCTGTCCGCCGATATTTTTGGAGGATCAGCAGAAAGGGAAAAGGCAAATCAACTCTGCGTCCTCGGCGACTCGAGCGCCATGTCGGGTCGTAGCTCGCAGAGCGAAAACCGAAGCGGGCGGTGAAATTATATAAACCACAATCAACCAGGTCCTACGCTCTCCAGTGCTGATACCGGCTAAATGTATCTCAGGCGTTGACAATACCGAAAACAATGTAATATCGGTTTTATATATTACATTTTCAACAACTTGCGATACTGACACATGTACTTAAAGCCCAATTAAAAGCGTCTTTCGGTAGTCTTTAGCCATACAGAAACTTACGGCCGTGAATAATTGCAGGTTGTTGCTGGATAACATTACAAAATGCATGTTATCCAGACCTTATTAACGGTAATAGCCAAGAAAAAAAACTATAGAATCACTGGTTCAATCTTGTGAATGTGTTGAGCACGTTTTTCCACAATACTCCGTAATATCAGAGTTATGAAGACTTTTTTCTCGCTTATCGGATATATCAGGAAAATGAAGAAAAATTTCCACATTTCCCGATTTCAATATTCGGTTTTAGCAAGCCATAACAAATTGAAATTTAGTTAAATGGTGTGAATACCAGGCGCGATTTCGGTACATGATATGACGCGTTTTTTCGGGATAGTAATAGTTCTGCTCGAAAAATATGGATGATGACAAACTAAAAATAAATCCACCTTTATTTATGGTCGGTATAAAAATTCATTGCTGGCGATGTGAAGCAAAAATGCCGGTAATTTCGCTTTTGGCCCCAAATGTTGACAATACTGAAGATCAAGTATGTCTTTTGTCGGGGATAGAAAATCTGCCAAATCAAGTTTTGTCATTTATTCAAATCAGAGTACCAACTTTCAAGTTAAAGTTTTCAAAAACGGCTAACACAAAATATTTTGCAAATACTTGTCCCAAATGTGGTGTATTGTATGGAGATTTTTTCCTTCATGATGAACCAGGCGCACCATTTTTTCCAGAGGATGAGGAAGATGCGAAATCCCTTTATATAAAGGAAATACCAATTTCAAGGCCTGTACAGATTAAAGCTGGTTTAAGCTTAGGACTTGGTGAAATAATTCTTTCGAATGCCAAAAAGGTATAGCAGGACAACTGCATGAAGATGGACAGGCTATATCGTGCGGCTTATTGAAATGCCTCATTTTGCATCTGCTGTGGTTCCCCTTAGATTTGACAGCAATGCGCCGTCTGCCACTTATGCTGGTTAGGTTTTCAAAGTATATCGAATATGATGTACCCCAGCATTTTAATAAGATTAAGATAAGTTTAAAAGTCAAAACGGACGAGACATGAGGTTATTTACTCCGACAACGTTGAAGATAAGTGCTATCGGTCTTAAAAATTTACAAGATGACAATTGGATGCAAGGTAATTTCCATTTTATAGCTGAAGAAGCATATCAAAAAAACACTAATATATTTCATAAAACTATCAAAAATGGATTTTTATTTTGTTTAGGAGAAAATTTTTACTCAGATTATCTGAAGCCTCATAAAATTATCACTGGATGTATAGAAAAAAATGAGGAATTATATTTAGATTTATACAATGGTCTAAGTCAACTAATAGATTTTTTTAAATATCATAGTTTAAAAATACAGAATAAAGATAAAGATTTATCTAAATACATTGATGAGGTCCTTGTTGAGTATGAGGAAACTGAAATTTCGCAGATTGGTTCAGAAAAATACACGGATTATCTAACAGGAATATGGAAATTGTTATTGAACGAAAATGCCATCGAGGTTGAAAAGTTGAAGCCTTTATATGCAGAAAATTATGCTGAACGTGTTTTTCATGACCGAGAATTGTGCGAGTATATTTCTACTAATTTACAGCAGTCTGGATTTGGTTGGGGTGAGTATGATACCCCATCTTCTGAAAAACCAAAAAAATGGATAGAACGTAATCGTTGGCATAGATGGGTTGAGAGAGCGGTTATTGCAAGAGATAGAGGGGACTGCGCTATCTGTAGTAAACATTTGGTTTTTGAGGCTGAAGAAAATAATATTGATCATATAGTTGCTTTATCTGTTGGTGGTACCAATGATTTAGTTAACTTACAACTTACATGCCCATTATGTAACAAGAAAAAATCTATCAAATCGCAAGCTGTGAGTAGTTCAATACCATCGTATTGGGGAAGTATTGTCTCAAGAAAAACCTAACCAGGCTAATTCAGCCGACGCAAAAAAGCCGCGCGGCTGATTAGCAACGTTATACAAGGCTATGAATAGATAAATCCTATGCTTTACAAATACCGGTCATTTAATAATTTTGGGCTGCAAATATTAACAAACCATGAGATATACTTTTCTACACCTGAGGAACTAAATGATCCATTGGAATGCCAATTCAAAAGTTTTCCAGTAACCGAAGAGATTAAGAGAAGACTAACGGAAGAGGAGCTTGCGATATTCAACCAGCTTTCACAAAAACTATACAATGAAAGAGACACGGATAATCTTGTTCCGTTATTTCAAGCTATTGAAAACAGATCAAAACAAGCTGGCATATTTTCTCTATGCCAAACGAATAAGGATCCGTCAATGTGGTCGCATTATGCGGATGGCCACAGAGGATTTTGTATCGGTTTTAGCAGAGCGTACTTTGAAGACCTCATTGCTAACTCATGGCAAAAGCTTTCAATAGTTGGCGGTGGTGAAGTTGACTATAGTGCTTCACCAAGGTATCAGAACGTTATTATTGATTACATAAAGAATTGCCGTTGCACCAAGAAAAAATCATCTGATGATCTTATCGAACAAGTGCTCATTTCAATAATTAATTCAAAATCAGATAAATGGAGTTACGAAATGGAATACCGGATGGTTCGCTTCTCAAAAGGGCTGCTATCAATTCAACCAGAAGCAATCAAAGAAATCATCATAGGACAGAAATCGAGCTCATCAGACAAAGCGATGCTTCTAAGCATATTAGAAAATCCGTCGCTAAAACATATTAAGAAAAAAATCGCAGATTTTTCACATAATTCGTATCTTATGAAGATAAACGATGTATAACAAAGGGCAGGAGCAGACGCTGAGAAAGCCGCGGCTTCACGAGAATTTCTGAGTAATTCGAGCTTATGGCGACGGCGCTGCTCAGCCCTGACGTTCGGCCGCGCAGCAATGGCGAATTTGGAAGTTAGCTAAATGGGATTGGGACGAGAATGACACATTCATCACAGATCTCCTTTGATAGGAACGAGGTGCTTGAACTTACAGGCAATCCCACGCAATCTAATTGGACGAATTTTCTGAAAACCCTCGCGGCTGAGCTTAAAGGCGAATGGATTTACAGAGGGCATAATGAAAAGAAACCGAAAAAGAAACACGAGGTTATGCTTACGATAGAGTCCAGCTTCGACAGAGAATTCTCGAATTTGTGGCTAGAGGATAGAAAAAAAATCAGTGGAATAAAGATACACCTTGGGATTTCAGGTGGGCATATGAGGCATACTTACTACGAGAATTTAAGCGAGCTGCGCACCATTTTAGAACCGATCTCCCAGCGAGGAATGACTTTTTGGAGTGGCTTTCCCTTGGAAGGCATTTTGAGATGCCATGTCGCTTGGTTGATTTTTCGTATTCTTTCTGGGTAGCTGCCTTTTTTGCCCTATCGGGGAAGGGCAGGGATAGGTATGGCTTTTTGCTATCACTATCTCTTGATTGGCTAAATGAAAACATTGAAAACCTCCAAAAACGTAATCTACCCCGAAAAAAGTTTTGCAATCAGGACTTTCACAATCCAGAACATTTTCATTGGTTTGCATTCAGCGGAGAGTGCCCGTTCAAAAAGATAATTGTGCCCGTCGCTCCAGGTCGAAAAAATGAAAGACTGATTGCTCAACAAGGACTCTTCCTTTGCCAGGGGGATATCAATTTGACGTTTGCCGAGGCACTGACACATACAATTAAAAACGTCCTAAAGAAGAAGAAAGTTATGCGATTGATCATTCTACCCTCAGAGTAGAGATCATTTATTTTGGAAGAGCTTTTGAAGACTAACGTTAAAGGAGCTGTATTGTTTCCAGATTTACAGGGATTTGGACAGTCTCTCAGAGACGACTTTCATAGACCCATCGACCGCCGGACGTCAAAGAGGTTTATCAGTGAGCTAGAGGTCTCCATTTCTAAGACTTCATGGTTTTAGAACTACATCCATTGATCATTAAGTGAGGCCGAACAGCAGAATTCAGCTGACACAAAAAGGCGGCGGAATTTTGTGCAAATTTGAAATGCCTTGGTCGGCTTTTAGTGCATCTGATTCTGAGCGTTCGGCGTTGAAAAATATCGGAAGGACATATGAATTTAAAAATTGGTAGCACCTTCATCAGTCATTCAGCGAGAGAACCAGATCAATCAGTTACTCGGACTCTCAAAGGCACTTCAGGAGGTGGGAATCGATGTTTGGTGGGATGTAGATGGGTTAGAAGGTGGAGATGTTTTCCCGGTAGAAATTTTGGAAGCGATCATTCGCCAAAATTTCTTTATCTTTGTTGTCTCTAATCAATCAATCTCATCAAAATGGTGCCTGCGGGAGTTGATTAGAGCTACAGAGCTAGACAAAGACATTAAGCCGTTAATTTTGGAGCATGTGTCCCATGAGGAGTGTCCTCACGAACTGGCTGGTTTGCAGTATGTTGACATTAGCACAGGTGTTGCTAAAGCAATGCCAGCCGTTTTCCGCGCGCTAGGACTCGGCGAGACTTCCCCGCAAGATGTCCTTGACGATCCGTTTGCTCGTGATGGGCATCTTCTTGAAATTATAGCTGAACAGTTGCGATATGCTAGGACCTTTACTGATACTCTCAACCTTGTTCAGCTTCTCAGGAATATTGGGACAAAATGTTGCGAGACAGATCGGGCGAAAAAGATCTTCGAAAACATGACATCTCTGTCCCTTTTCAGCGCACACGGAGGGATGAGGTGCATTGATTATGAGAAGGTGAGATCATACCTCATAAATGAATGGACCAAGCTGTGACTTATCGCCGAACGAATAAGGATAGATTGTGAGAGCGAAGCGAACCACGATCTTATCCGGTTGTTGGACAAGCCCGGTGGTGACGGTAACGTCTGTATATAAGGAAATATCTTTTTTTGAACAAAGGGTATGAAGTGCGTCTTCAAGAAGCGCATTTTTTTCAGGGCGAGCGGGTGCATTAACCTGTAAGCAGGCTTTAAAAAATTAACTATTTCATAAAAGTTTTTTTCTCCTGTTTGAATGAATTGCGGCTTTTGCCATCAAAAAAAAGCTATCCTGGTTTTGATAGAGTTTGACGAAATCCCAAAATAACCATTGGGGACTTGCAGCAGGGACATCTAAAAACAGGTCTTGAACGGAGTTCAATGCCTTTAATAACAACATGCAAAATCAATTGTACCAGAAACAGCATTTTTTTTGCATTTCCATGAAGAAACCCGTAGTCTCTAACCCTTCGGAACCCTTTGGGTAGCACATGTTGCATGATCAGGTGCAAAAAATCCTCCCCTTTGAGGGTACGATATCGTGTATTGCCGGTCTTGCTTTCAATATACTTAAAAGTTACCTGGCCATTTTGATTTGAAACGATATTTTTTTCACTGATAACACCCCGATATAAATACCGGGATAAGTATTTGAGAGCGGTTATGCCTTTTCCAACATGAGCGCAATCAACTACCCATTTTGGGGCAACGCTTTTTGGGATGGAAAGACTGGCTTGATTTAAAGCCGCTAAAAAACGGGCGCGAAAGACCTTAGCCATAGCTTTTTTATTAAATAGATATTTTCCTTTTTTCTTTTTCCATTGGCGTCTGCGTTTATCAACACCGCCGCCTGGCAGCACTACATGCATATGAGGATGAAAATCCAGTTTTCTGTTATGAGTATGCAATACCATGGTCATACCAATTTCTGCTCCCAGATTTTTTGGATTCAAACCAAAATCTTTCAGGGTGCTGGAAACACAAAGGAAAAAGATGGAAAACACTATTTTCTGATAGTACCAGGTCAATGACCTTAGTTCGTAGGGCAATGTAAAAGTAGCCAAAAAATAGGGAACAGGTAATAATTTGCCCTGTTGTCGGTCAATCCACTGGCTGGCTTGATGGTTTTGACACTTTGGACAACTACGGTGGCCACAGGATAGAGGTCGCCATTCTGAGTGATTACAGTCAGCGTCAGTACACTGCACATAAAGTTCCCCTGAATCAGGAGTACGACAACTGCGGATAGCATTCATTGCCTTCAGATGACCCGGCAATACAGTGCCCGCATATTTGCTAAAAAATGTATCGTAATATTGATTAATAATAGTGGCCAGTTTCATGATCACACCTTCCTTAAATCGACATGAAGGGTGTTAACCAGCTCGTTAATGGTAGTTAGACTGTCTTTTTCGGTGACATCGGTAAGATGCGTATAACGTGCAGTGGTCGTAGGACTGGCATGGCCGAGCAGTGCCTGGATATGACGAAGGCTTAAGCCGCGTTCAAGCAGATGAGTGGCGAAACTGTGGCGAAGGGAGTGTATAGAGACTTTTTTTTATACCACACTCTGCGACCACAATTTTCATGGCTTTTTGTGTACCGCCCCTATCCATATGAGTCGTTGCCTGTTGAATTGTTTTAAGCGAGCCGGTGGCATTAGGAAATATCAATTTTGGATGACGATGCTTTTTCCAGAGAGCACGCAATCCTTCATAAGTGAGATCAGGCAATGGTACCAACCGATCTTTATGCCCTTTTCCACGGTGGATATGAACCCGATTTCGCCCGGCATCAATATCACCGGCTTGAAGAGACAAGGCTTCTCCTAAACGAAGCCCCATTGAATAGGTGGTTAATAAAAAAACACGATAGCGTAGTTTTCGTGTTTTCCCAATGAGTTGCTCTATTTCAACAGGGGTAAGGATATCAGGGATTGTATGAACTTTAGGAGGCTTTATAATATTAACCCATTTCCAATCACGCTTGAGCACATAGCGCCAATAAAATTGCAGGCCATTTCGATCTACTTTGACGGTGCTCCATGAATGGGAATCAACGAGCTCTGCAAAATAGGTTTCTAATTGGTCGGGGGTCAATTGGTCGGGGCAACAATCAAAATGTTCACTGACTCGACGTACAGCGCGTGAATAAGCTTCAATGGTTTTCTGACTTTTACCCTGTAGCTTGAGCAATCTCAGGTGACGTTGATAAAGTTCATTAAATCGATTTACTTCAGTAGGGTTCATGGTATACTCCTTTTTTATAAGTGCCCGAAATTGGGCAATTATAGGAGTATACACTATTTTTGATTTTTTTCTGCCGCGTAGCGGCTTCGTCCAACAAGCGGATTAACTCTGATCTAAAAGGCTGGCGCATTTTGTCCAGGTTATCCGCGGCGTTGGATTTTGCCGCAATATACCTATATAAAGATTAAATCTGGAGAACAAAGTGAAAAAGAAGTCCAAAAAAGTTCCAAAGGAAATGCAGGATATTTATTTATCCATTACAAAAATAACCTATGAGTTTTCACAACAATATTTGAATGATGAATATGCCGCGTTTATTCAATATGCTGTAGCGGAACTTTGTAGAAAACGACCGTCTCTGTTATCAAAAGGCAAACAAAATATCTGGGCTTGTGCCATAACCCATGCAATAGGTGTGGTAAATTTCTTAGACGACAGCAGTCAGGCTCCACATGTAAAAGCTTCTAAATTGTACTATGCGTTCGGAGTTAAACCAAGCACAGGGCAAACAAAGTCAAAACAGGTACGCAACATATTAAAAATGACTCAATTTGATCAAAACTGGACTTTACCAAGTAGAATGGAGGGGAATCCTATGCGATTTAGCGGGACGTCCATCAATTAATAAATAACTTTTTTAAGAAAAAAAAGCCCTATCAATTAAATAGCTTGAAAGTGAATAATTTTTAAAGCGTTTTCTATCCAAAGGGAAGTCAAATGAAATATAGAAAGTTTGGAAGCTTAGACCGGGAGGTGTCAGTCTTGGGTTTCGGCGCCATGAGGCTACCCATTATCGGAAAAGATGCTTCCCATGTCGATGAACCAAAAGCTATTGAAATGATCCGCTATGCCATGGATCATGGTGTCAATTATATTGAAAAATATATGAGGTTTAGAAACGTTTGAAACACGGCGCCGTTTCATTATTCGTCGATCAAATTCATAAACAGCCTATTTCGAGACCTATGGGAAATTCAGGCATTACTTTTTGAATCCCGGCTTATCCGGGATAGGAGGAAAACCTATATGACAAGACTATCGGCCGCTTCAGACGGGCATGGCGGTATCACACGTAATCGTCGGATCGTTGCGGCAAACACGGCGTTTTTAATCATCGATGTACAGCATTTTTGTGCATTCCCCGGAGAAGGCGAATGGGAACACATCGATTCGAAACACATTCCCCCCGAGCACACCTATTACTTCGACCGAATCCAACAAAAAGTACTGCCCAACATCAAGAAAATTCAAACATGCTGCCGCAAAACAGGTATCGAAGTCATGTACACGGCCATAGAGAGTTTAACGGCCGACGGCCGCGAACGGGGATTGGACTATAAAATCAGCGGATTTTTGGTTCCTAAAGGATCTCCGTGGGCCAGGGTGCCCGAGGCAGTCGCGCCGCAGCCGGATGAGATCATACTCCCCAAAGGATCTTCCAGTGTGTTTAACTCCACCCATATTGATTATATTCTGCGTGCGCTGGAAATTGACTATCTGGTTCTGGCCGGCCTGATAACAGATCAATGCGTTGAGTCGGCCGTCCGTGATGCCTGTGACCATGGGTACCTGGTGACTTTGATCACCGATGCGTGCGGTACCCACAGCCGGCCAAGACATGATGCTTCTCTGAATGCGATTAGGGGATATTGCCGACAGCTGACCACGGGACAGTTCATCGCTGAAATCGAGACGCCGGTCGGCGACAACGATTGAAGCGCCTTGCTGGATTAACGGTATTAATGCGGCAATAAATATTTAGACATTTTTCACCGCCCCGATGAAATAAGTGCAACAGAGATTTCACCCCGATGAAATAAGGGAAACAAAGATTTCATTGGGCAGGTTGGCCAGGCAGAGCCGTAGAGAGCGCAGAGGATAGTTGTTATTTCGAGCATGGAATTTTTTACATTCAAAGAATCAACCATGCTTATCCGGTTGGCACATACAGGTCGAAGAGGTAGTCTGCCATCCTGCACAACCGACAGTGGTGCGAGATTGGATCGCCCACAGATGCAGAGGGAGACGGCTTATGCTCAGAATCAAAGAGAAGCCTACGTCACCAACCTCCTGGAATTCTGGAGTTCGGGAGGCGCGTATGTGCCAACCGGATAAGCATGGAATCAACTATAATAATAGGCATTCAGAAATAATAGGCATTCAGATCGATTTTTTTAATATATTCATGGGACAAGACACTATGACCGCACATACGGAGTAATGATGATGGATTCAAATCTTCAACGAAGAGATGCAGGGGCAATTGCCGCCATCCAGAAACTTCGGTTTTTTCCGCATTCTATTGTAGCCGGTGAGGGATGCTACCTTGTCGAAGAAGACGGACGCCGGCTGCTGGATTTATCTGCCTCCTGGGGGGCCGCCGGTTTAGGATACGGCCATCCCGCTGTTGTTGAAGCCGTCACCAGAGCCGTTCGGCACCAGGCAGGGGCCAGTATCCTATCGGCTGTCAATCGACCGGCTGTCGAACTGGCCGAAAATCTGCTGGCAATGACGCCGGGCTCCGGGGATCGGCGTGTCTGGCTGGGACACTCCGGTTCGGATGCCAACGAAGCCGCCATGAGGGCTATCCTGACAGCCGGCGGGCGCCCCCGGATCATATCGTTTGCAGGCTCCTATCACGGCGGTACTGCGGGCTCTATGAGCATATCCGGCCATTCTTCCCAAAGTGGTGTGCCTAAACTACCGGGCGTCTTGTTCCTGCCGTATCCGGATCCCTATCGGCCGTTTATGGGAGATCCAAGCGGCCAAGCCGTTCTGAAGCTTCTGGACTACCATCTGCAAACGGATTGCCCACCTGAACAGGTGGCAGCTGTCTTCATGGAGCCGATTATGTCAGACGGCGGTCTAATTGTGCCTCCACCCGGTTTCTTGAAAGCCGTTCAAGATCGACTGCAGCCCTACGGTGCCATGATTTTGTGTGACGAAGTCAAGGTCGGCTTGGCACGTAGCGGCAAATTGCACTGCTTCCAGCACGAAGAACTGTCCCCCGATGTCGTCACCTTCGGCAAGGGGCTGGGCGGCGGCCTGGCCCTGTCGGCTGTTGTCGGGCCGAGGGAAGTATTGGACGTCGCCCAGGCGTTTGCCATGGAAACGACCTGCGGCAATCCGGTGTCCGCATCGGCGGGCCTTGCCGTACTGAAGACCATCCGGGATGAAAATCTGCCGGACCGTGCTGCTGAAATCGGACGGGACCTGTCTTCAGGACTGCAGCAGCTGGCTGACGGACACCCTCTTGTCGGAGATGTACGGGGACGGGGACTGGTTTTGGGCCTTGAGCTGGTCAGGAATCGGGAATCCCGGGAACCCGCGTCAACGGAAGCGGCAAAAGTGGTCTACAGAGCTTATGAACTTGGGGCAGTGCTTTATTATGTCGGCCTGCAGTCCAATGTGTTGGAAATTACACCGCCGTTGATCATCGGAGACAAAGAAATTAAAGAGGCCCTGGAGATATTGGACAACGCCATTTCAGATGTTGAAAACCATCTTGTTTCGGATGATACGATCCGCAATTTTCAAGGGTGGTGACCACATTCTACATTCGATGTTTTATATATAAAATCCGGAAGCATCCAACCATGATCGGTAATTTGTTCTAACAGTGCGCCTCACCCAGTGTTATTTCCCTTTGAACTTTTTGTATTTTATGGTAAGCATGCTTTTTGACGCTTTTGTTGGCTTTATGTATTTAATTCTGAAGCTTACATATACACAAACAGAAACCCCTATTTTGCAAATATAGAATAAATCCATATTTACAACTACTCAACCAATCCACCAATCAACTAATCAACGATTTCTGAAATTTTGGTGAAAAACTTAAGTCAAAAACAGAAAGGAGAATAAGGTGATGACGAAACGAAACGCATTTATTATTTTTGTCGGGCTGTTGCTGGCAGTCCAGGTGTCTTTTGTGAGTATGGTTGCAGCTCAGGAGGGAACGGTCGACGCCAAAACGATTGATAGACTGGAACGCCTCATCAAGGAACAACAGCAACAGCTGGAATCGATGCAACAGCAATTGAACCAATTGAAGGAAACCGCCACCGAAGCCAAGTCCACGGCGGATCAGGCGGCTAACGTTGCCAAGCATGCGACCCTGTCGGTGAAGACTGCTGAAAAGACCGTAACCTCGGGTCAGGAACGGGTGAAGTTGGCCATCTCCGGGCAGGTCCACCGGGCGGTGAACATCGTCGATGACGGCAAGAACACCACGGCCTATTTCGTGGATAGCGACGCCAGCAACACCCGGGTACGCTTTATCGGCACCGCAAAGGCCACCGACGATTTGACGATCGGCTCACGGCTTGAAGTCGCGATGACGTCCAACGAATCCGGCGATGTCAACCAGAATGACGAAAATCAGTCCGATTTTTTCAACGTGCGTTGGGCGGATGTGACGCTGGCCAGCAAGCGTTTCGGCAAACTTTACCTCGGCAAGGGCGATACGGCTTCCAACAACGCGGCCGAATTGGACCTGTCAAAAACCGACGTGGTGGCCTACTCAAGCATTGCCGACATTGCCGCAGGGATGTTGTTCCGGCAAAACCGGGGCGATAAACTAACCGGTATCTCGGTGTCCGATGCGTTTAAAAATCAAGACGGGCTAAGCCGCAAGAACCGGGTGCGCTATGACACGCCCACTTTCTGGAATTTCCATCTCCAGGGGGGTCTCGTCAGCAATCAGCGCTGGGATACGTCCCTGTGGTGGGCGGGGCAGGGCCTGGGCTTCAAGGCTGCCGCTGCCTTTGCGGTTTCCAATCCCAACGATGACGACAGCGACTTGATTTACGACGGTTCGTTTTCAACCCTGCACGAGGCCACCGGGTTGAATCTGGCCCTGTCCGCCGGTCTGGAGGATCGAGACAGCCAGGGCGACCCCACCAACTTATATGCCAAGGGTGGCTGGCTGACGCGTTTTTTTTCCGTCGGTCAAACCGCCTTCAGTCTCGACTACACCCGCTCGGTGAATCTTCCCACCGGCAAGGATGACGGCTATTCGGTCGGCGGGGCAGTGGTCCAGCAATTCGAGGATTACGGCACTGAGTTGTACCTGCAGTATCGCCTGTATTCGCTCAGTCGGGATGCTGCGCCCAGTGTCCAAGACCTGAACGTGGGAACCATCGGGGCCAGGGTGAAATTCTGATGCGTATTTGGGCAAAATATCGCCGCGAAGTTTGGTGGCCGGCAGTCCTGCTGTTGATTGCATTTATCATGGCGGGCTGCGCCGGAATCGAGCCTTTCGAGCCGCGCAACCACCGGGAGGAGGGGCCGGAAAAAGGCCTCTTCACCGGATCAGAGGGCGAGTTCGTAATCTTGAGAAAGGCAGACGAGCCAGAGAAGGGCAGCGAGGATAAGAAAAGCCCGAAAGAAGCCGAGAGCGCTGTAAAACCGGAGGCGGACAGCGGTCAAAGCGGAAACGTCGACAAGCCCCCCGGGGATACGCCATGAATTTGAGAACAGAGACTCAAGTGGCAAACGCCTGAAATGCCGATTGGATTGTTTCTCGTCCTCGTCCTCGTGCTCGTGCTCGTCCACGATCCGTTTGGCAAAGGGTTTCACCAGCTATAGTTTTCGATTACGAGGACGAGCACGACGACGAGGACGATTTAAACACCTTGCGTATGAGCGAGCCAGGGTGGTCGGCCCCACTTTGATTTTGCCATATCCTGATGAAGTTTCATACGAGGTATGATGAACACCCTGCATAAATCTCTGACCATTGC
>PVMK01117198.1_pt1 | contig 27048 bp, 27 predicted proteins | sample 1853481 | NCBI WGS metagenome assembly PVMK01 (sample SAMN08533507, study PRJNA380276) | Marine sediment metagenome, whole genome shotgun sequencing project. | reverse complement strand
ACGGTGCTTGGGCTGGCAGCGAGCTGTACACACCCTCTAGAAACGAGGGTTGCCTTACTATGAGGTGGAGTCCGCAAGAAATCTTGGATCGGTTGCGTGCACTGTTACTACTGCCCGTGTTTGTATCCATGGCGGCATTGCTTCCAAGCCGCCGTCGTGACGTTTGGCTGGTTGGTGAGAACATCGGTCATCTGCACAAGGACAACGGGTATTGTTTCTTCCGTTACTGCTTGGCGCAGGGATACCGTCATGTGTACTTCGTCGCTGGGCGAGATGCTGCCAATAATGACACACTCCTCCGGCAGTCAGACCGGGTCCTGGTCTACGGTTCGGTTCGCCATCTTCTAATGCTGTCAATCTCAAGCACGTTTTTGTACACACATACTATTAGCGACATTATTTATCGCCGCCTGTATCTTTTGGCAGTTCGCGGAAAGACATGTGTGTTTCTTGACCACGGCGTCACGGCCTTCAAAAAATTTCACCCGGTTTACCAGAAGGCCCGAAACGAAATGGATATTTTTGTCTCGGTGTCGAAGTTTGAGCAGTCGATCATTGCCGGAAATATCGGCACCGCACCCAGTCGAATTCGGATTACCGGGTTCCCGCGTTTCGACTTCCTGGAAAACCGCGCACGTCCCGGAGCGGACATCCAGATTCTCTACTTCCCGACGTGGCGTGACTGGATAGCGCCGGGCCAGGTCGATGATAGTGGGTTTGTATCGGAGGTAAAGGCGTTACTCTCCGACGCCCGACTGCATGGCATGCTTAAAGAGCACAGGATGATTCTGAACGTCTGTATGCATACGCGCTTGCGTGTCCGGCTCAACGCACTTTCGTCGTCGTGCCCACAAATCCGGCTGATCGAATTTGGCGAAGAGAGCGTTCAAGACTTACTGTCCCGATGTCACTTGCTGATAACAGACTACTCCAGCGTCAGCTGGGATTTTTTCTATCTGGGAAAGCCGGTTTTGTTTTACCAGTTTGACCTTGAGGATTACTTGAGGGAGCGGGGCTCCTATGTGAACCTTCGCAAGCCGGTATTTGGTGAACGGGCGGAAACTCGGAGCGCGTTGCTGGCGCTGCTGGCAAGCTGCATCGAGCGCAAATTCGACATTACGGTGCGGGATCGAGAAGCGGCAGATGCCTTATTCGAATTTCACGACAAGGAGAACTGCCGAAGAGTTTACGAGGCAGTCCTGGAATTGCAGCATGGCAACTGATAATGGGTTTGTCGCTCCGCTCCATATTCAGTATCTTGTGTTCCTGCCGGCAACTAAGCCTTGAAATGGAATCAAGGCACATTTAGACGAGGCTACGTGTCGCAGCATTCTATCGGATCAGCAAAGAGAGTTCATACGAGGTGATAAGCGCATGAATCAGGTCGGCAACGCTTCAGATAACGTTACTGAAAACTTAAACCCTGTGCGGGTTATAACTTTTGGCACATTCGACGTTATTCATATCGGCCACCTCCACATTCTGGAGCGTGCCCGCCAGCTTGGCGACTACTTGCTGGTCGGTGTGTCGACAGACCAAATGAACTTCGACAAGAAACAGCGCTATCCCGTATATACGCAAAATGAACGCCTGGAAATTATCCGCTCTTTGCGTTGCGTTGATGAAGTATTTCTGGAAACTTCAATGGAACTCAAGCGGCAATATCTCCTGGACTACCACGCCGACATCCTCGTGATGGGTGACGACTGGAAGGGAAAGTTCGATGAGTTTATGGACCTCTGCCGAGTTGAATATCTACCGCGTACGCCTTCCATTTCGACAACTGCGGTCATCGAGAAGATAAAAATAGAATGAAAAATGCCTGTCGAATCCGCCTAAAGCCGTTATGAAAATACATGCATCTCAAAGTTTGAAATTTCGACTCGTCAACTTTATAGACGAAAATCCTTCTGGATTGCGAATAAGTATTATTACCAGCTTCATGTTTGTGATGTTGATGCTTATGGCGGTACCTCTGAGCGTGGTAAGGGAAATTGTCTTTGGATCCTCGCCCAAAAAAGCCGACCTGAAAACCTCACTCAGATCCATGATATGGCTTTGGAATCGGTCGTGGATCCCAGTCAAGCCTGAAATGGGTACTTATTTTGATATTGGCTGGAATCTGTCTGCTGAGAGTTGCCAGGCTTTGAGTCGAAGGCGTTTTGTCGATAAAAGTCCTTTGAAGAAGAAATGCGATGTTGCCCAATTGAAATTGTCAGTGATAAGAGATTGCATTCAGGCCGAGGATATTAAGAAGCTTGCGCAAGCGGACGAGGAACTCATATCCCTGGTCGGCTGTGTTTTTGAAACTGCATACAAGTGGGCCGCTTCTGTCGAAAGTGATGAAGCTCACCTGGTGGAAGCTGCCCCTGTACTAAGTGGGAAAGTAAGCGCACTTGGCAAAGATTTTAATGATGACGCTACCAGGGGGGCGTTACTGGATTTGGACGATTTGTGTACCGCTCTTGGGCAAGAATATTTTCTGGTTAGCGGCACATTTCTTGGGGTAGTCAGAGATGGCGCTTTCATCGGCCATGATCATGACATTGATGTTGGCGTATTTGAGGATAAATTGCTGGAAGAATTGCTTCCAGCGCTAAGGGAAGCGGATGTGTTTGATGTAAATAAGGTGGATCACATTTGTATGCGGAAAGTGAATGACAACGGGATCAAATATGACTTTATGGAAAAGCCAGCGATTATAAAGTTGATCCATAAATCGGGTATTGTGATCGATATATTTATACACTTTTACGACACTGGCGTGATGTGGCATGGTTCCAGTGTTCACCGCTGGAATAATAAAAATTTCGAACTCAAGAATTATGAGTTTCTGGGCCGCCTTTTTAAAGGAGCCGACGATTTTGACCTTTACCTGAGTGAAAACTATGGCGAAGACTGGCGTACACCAAAGCCTGATTTCAATTCCAGCATCGACACACCTAATTTGAGCTTCGTAGGCACAGCAAACTCTCTGGTTTATTTCGCTTGGGTAATCGCGAAGTCAGTAGCTGAAAACAATCCAATACGAGTCAGGGAATATCTAAACATGCTTTCATCCCTCGGTGCGTTGGAAGTAGAAGGGAGTGTAATAAGAGTCAAATAAAGATAGTGTTACAGGATCCAAAAAATAGTTACTGACATCCAACAATCCATATGAAAAAACTGGCTCTTTACCATCCGTGGATTTACCTCAAAGCGGGGGCTGAGAGAGTACTGCTTGAGATTGCTCACAGAATTCGATATGAAGTTACGTTTTTTTACAATTACATAGACTACGAAAATATCTTTGTCGAGTTTCAGAAGCTTTCCAAAATCCACGTATTGAGGCTGGTGCATAAAACGGATCTAAGCTTTGCAGGAACAGCAAATGCCCTGGTTTATTTCTCCTGGTTGATGGCAAACGCTGTAGTTGAAAACAACCCGCTTAGAATCAAGCAATATATTAATATGCTCGTATCCCGCGGCGCTATAGGGTTAGATGGGACAGAGGCAGTTGTAAAGTAAAGGCTGTGGTAATTGTCGAAAAAAAAGAAGTTCTTGGCGTTCCAGTCAGCGTAAGGAACCTGGACATCGAGACTGATCTGGCCGCTGCAAATGAAACTGGCCGGCTTGTTCTTATATCTTTCGTCAACCCTCTTGCCTGTCATCTGGTTGAACAAAGTTCCGAGTACAAAAGGCACTTGCAGGAAATCGACTGGATACTGTGTGATGGAATCGGCATGGTTATTGCCGCGAACAGAACAGAAGGTATCGATATTACCCGGGCTGCATTTGACCTGACGTCCCTTGCCGGACCCGTATGTGAGTGGCTGCAAAAAGAAGAAATTCCACTGGTTTTGGTCGGTGGTAAACCCGGAATTTCAAGCCAGGCAGCGAGCCTGCTTTCGAACCTGTTTCCCGGTCTGCATGTTAATGGCACTTTTAATGGTTACGATGACGATCCTGCAAAAGCAATAAAATTCATGGCTGCGCAAAAAAATGCTGCGATAATCTGTGGGATGGGAGCTCCCAAACAGGAAGAATTTCTTATTAGACTCCGGGAAACCGGCTGCTGCGGAATTGGGTTTACCTGCGGAGGTTTTTTCGATCAGATTATTGACCGGATTGACTATTATCCAGATTGGGTCGACAAAATGAATCTCCGGTTTCTGTACCGGCTTTTGAAAGAACCACGACGGCTTTGGAAAAGATATCTCGTGGATTACCGGGCCTTCATGAAACGATTTATCAGAGAGTGCCTCTTCCGATGACCCGCCAGGCCAATGCTTTGCTGACCATCATGGTGAGTTTTCTTATTGCCCACTGGCTGCGGTTTGGTTACACCAGCCTGGGGCAGGAATACCTCATAGCCCTCCTGGTCAGCCTGAGCCTGTCGGCGATTATCTTACCCGCTACAGGCGCTTTTCGCGCTGAGTTCGAATGGGCCGTTATGCGCAAGCTGCGCCGCATGGTTGCGGGTTGGGCCGTGGTTTTGTTGATGCTGGTCAGTATTGCAGCAATGCTTAAGACAACCGATTACTATTCGCGGATTTGGTTTGGACTCTGGACAATCATTTCGACAGGGGGCCTGGTGCTGGTCCTGCTGATAACTCACGCAGCCAATATCCGGAAAAGAAACCTCATGCGTGAAACCCGGCCAGTTGTGCTGGTGGGTGCCGGGGAGACTGCAATGCGTCTGGAAAAGCAAATAATATCCGATCCGGCTTCCGACATGAAACTTATGGCCCGCTTTGGGGAGACCTGGTCGGATGACCAGGCATTGCCCGTTTCCGGGCTTGCACAATTTATCCAGGACAAACATATTCAATCAGTCTGGATCGCCGTGCCCTGGGAAAAAGAGCAGTTGCTGGAGGAGAGTCTTTTTCAACTCAAAGAACTGGTGGTTGACGTTAACGTTGTACCCGATTTTCACCAGTACCGCCTTCTCAATCAAAGCATCAGCGAATGGGGAGGCTTACCGGTAATCAGTCTGGCAGGCACCCCTATGACCGGCGCCGAACTGAGGCTTAAGGTTGTTATGGATTGGGTCGGGGCGTTATTACTCACGCTGGCGCTTTCTCCATTCCTGTTGGTGGTATCTGCGATGATCTTGCTCACAGACGGCAGACCGGTAATTTTTCGACAACAACGCCATGGTATTGGGGGCGAATCGATCAATACTCTAAAATTTCGTACGATGCGGGAAGAAAAGAGGGGCGAAGCGTTTAAGCAGGCAGCACCCGACGACGAAAGGGTGACCTGGATCGGCAAATTACTGCGTAAGACCAGCCTGGACGAACTGCCTCAATTGTTCAACGTACTCAAGGGAGAAATGTCGTTGGTGGGTCCACGGCCACATCCACTGGAACTCAACCTGGAATACAAATCCCGCATCCCCAAATATATGCTCCGCCACAAGGTTAAGCCCGGGATCACCGGTTGGGCGCAGGTCAACGGCTATCGTGGCCAGACAGAGACGAAAGAGAAGATGGCGCTGCGCATCGAGCACGACCTGTGGTACATCCAGAACTGGTCACTCTGGCTGGATTTGAAAATCCTGCTGATGACGCCGCTCGTGATGATTCACCGCAACGCGTATTGATACCCCGGATCGCCGGCTTTTATCATGTGTCGATCAAATTCGCGTCGGCAGCGCCTTTTTCAGCCTTGCTTTTACCCGGTGGTGGTTTACGCCAGCCGACTTTTTCCATGACTTCGTAGCCGGTGAGCCCATCCAGGTTTGCTGCAAGTTTTTCCCTGTCGCGCCGCGCCGTGAGATCATAAACCAATAAATAACCAATGGCGTTTTCAAGGGACGTGTAATCTGCTTCGTTGGAATGTTTTTTAATCTCGGCAAGGCTGGCCTCAAAGGCGCCAAGGCTGCTGCCATCGATGGGGATTTCCATCCCATCGCTTTCGAATGATTCGGCGGTTTCCGCTTCGGGTTTAGCTGCCTCCGCATCCATTGCCTGGTCCGGGGTTGAACCGGCATCGGTCGATTGCGCTTGTACAGCCGTGCAAGCTAACAGGGCCAGGACGATTATTGCGGTAAATATTCTCTTATCTGATGTTGCCATTGGGTCTTCTCTTATCGTTTGCGGGGTTTTCCAGCCTGGATAATGATAAATTCATCATTTGCCTCGAGGCGTTCTACTTGTTCAAAATGACTCTGCAGCCAGCCTTCATAGGGCAGGTGCTGGTTACAGACGATGACTATTCTACCGTTTTCGGTGAGAAAAGTTCCCGCGGCACTGAAAAATTTCTTCGCTATTTCCAGGTCGTTGCCCACGCCACGATGAAACGGGGGGTTGCTTATAATCCAGTCGTACCGCCCTTCGACTTCTGCAAGGCCGTCAGAGGGGAGCAGAGCGGCTTTCAGGTTATTCAGCTCCAGTGTCTTCCTGCTGGCTTCAAGTGCCAAAGCAGAGACGTCCAGCATTGTCAGGCTGGCACCGGGTGCTGCTAGCAGCAGTGAACTGCCGATGACACCACTTCCGCAGGCGAAATCCAGGATTTTGCCCTTTGGGCGGAGCTTTTCCAGTGATTCCAGTACAAACCGGCTGCCCTTGTCCAGGCGGCCATGGGCGAATACGCCCGGTAAAGAAACGATTTCAAGCTGGTGTCCGGTAAAAACCACCGGCCATAATTTTCTATACTGTTTCAGGTCGAAGGGCCGTTCATTGATCGATTCCGCTGCTTCAAACAGAACACAGTGCCGGGCGGAATCAAGCTTCAAGACACCGCGGAAAAACTGCCGGAGATAGGGATGGGCAGATTTGATACCCGACTTGTTTTCTCCAACCAGCCAGAGCAGGGCATCAGAAGCCATCCATGACGAAATGGCATGCAGCATCATGACCAGCCGCTCCTTTTCCCTCGGTAGATTCAGGATTATGGTACGAAAGGGCAGATCAGGCTGCGGTAACACGTCGAATGAAACGTTCGCACCGCTACCGGACAGCCAGCAATAGTCGCCATAGCCCTGGGTGGATACCTGCAGTGGGCGCTCGTGCGTCTGTAATTGGCGGAAAAGAGAGTCGCGTGGTGGATTTACCAGGAGTACACCACCAGGCCGCAAGCGGCTTTCATTACGTAGAATGACCTGGCTGCTATTCTCCATATTTGCCTGGCTCAGGAAGGAAATCGTGCCGTCAGGTCGTAATCGTCAGAGTCTGTAATTTGAACCTCAACCAGCATTCCAGGTGACAGTTCCTGTCCGTTCGGGATGTGTACCAGCCCATCGATTTCCGGTGCGTCCGCTTTGCTGCGAGCAATTGCACCCCGCTCGTTAACCTCGTCAACCAGTACTTCCTGGAGACTGCCGACTTTGCCACTCAGGCGCGTACTGCTGATCTCTGCCTGGATTTGCATGAAAGCATTCCAGCGTTCTTCTTTCAGCCCTTCAGGAACGGCTCCCTCAAGGGCGTTCGCCCTGGCTCCTTCAACCGGCGAGTACTTGAAACAACCCACACGGTCAAGCTGTGCTTCCCGTAAAAATTCGAGCAGCAATTCGAAATCGGCATCGGTCTCACCAGGAAAGCCCACAATGAAGGTGCTGCGTATCGCCAGTTCCGGGCAGATCTCGCGCCAACGCCGGATCCTTTCCAGGGTGTTTTCAGCTGCTGCCGGGCGCTTCATTTGTTTGAGAACTCGCGGGCTGCCATGCTGGAACGGTACATCCAGGTAGGGCAGGATTCGCCCGTCAGCCATCATCGGAATGATTTCATCCACGTGTTTGTAAGGATAGACATAATGCAGCCGAACCCAGATACCCAGGCTGCCCAGTGCTTCGCAGAGCTCTTTGATCCGCGTTTTAACCGGCCGGCCGTCCCAAAAATCAAGTTTGTATTTCAAGTCCACGCCGTAGGCGGAAGTATCCTGTGAGATAACCAGCAACTCGCGAACGCCGGCTGCAACCAACCGTTCTGCTTCGCCCATCACGTCCCCAATGGGCCGGCTGGCCAGGCGCCCTCGCATAGAAGGGATGATGCAAAACGTGCATTTGTGATTACAGCCCTCTGAAATTTTCAGGTAGGCATAGTGTCTGGGAGTGAGTTTCACACCCTGTGGCGGCACCAGGCTGGTGTACGGATCATGCTCGGCTGGTGGCGGAACGTGGCGATGCACCTCGCTGACAACTGCTTCGTATTGCTGCGGACCGGTCACCGCGAGCACCTTTGGGTGCAGCGCCCGAATTTCCTCTTCATTCACACCCATGCATCCGGTCACGATGACACGCCCGTTTGCGTCCAGCGCTTCACCGATCGCATCGAGTGACTCTGCTTTGGCGCTGTCAATGAAACCGCAGGTGTTGACCAGGACAACATCGGCGCCCTCGTAATCAGGGCTGACCTGGTAGCCGTCCATACGCAATTGGGTCAGGATCCGCTCGGAATCTACAAGCGCCTTTGGACAGCCCAGGCTGACCATTCCTACTGTGGGCTTAGTCTTCAACATCGGGTTCAAAAAATATCCAGCTTGTCATTTGGAAACGGGAGCGAAATTCACTTTCCACCTTGTTGATGGCGGCAATCATGTCCCGCTCGGAGCCAGTTGGTACCATTCGCGCTTTAACCGCCACCATGGCGTCCGGACCGAACTGCATGGTGAGGAGGTTGAACAGTTCCTGAATTTCCGGGCGTTGGCTAAGAAATTGCCTCATCTCAGCCAGGATCTCAGGGTCTACGCTTTGTCCGATCAACAGATCTTTGACTTCGATTGCGATAAAAACCGCTATAACGATCAGCAGTACGCCAATCGAGATAGTGCCCAGTGCATCCCACAGAGGGTTTCCAGTGAGAAAAGTAGCAACGATGGCCACCAGGGCGAAAACGAGGCCGAGCAAGGCGGCAATGTCTTCTCCAAAAACCACGATCAGGGCGCTGCTTCGACTGTGCCGGAACCATTGGATAATACTGCGCCCGCGCCGTTCCTTATTCACCTCGCGCATACAACCCCACAGGGAGACACTCTCCGCAACGATGGCGAACACCAACACAGCCACGGCAACCCAGGGGTAACTCAGCGGCTCGGGATGCAGCAGTTTGTGGGTACCCTCATAAACTGAAAACATGCCACCTACACTAAATAATATGACCGCAACCAGGAACGACCAGAAATAAATGGCTTTGCCAAAGCCAAGCGGGTGATCATCGGTTGGCCTCTTTCGGGTTTGGCGAAGACCCAGAATGAGCAACAGCTGGTTTCCGGAATCGGCCACAGAGTGAACAGTCTCGGCCAGCATTGCACCGGAGCCGGTCAGCACGGCAGCAATCCCTTTTGCAACCGCTATTGAGGCGTTCGCAAAAAGGGCAAAGAGGATGGATTTAAGGGAATCAGCCTGCCCGGACATGCTGAAAAATCTCCCGAGTCAATTGAGTCGGGAGATTATAAACTAACGGGGAGTGAAACCTAACGATAACCGAGGCGGTTTTCCGGTACGACCACGGAGAGTGTTTTGTCCCGCCGGTCACGCTTGATCTCGATTTCAATTTCGCTGCCGGGTTCGACGTCGCGTAAAGCCCTCATCATGTCGGATGGTGAATTTACAGTAGCGGAGTCGATGGAAAGAATAACGTCGCCGGATTCGAGTTCGTAGGCATTGTCTTCTTTTGCATTGATGACCAGCACACCTCTGTCGGTCTTAAAGTAAGCGCCCAGCCCCTCGTTGATCGAAGTCAGTTCAAGGCCCTGTGCACGGGGCAAACCAAACCAGATGTTGGCTTCGCTCATCGCGTGCTCGCCGAAATCGGAAAACTGCTCGAAATTAAATTCGTGCTGTTCCGAGTGTTCGCCATGAGAGCTACCAAAAACGAACATGCGAGACTCCAGCCTTTCGGTCAATGCCTCTACCTGGGCAGCCAGGGCTTCTTCGTCAATGTCGGGAACCTCGATACGCTCGATTATAACGTGCTGCCCACCCGGCACCGACTCGATAATTTCAATTTCGGGAATCCGGATGATTGACTGCCAGCCGCGCGGTTCGCGATGCTCGGCTGTCACCGTGTACTCCAGTGACTCTCCGTCTCGATTGACCACAACGGCCATTTCCTCACCGTCTTCGGCATCGCTCATCACCTGGAAGACGGATTGGCGTGCGTCATCATTGCTTGCCAGGTCAACGCCCCGAATCGAAACCAGGATATCTCCCTGCTCAAGGCCGGCACGCTCTGCCGGGCCGTCTGGAGAAACCCCGATAAGTTGCACGCCCTGGTCTGACTCCTTTCCAAGCACCACACCGATGACCGCCCGGTCACCCAGGTTGACGTGGTGGAATGCTCCGTGCCGGTCATCTGTATGAGCCAGGTCTCGATGGGCGCGGGCCACAATGCGTGTAGCTTCCCGCAGTTCACGGTGCGCTTTTCTCAGCTCCTCGCGCGTCCGGGCCAGTTCCTCTTTCCGGAGTTCGCTTTCCCGAGCCATTCTTTCTGACTGCTGTTGCCTATGCTCCACTTCCTCGCGAGACAATTTCGCACTAATCTGTGCTGTTTCCCTTGCCGCTTCGGCTTCCGACCGGGCTACCTGCCGTGATAGTTCAGCATTCATCCGGGCTGTCTCCCGGGCCATCTCAGCCGCTCTTAGCGCTCCCTGATGCGCCACTTCGGCTTCCTGGCGCGCCCGTTCAGCCTCTTCGAACATTGATTGGTGCTCAAGCTGTTCAAGTTCGTCGGCTGGGGCCTGCGTGGCTTCGCCACCCGCTACAAGCGCAGTGGCAAATAACAGCAACGCCGGGATCACTAAAATTTTGGATAATTTATTCATTTGTCTAAGCTTCCTTTTCATTATCGTCATCTACAGTGACGCCATGCGCTGGTAATCCCGTCGCAATTGATTTTCATATAACAGGGAAAGGTCCAGCATCAGGTTAACCCGCTGGCTCCACAGTTCCAGTGAATCCGGTCGCATGCTCAGTTCATCGTCCACCTGTGCGATCAGGTCTTCCAGCTCCACCTTGTAGACCAGTGAATCGGTAGGCATCCCGCCAACCCCGGAGCTGAAGGTGCGGACACGGGTCTCGAGTTGCTGGGACAAGCTGATCAATGAATCCAGTGTTTGCGGAGCGCCTTCCGGAGCAGGGGTCAGGGCAGGTTCGTGGACAAACAGACCGACGGCCAGCATCAGCATGGCTGCAGCCGCCAGCATGCTACCCGAAAATTTGACCACTCGCTGCTTCCGCTGGTGTTTGACCAGGGCGGAGCGGACAAGGGGCCAGTCATCTGACGGCGGAGCGACCAGTGGCAAACTGCTGAGGTTCAGCGGATCCCTTTCCTTTTGCATGATGTGTACCTTTGAATATGACATGTGATTCACCTACCAGGCCGCGGCCTGGGGGGAAGGCTGAATAGCCATTCCGGCTTCCAGCAGGCCTTTCAACCGGTGGCGGGCCCGCGACAGGCGGGTCTTGGAAAAACTTTCCGTTTTGCCAAACAAATCTGCAATTTCACGGTGGTTGTAACCTTCCACGTCGTGCAACCAGACAATCGTGCGATCTTCAGCGCCAAGCACTGCGAGCGCCGACTCCAGGTCCATCTTCAGCCCGATCTGGTCTGAGGCCGATTCGGCCATCCCATGGTAATCCTGCAACTCGACCGGATCAGCTTTCGGAGCCTTGCGCAGAGAACTGATCGCATGATTAACCACCAGGCGGCGCAGCCAACCCCAAAACGGCGCGTCACCACGGAACTGTCCAATTTTCCGGAACACCGTGATGAACGCCTCCTGGGTGACTTCCTGGGCCGCTTCACGACACTGACAGACCCGGTACGCAACCGAGTAAGCAGGTTGGTGAAATTTGCGAAAAATGCTCTCGCAGGCATCCAGGTCCCCGCGGCGTGCACGCGCGAGCGTCAGGTCATCCAGTTCGATTTCGAAGGGTGATTTGGCCATTACACGTTAAGACGACGGTGAGCGGGAAAACGTCGCAAAAAAATACGGCCACTTTTGTGGCCGTAAATTATGGGTGAAGCATTGAGCATGAGACCTAGCCTATCACCAGATTTTTACCCGGTCTTCGGGCGGCAGATACATGCCATCACCTTCCTGAACGTCAAATGCTTGGTAAAATTCTGTTACGTTCACCGCGGCGCCGTTCGCACGGAATTTACCCGGCGAATGGGGATCGATTGTCAGCAGACGCTTGGTCTCCTCGTCCCGGGACTTGTTACGCCAGACCAGCGCCCAACTGAGAAAGAAGCGTTGATCACCGGTCAAGCCATCGATTACGGGAGCTTCCTCGCCATCCAGGGATAATCTATAAGCCTTGTATGCAATGCCAAGTCCACCCAGGTCGCCGATGTTTTCACCAGACGTGAACTCGCCATTGATGGTGAGTCCGTCAATGACTTCATAGCCGTTGTACTGGGCAGCCAGCTTGTTCTTTCTTTGGTCGAAAAGTGTGGCGTCTTCTTCGGTCCACCAGTCGCGCAGGTTGCCGTCGCCATCAAATGTGCGACCCTGGTCATCAAAGCCGTGTCCGATCTCATGGCCGATAGCAGCGCCGATAGCGCCGTAGTTTGCGGCATCGTCAGCCTCAACATTGAAGAATGGTGGCTGCAAAATAGCGGCCGGGAACACAATTTCATTCCATTGAGGGTTGTAGTAAGCATTGACCGTCTGCGGGCTCATGAACCATTCTGTCTTGTCGACTGGCCGGTCCAGTTTGTTGACTTCCCGGTGATGTTCAAACGTACTGGCGCTCTTGATGTTACCCACCAGATCGCCTTGGGCAATCTCCATACTGCTGTAATCACGCCACTTTTCCGGGTAGCCAATTTTGGGCGTGAACTTGGATAGTTTCAGCAATGCCTGTTGCTTGGTGTCTTCACTCATCCACTCCAGTTTTGTGATGGACTGGCGGTAAGCCTCTATCAGGTTGGCGATCATGGTTTCCATCCTGGCCCGCGACTCTTCCTGGTAGTGCTTCTCGACATAAAGCTGACCAAGCAATTCACCCATGCTGCCATTTATAGCGGTTACTGCCCGCCGCCATTTGGGGCGCGGCTCTTGTGTTCCCTGCAATCCAGCACGGTAAAACTCGAACCATGCCTGGAAAAACTCATCGCCAAGCACTGGCGCAAACCTGTCGAGGGTCTGGAACGCCAGGTAATTCTTCCAGCTGCCAAGATCCGTATTCGCAACGATTTCACTGGCTGCTGCAATATAACTTGGTTGATCCACGATATAGCGGTCCCGAGCTGGAATCTGTGCTGAATCAAAAACCACATCCCAATTGATGTTGGGCGCCAGTTGCGCGAGTTCATCGGCTGTCTTCGGGTTATAAGATTTAACCACGTCGCGCTTTTCTTCCTTGGTCCAGTGAGCTTCCGCCAGCGCATATTCCAGCGCAAAGATCGACTCAGCCTTGTCCGGGCCGCCTGCAACACCTGCAAGCTCGAACAGGCGGGCAACATAAGCACGGAAAAGCTCGCGTCCTTTCACAAACTGCTCATCATCCTTGAGGTAGTAATCGCGATCCGGAAGCGTTATTCCGGATTGAGCCAGGTAAACTACGATGCTATTAGCGTCCTCGAGATCTGAGTCAATATGGAATTTAATCGGGGTCTCGACGCCGTAAACACCAAGCGCAGAAAAGGCTCTGAACAGCTCGTCGTAGGATTCAATCGATGCGACTTCATCGAGCTCCTGACGAACCGCTTCAACGCCCAATTTATTGGCAGCCGTTGAATCCATATAGGAATTGTAATAATCACGAATTTTCTGCGCCGCGCTTCCCGGCTGCAGCTGCTCCACATTACTTATTTCTTCGACGAGATTGCGGATATCGTCCTGCGATTTTTCATGCAGGACGTGGAAAGTGCCCCAGCGGGAACGGTCTGCGGGCAGTTCGGTCTTCTCTACCCATTTTCCGTTCGCATAGGCGTACAAATCGTCCTGGGGACGCACGCTGGTGTCGAAATCACTCATGTCAATCCCGCTACCGAGCTCTGCTGCGTCATGATTTTCGCGGCTTGCCACTTTCGGCTCCGCCACGGCTTCGCTGGTCGCGGTCACCGCATTCTCTTCCTGTTCACCCTGTTCACCCTGTTGGCATGCGGCCAGAGTGAGTGCGGCTATCACGCCTGCAGCAAGGGTAAGGTTCAGTCGCTTATACATGTAAATTCCTCATACTGTCCGTTAAAAAAACGGCTTACTATAACGAATTAGCCAAATTTTTGCAGGTGCCGATAGTTGGGCTACAATCCGTGTCTAACCCCCCGGAGCATCATCATGTCACGCTGGCGCCCGCCACCGCCAAAAAGCAGTCCCTATATTACGCCAGAAGGCGAAATAGCCCTGAAGGATGAGCTGAAGCAACTCTGGCAACTGCGGCGTCGAGAAGTCGTGCCGGCGCTCCAGGCGGCCGCCGCTGAGGGCGACCGTTCAGAAAACGCCGAATATATCTACCGCAAAAAGCAACTGGGCGAGATCGATCGCCGGATTCGGTACCTGTCAAAACGGCTTGACGTGATAGAGGTGGTACGCCAAAAACCGCCCAATCTCGACCGGGTTTACTTCGGCGCAACCGTATTGCTGGAAACAGATCAGGGCGACAGGATCAGTTACCGGATCGTCGGCGCAGACGAAATCGACGCCCGTAGAGGATATATTTCAGTGGATTCACCCATGTCCCGGGTCCTGCTGGGCAAGTCAGCGGATGCTTCTGTTAACGTGCAGTCGCCTGAGGGTTCGTCGGAATTCTTGATCCTGGACATTTCCTATGCTTGAAAAGACATTTCCTGCCCACATTTAACTACTGCGGTCGCCGATAGGGGCCGCAGGCGCTTCCGGCCATATGGCGGAAGTATTGATTAGAAAACCGAATTGCTTCCCAGGAGGATACGGTAATGACTACTTTTGCCTTTTCACCTTTATTCCGCGCATCCGTCGGTTACGCCCGGCTTGCATCTTTACTCAATTCAGCGCACCGCCCGGAACAGGGGAACAGTTTTCCCCCGTATAACATCCAGAAGGCCGGCGATGACCATTATCGAATTACGATGGCCGTTGCTGGTTTTTCAGAGGCTGAACTCAACATCACTTCAGAGCACAATAAGCTGATCGTTTCCGGCGATAAGCCCGAAGACAAGGACGGCGAGAATAACGGCTTCCTGTACCGGGGTATTGCCACCCGATCGTTCGAACGCCGTTTCAACCTGGCCGACCACGTCAGGGTTACGAGCGCCAGGCTCGACAACGGTTTGCTGCATATTGAACTGGAGCGCGAAATTCCCGAGGCCATGAAGCCCAAGAGTATCGAGATCCAGTCTTCCGGTGCATTACTGGAAGGCAAACCGGAAGAAAAAGCAGCCTGATTCAGTCTGCTGGAACCTACAATCATTAAGATTGTGACCAAAAGGGCGCTCTTTCGGGCGCCCTTTTTTTCGTCCGGCCTGATGGCGCTGGCAGCGGCCACGCACTCGTTGGTACTCTATAGGAAACTGCGCGGATTCCGTCGATGAAGAGAATTTCATTCTGGCTGTACCAGCTTTACGCCTGGCCGATATTTTTTCCGCTCGTCATCGTATTGACGCTGATTTTCAGCACGCTCACCGTGATTTTTGCCGGCCTGGTCAATCCAAAGTGGGCCAGCAGGGTGTTTGCAGTAAGCTGGGCCAAAACCATGGCGTTTCTGACACCGGTGCGCGTGACTGTCGAGGGTGGCGAAAACGCACATCGCGAGCAAAGTTACGTCGTCGTAATCAATCACCAGAGCCAGTACGACATACTGCTGGTTTATGGCTGGCTGGAATTGGACTTAAAATGGGTAATGAAAAAGGAATTACGCAAGATTCCCGGGATCGGTATTGGCTGCGAAAAAGCGGGACATATTTTCGTCGATCGCAAAAAACCCAAGCAAGCCGCGCAGGCCATCAGGGATGCCCTTGAGCATATGGGTAAGGGCGTTGGCATCCTGTTCTTTCCAGAAGGAACCCGTAGCCTGGATGGACATCTGTTGCCTTTCAAGAAAGGGGCGTTTCGGCTGTCGGCGGAACAGGATCTGCCGATATTGCCTGTAACCCTGGTAGGCACCCGAAAGGTGTTACCGGCAAAATCGCTAAGTCTTTTTCCAGGAGCAATCCGAATGGTGATTCACCCGGCCATTTATCCCGGCACCAAGGATGCCGGTGAATTACTGGAAGAAACCCGGTCCGCTATTACTTCGGCCCTGCCTTGGGAATTACGCTGACCAATGGCATTGGGCAAGCCGGATCCCCGGTATACACACTCCAGGCAGGCCAGGCGCAACTTTCGCCTGGCGGTCAGGACTTCGCTGGTTTTTGTCGGCATACTCTGGGTGATTTTTGTTTTCGATAGTGTATTGGGGCTACACCTTGGGCGTTTTGGCCTTCGGCCAGGTTCGATTCCCGGCCTGGTAGGCCTTGTCACCGCGCCGCTACTGCACGCAAATTTCCAGCACTTGCTTTCCAACACTTTCCCCATGTTTCTTTCTCTGACGGCCACCCTGTATCTCTATCCGAAGTCTTCTATGCGTGTAATTCCCATGGTCTGGCTTGGTTCCGGTGTACTGGCGTGGTTCATCGGGCGGCCGAATCTTCACATCGGCGCCAGCGGATTGATCTACGGACTGCTCGCCTATATTTTTGTCAGTGGAATTCTGCGTAAAGACATGCGGTCGGTATCGGTCTCGCTGCTGGTCGGCTTCTTGTATGGTTCCATGGTCTGGGGCGTGCTGCCCATTCGGCCGCAGATGTCCTGGGAAATGCACCTCTCGGGCGCCGTTTTCGGAATTCTGCTCGCATTCGTGTTCAGGAAATGGGACCGCACTCCGCTGCTGCGTTACGACTGGGAAGACGATGACTCCGTTCCCGGGTGGTATCCTGAGTCTGACGATGACGATTTCAACCTCCCTGATAAGCGCTAATCGTGTTTAAAAAGATTTTATATCTATTTGTTATTACACAAATTATATTTATAGGCGTAGGACTTGTCCTGCCAAAAACCGTGCAAGTGGAACGGAGTATTGAAATAGACCGGCCAGCCTCGACAGTCTTTGTCCTGCTCAATGGCTTCGAAACCTTTGCACAATGGTCCCCCTGGTCACAAAGGGATCCGAATACCGTCTATGAGTACAGTGGGCCGGCATCCGGCACCGGGGCCCGTGTCAGTTGGACCGGCGACCCAAGAATGGTCGGACAGGGCTGGCAGGAAATTACCGAGAGCGTGCCGTGGTCAATGGTACGGATGCAGCTGAATTTCGACCAACAGGGCCTGGCAGATTCCTATTTTCAAATTGATCCGGCCCGTTCCGGAGTCAAGGTGACCTGGGGGTTTGACACCAACCTCGTCGAGGGACAGGGATTCTTTGGTAGCCTGTTAGCCCGCTATTTTGGGCTCTTCTTCGACCAGTGGATCGGTTCTGATCACGAGCAGGGGCTTACCCGGCTCAAGGCATTCGTGGAATCCCTGCCGGCCGCAGACTTTTCGGACCTAGAGGTGGAAATCATCGAGGCAAAACCAATGGACATCCTGTATATCTCTACAGATAGCGGGCGTTTGCCTGGAGATGTCGCTTCAAGCCTGGCTGCAGCCTACCAGGAGATCACCTTGTTCATGGTAGAACATGCGATCGAACTGCAATCTCAGCCCATGGCAATAACCCGTGCCTGGGATGCCGAAGACTACGAATTTCAAGCTGCCATTCCGGTATCAACTACCGACTTTGAACTGAGCGGCAACGTCAAGTCGGGTAAGTCGCCATCAGGCCGGGCTGTCAAGGTGATTCACCGCGGTCCCTATGACCGCATGGCTCCCAGCTATGAGAAACTGGCGGCTTACATGGCTATTCACGGGCTGGAAGAAGGGCGCGTGTCCTGGGAGCACTATATTTCGGACCCCGGACAAACTCCTGAGGAAGAGATCATCACGCACATCTATTTTCTTATTGGGAACGAGCAATGAATAGCCGGATCAATGTCATTGGGTGTGGTCAGGCAGCCGGTAGCCTGGCCAGGCTCTGGGTGCAGGCAGGCTCGGTAACAATTGGCGAAGTGATCAACAGGAGTGAGGCCAGCACCCGAAAAGCCGTGGAGAAAATAGGCGACGGCAACGTCGTTAAGAATTTTACTGAAATGGAACCGGCTGATTTCTGGCTGATCGGCGCCAGTGACGACCAGATAGCAGACGTCGCGCTGTTACTGGCCGAAGCACACGCGGATTTGCAGGGCGCGCTGGTATTTCACCTAGCCGGTCGTTTTGGCCTTGATGTTCTACGCCCATTGGATCACTGCTCAGCCCAGCTGGCGGCGCTGCACCCGGTACGTTCTTTGACCGACGCGCAGCTCTCCCTGGAAGATTTCGCAGGAACCGCCTGCATGGCCGAGGGCTCTGCTGCTGCGCTGAACAGGCTGCAGCCGCTGGTCACCTCGATCGGCGGCAATTGGCTGCCCGTCACGGCGATCGACCGCGGACTCTATCATGCGTCAGTCAGCATCGTCAGCAACATCACCAAATCTGTCGCCTGGAAAGCCCAGAAGTGGCAGTGCAAAGCCGGGCTTCCGGAAAAGACAGCAGCTGCCGTCACCCATCAACTGCTGCAAAGCACCATGAAGGACCTGTTTCGTTCTGGCGCCAGGCAGTCGATTACGGGGCCGGTGGTCAGGGGCGACACAAGCACGATCGAGGCCCACCTGGAGGCTGTTCGATCCGCCTATCCTGAAGATGTTGACGTTTACAGGGTACTGGCCCGGACTGTATTGGAACTGGCTCAGGAACGGGGGGATCTGGACGAGAACACCTTGCGGCGCTTCAAAACTTTACTTGCCTGAACCGGATGCTGTTCAATGCGACTCGTCATTTTTCACCAACGCCTCTCAAATGCAACAAGTTCCCGCCAGCTTTCACACAGCAGCGATTCATCCAGCGAATCCCTCAGCAGCGCTTCAAATTTTCTGCGCGAAATTTCCTCAGCGCCCATACTGAACAGATGCGGATTGCCCACCTGGCAATCCAATAGTGCATAACCAAAGCTGTGCAGTTGCCGGCACAGCGCCACCAACGCGATCTTGCTGGCATCGGTCCTGCGGCTGAACATGGACTCACCGAAAAATACAGAACCCAGCGACAAGCCGTAAATACCTCCGACCAGAACTTCACCCTCCCAAACTTCCAGAGAATGGGCATGACCAAGCCGGAAAAGGTGGCCGTAGGCTTCAATCATGGCCCGGGTAATCCAGGTGCCATTGTCATAACCACGCGGCTCAGCACAAGCCACCAAAACCTGGTCAAAAGCCGTATCGGCAGTCAGGTGATAAACACCGCTGTTGTAGCGCCGGCGTGTACGCCTGGACAAATAAATATTATGGGGATAAATGACACAGCGTGGAGCCGGGCTCCACCACAGTATGGGTTGTCCCTCCGAATACCACGGAAAAATACCGGACCGGTAGGCCGCCAGCAAACGCTCAGGCTGCAGATCACCCCCCCAGGCCAACAGGCCGTTGGGAGAATCAAGGGCATCAGAGACTGGCGGGAAGGGCGATGCAGGATCTTCGCCCAGTTGCGGCAGTTCGAGTGCGCCGGTCATTGTGCCTCCCGCCGGTATGGGCTGTGTTTCAACAACTCATCCCGGTAGTCATCAAGCCAGTTTGATTCCCTGGCAAGGAACGTCGAGATCGCTTCACGGAAAGCAACGTTCACCAGGTAATGGCAGGAGCGGGTTTTTGCCGGCATGAAGCCACGACTGACCTTGTGTTCTCCCTGGGCGCCCGATTCGAATACGCTGATTCCGTTGCGAATGCAGTACTCAATTCCCTGGTAGTACGCAGCTTCGAAATGTAAACCGGGAATTTCCCGTACGGATCCCCAGTACCTCCCATATAGCCGGCCGCCACCGGAAAGAAACAGGCTCATGGCCAACCGTTCTCCACCACAACTCGCGATGGAGACCAGGAACCTGTCCTGTAACCCACCTGCCAGCATGCAGAAAAACTCTTTTGTCAGGGCGGGGTGATTGCCATAGGCATGAAAAGTTCCGGTGTAGCACCGATGAATGAACTCCACATCCTCGGTAGTGAGTTCACCGCCGGGTATCCAGTCGAAGTGAATACCGGCCTCGGCTACCTGACGCCGTTCGCGCCGGATGTTTTTCCGTTTTCGCGACCGCAATTGACCGAGAAAGTCGTCAAAAGATGAATAATCGGTGTTGCGCCAGTGGAATTGCCAGTCCGAGCGGTGCAGAAGCGCCGACTTCGACAGTGCCTGGTGATCAGTACTGGAGATGAAATTGCAGTGCCAGGAAGACAATCCCTGCCGTTCGCATTCTTCCTGCGCGAATTCGATCAGCTGTTGCCGCAGGCCTTCTTCCCCCGGGTGCCCCTGCCGGGTCAGCAGGCGCGTCCCGGAAACGGGTGAATAAGGCACGGCAGTGAGTAACTTCGGGTAATAAGGTAAACGGTGTCGGTGATAGGCATCGGCCCATGCCCAGTCGAAAACAAATTCACCGTGCGAATTCATCTTGATGTAGCTGGGGGCAAATGCAGCGAGCTTCCCGTCCTCATACAATGCCAGGTGGTGCGGCTGCCAACCGACATGAGGTCCGATTGAACCGGAGGCTTCCAGCCCACACAGAAACGCATGGGAAAGAAACGGATTATCTGCGTGATTCAGACATTCCCAGTCCTGCTTGTCAATCGAAGCGAAGTCCGATACAACGCAGGTGCTGGATGTAGGGCCCCGCGCCAGGGGCTTACTCCTGTTCGTCCAGCCAACGCTCGGCGTCAAGTGCGGCCATGCATCCAAAGCCGGCGGAAGTCACGGCCTGGCGGTACACATGGTCAGAGACGTCGCCGGCGGCAAATACCCCCGGAACACTGGTTGCAGTCGCGTAACCGTCGGTGCCGCTGTGAATATTGATGTAACCCCCATCCATATCCAGTTGCCCTTCAAAAATCCCGGTATTAGGCGCATGCCCGACGGCAATGAAGACGCCCGCCAACTCCAAATCACTCTTTTCACCGGATTTGACATTATTGACGCGTATTCCCGTCACACCTGACTCGTCTCCAAGCACTTCGTCGAGCACGTGATCCCACAGGATCGTGACGTTGCCGTTCTTTTCACGATCAAATATTCTGTCCTGCAGGATCTTCTCCGAACGAAGCTCATCACGCCGGTGAACCAACACAACTTCCTCGGCGATATTCGACAGGTACAGCGCCTCTTCAACCGCTGTGTTACCACCGCCTATGACAGCAACCTTACGGCCACGGTAGAAGAAACCATCGCAGGTCGCACAGGCTGAGACACCCTTGCCCTTGAATGCCTCTTCGGAGGGTAGCCCAAGGTATTTTGCACTGGCGCCTGTCGCGATAACGATGGCATCTGCAGTGTAAACACCGCTGTCTCCTTCCAGCCGGAACGGCCGCTGACCCAGTTCTGCAGTATGAATGTGATCGAACACCACCTCGGTCTCGTAACGCTCGGCGTGTTCAAGCATCCGCTGCATCAGGTCCGGCCCCTGTAAACCCTCCGCGTCACCCGGCCAATTCTCAACATCAGTGGTCGTCGTCAGTTGCCCGCCTTGTTCGATTCCAGTGATGACGAGCGGACTCAGGTTGGCCCGGGCCCCATAGATAGCCGCGGTATAACCGGCAGGCCCTGATCCGATGATTAAGAATCGGCTGTGCTTGACTTCGCTCATGTATACTCGCTCCAGTTTGTTGGCTAGAATATGGGGTCATTATGCGTTGAAAATCAACGCCGAAGCTACACAATAAATCTGACAAGGAAGATCAGCTTGCCGCAAGCGAAAAAGAAATCCAGGAGTGCCATTCCGCAAGGCAACCAGATAGCTCACCGGCTCAGTGAGAGTTTGTTCATACTGACCATATTGCTGGCGGTTTATCTGGTTGCCTGCCTGGCCAGTTACGACCCGACAGACCCTGGCCCCTTCAATACGGTAGCGTCCGGCCAGGTCCACAATATCGGGCGCGTGCTTGGTGCCTGGCTGGCAAACTTTTCCCTGTTCCTGAGCGGTTACCTGGCGTATTCGATGCCGGTTTTGCTGATTTTCATTGGGTGGCTAGTTTATGACCGGGCCGGCAAACCCATCGATAAAGCAGGCCCCCTGGAATGGATGGCGCGGCTGACAGGCCTGGTGTTGTTTGTTCTCTCGGCCAGCGGCCTGGCACATATGCACACGCTGCCGCCGGCGGGATCGATGCCGGCCGGAGGTGGTGGTGTGGTTGGCCTGCAAATCGCCACGCCCCTGCTGGAAACCACCGGAACGCTGGGTTCAACGCTATTCCTGTTGTCGTTGTTGTTGGTGGGGCTGACTCTTTTCGCTGGAATTTCCTGGTTCCAGGTTATGGACACAACCGGAAAGTACACGCTAAAAACCATTGCCTGGCTGGGCAAAACGGGCGTGGTGATGCGGGACTGGTTTGCCGGGCGTCGCGCAAAAGCAAAGCGCGAGGAAGTCAGAAAGGCGGACTCAGTACGCCAAAAAGGAAAGCCGAAGCGCAAAATAGAGCCTCAGATCACGTCGCCGGAGAGCATGCCGAGCGAGCGCGCCAGGAGGGAAAAACAACAGCCGCTGTTTAAAAACCTGCCCGCCGGCTCACTGCCGCCGCTGGAGTTACTGGATGATCCGCCGAAACAGGCGGCGGGTTACAGCACTGAAGTTCTCGAAGCGCTGTCACGGCAGGTGGAACTGAAGCTGGCTGATTTTGGAGTCCAGGTGGACGTTGTCGAAGTACATCCGGGCCCGGTCATCACCCGCTTCGAAATGCAACCTGCCGCCGGCGTAAAATCTGCACAGATCACCAACCTGGCCAAAGACCTGGCCCGCGGACTGAGCGTCATATCTGTGCGCGTAGTGGAAGTCATCCCCGGTAAAACGACTATCGGCCTGGAAATTCCGAATGCCGTACGCCACACCGTGTACCTGTCTGAAATCCTGCGCTCGGACGTGTTCGACCGGTCGAATGCAGCGCTCACGCTGGCATTGGGCAAAAGCATTGGCGGCAACCCGGTGATCGCTGATATCGCAAAAATGCCGCATGTACTGGTCGCGGGAACTACCGGCTCCGGCAAATCAGTCGCGCTGAACGCCATGATTTTGAGCCTGATCTACAAGTCGACCGCCGAGCAGGTTCGCCTGATCATGATCGATCCCAAGATGCTGGAACTGTCTGTCTACGAGGGCATCCCGCATTTGCTGGCGCCGGTTGTCACGGACATGAGGGAAGCCGCTAACGCGCTGCGCTGGTGCGTAGCTGAAATGGAGCGGCGCTACCGCCTGATGGCTTCCCTGGGTGTGCGTAACCTGTCTGGCTTCAACAAGAAGGTCAGGGAAGCGGCTGACAAAGGTGAGCCGCTAAAAGACACCCTTTGGACGCAAGCCTTGCCGGATGTCGAGGAAGAAAGGCCCGATCTGGAGACATTCCCTTACATTGTCGTGATTATCGACGAGTTTGCCGACATGATGATGATAGTCGGCAAAAAGATCGAAGAGCTGATTGCACGGCTGGCGCAGAAGGCGAGGGCGGCCGGCATCCACCTTATCGTGGCTACCCAACGTCCATCAGTCGATGTCATTACCGGCCTGATCAAGGCCAATATACCCGCACGTATCGCCTTCCAGGTGTCGTCCCGGGTCGACTCGCGGACCATCCTCGACCAAATGGGCGCAGAACAGCTGCTCGGTCATGGGGACATGCTCTACCTGCCACCGGGCCTGGCCCTACCGGAGCGTATCCACGGTGCGTTCGTTGGTGACACCGAAGTGCATGCCGTTGTCAGGTATCTCAGGCAATTCGGGGAACCAGACTACGTAGATGAAGTCTTAAACGAAATACAGATGACCACTGACGGCCTGTCTATCAGCGCCACGGGGATACCGGAATCAGTGGCCGCTGAACAGGACGAACTGTACGACCATGCAGTTGCGTTTGTCACCGAGTCCCGGCGCGCGTCCATTTCCAGCGTACAGCGCCAGTTACGTATCGGCTACAATCGCGCCGCGCGACTGGTTGAGGAAATGGAAGCGGCGGGCATCGTCAGTCCTCCGGAACACAACGGTCAGCGTGAAGTGCTGGCGCCGCCGCCTCCACGGGATTGATCGCAGCCATACCTGGAGAATTTATCATCAACATGAACCGGTTTTACCTGCTCGGCTCTTTTCTGCTTTTCTGCCTGTTCTCTTCCAGCAATGCATTCGCCCAGCCCGGGCCCGCCCGGACCCAATTGGAGCAGTTCTCCAAAGACCTCGAAACACTGCACGCGCGCTTTGACCAACAGGTCATCAGCGCGGATGGTAGCGTTAGAGATGGCAGTTCCGGACAGGTATGGTTGCGCAGGCCGCAACTATTCCGCTGGGAATACGGTGGCGATTTTCCTGAACTGGTGGTTGCGGACGGCAAAAATATATGGATTTATGACGAGATGCTGGAACAGGTGACGGTCAGGAACCAGTCGCAGACCGCGCTTAACTCTCCCTTGACTCTCCTGACAGACATCGGGCAGTTGGAAGAACAGTTCGAAGTCAGGGAAGTGGGGGAGGCGGATGGGTTACAACTGCTTGAACTCCGGTCCCGCAGCGAAGAAAGTGATTTCGAGCGTATTTTACTCGGATTGCGTGACGATTCTCTCCACTTAATGGTCATGGAAGACGCATTTGGGCTGCGAACCGAAGTGAAATTTCAGCAGATACAAAAAAATCCGGAACTTGATTCCGGCCTGTTCACATTCGAGCCTCCTGAATCTGCTGATGTCATCGGCGAAATTCAGCGGTAAACTACGCGTTTTACGCGAAGAACAATTTCATGCTTGACCCACAATTATTAAGAGCTGACCCTGAAGCGGTAGCCCAGGCGCTTATCCCCCGTGGATATAAACTTGAGGTCGTAGCCTGGCGTGAGCTGGAAACACGCCGAAAAAAACTGCAGATCCACGCCCAGGAGCTTCAGAAGCAAAAGAACCAGAGTGCTAAATCCATTGGTCAGGCCAAGGCCCGCGGGGAGGATATTCAGCCGTTGCTGGAGGAAGTCAAACACCTGGGCGAGGAGTTGAGCCAGGCGGAAGCAGAATTCAATACCGTGCGTGATCGGCAACAAGACTGGTTGATGGAGATTCCCAACCTGGCGCTATCCGATGTGCCGGTTGGTGTTGACGAGAACGACAATGTCGAAATCCGGAAATGGGGGGAACCAACCCGGTTCGATTTTGAACCCAGGAGTCACGTTGAACTGGGTGAAAACAACGGACTGATTGACGCCGCGTCTGCAGCGAAAATCGCCGGGTCACGATTTGTTGTGCTCAAAAGCAGCCTGTCGCAGATGCACCGCGCGCTGGCCCAGTTCATGCTCGACGTTCATACTCGGGAGCACGGCTACACCGAGTTGTACCTGCCGTACCTGGTCAATTCTGAAACCATGACCGGAACAGGCCAGCTCCCCAAGTTTGGGGACGACGCATTCGCCACTACAGACGATCCACCGCGTTACCTGATCCCTACGGCCGAAGTTCCCATGACGAACATGGTTGCCGGAGAGATCATCGATGCCGAAGATTTGCCCTTGAGATTCACTTCCCAAACACCCTGTTTCCGGCGCGAAGCCGGTTCTTATGGCAAAGACACGCAAGGAATCATTCGACAGCACCAGTTCGAGAAAGTGGAACTGGTTCAAATAACCCGGCCCGAGAATTCAGTCGCCGCACTTGATCAACTGACAGGCCATGCGGAATCTATTTTGCAGCGATTGAAAATACCTTACCGGACCGTAATTCTGTGCACAGGTGATATGGGTTTTTCAGCCGCCAAAACTCATGATATCGAGGCCTGGCTGCCAGGGCAGGGCAGCTATCGGGAGATCTCCTCCTGCAGTGTCTGCACCGATTTCCAGGCCCGCCGGATGAAAACCAGGTGGCGTAATCCTGATAGCGGCAAACCGGAACTTGTTCACACGCTGAATGGCTCCGGACTCGCCGTAGGCAGAACCCTGATTGCCGTGATGGAAAACTTTCAGCAACAGGATGGTTCGATCCGGGTTCCGGAGGTGCTACAGCCCTATATGGGCGGTCTCAAAAGCATCTCGTAGAAGCGATTTCGATCAAGAAAAAAGCCCGCATGCGCGGGCTTTTTAGACTCCTGTGTAGGAGCGAATTCATTCGCGACCCAAACTCAATCAATCATCCCCAAATCCAAACCCCAACAACGCCAGCAGGTGATTGAACAGCACAAAAATGTCTGCCATCAGGTTAGTGGCGGCCAAAATGTAGTTGGTCTGACCATTTCTCACGATCTGCTGTGTCTGCCAGATTATCCAGCCACAGGACAACAGGATAATCATGGTTGACAGCGCAAGCGCCAAAGCAGGGATCTGCATGAAATAATTCAGGATGAACGCACCCAGAATGGCCAGGGTACCCACACCCAGGAAGGCGAACCAGCCACTGAAGTCACGCTTGGTGGTCATGGCGTAGGCGGAAAGAGCGAAAAATATTCCTGCCGTGAGCCCGAATGCGGCGGTAACCAATTGCCCGCCGTTGCTGTACTGGTAAAGGACAGCATCCACGTTTGCGCCGGTTACTACGCCGAGCAAGCCGGCAAATCCAAAAGCAGTTACCAGGCCCCAGACGCTATTGCGCGTTTTGGCGATAGCGTAGGAAAACCCAAAAATACCAATCAGGAAGGGCCAGAAACCGATACGCCAGTGCATCGCCTGGGCAACCCACGCGGTGGCGGCCCCAAAAATAAACAACATGCCCAGCAGGGCATAGGTGTTACGAAGGGTTTTGTTGATCGTCGCTGTGGGTACACGAGCGGTCGTTGATACGCTGTAAGCGGAATTGTTCATTTAATGCAATTACTCCTGTCGATTGCTTCCAGCCTGGCTTGCAGGCACAAATTCAGTTCTTCTGACCGGAATTTTGGGGCTCAGGTTCCCTGCTTCAAGGCGAATACCTTAATCAAACTTTGCTCATATGTCATGTGCCGCTTGTCAGGGCTGGAGGAATAACTGAAATTCAGGTATTCTGCGCGCCTCGGTATCGGCCTGAAAACAGGATATCGGGCACAAATCAGGAGAGGTGGCAGAGCGGTTGAAT
>PVMK01125112.1_pt1 | contig 27049 bp, 31 predicted proteins | sample 1853481 | NCBI WGS metagenome assembly PVMK01 (sample SAMN08533507, study PRJNA380276) | Marine sediment metagenome, whole genome shotgun sequencing project. | reverse complement strand
TGCCTTGGGAAGCTCCGAATTAAGATTTGATTCTTAACTCTGGCTTGACATTCTCTTCTACTTTACTGTGCTTGAGAAAAGCCAGAAACAGCTTAACGATATACATACTTTATCGGGCAAGACACAATATTTTTTAAGTGTCTTGCTCGCTAAAGTATGTATATCGTTAAGCTGTTTCTGGCTTTTTCTCAAGCACAGTAAACTAGAAGAGAATGTCAAGCCAGAGTTAAGAATCAAATCTTAATTTGGAGCTTCCCAAGGGAACACTATCTCACAAGAATCCGTGCCATACGTCACAGGATCGTCAAAACTTACAGTAGCCACCGCAGCCGCTTGAAAGGCATAAGCAGCATTGAGTACCCAACTCGCAATGCCATTCGCACCAGTTAATGACGTTCCATTAATTATGACATTATCAACATTTAAAACCACCTTGAGTAAAACACCCACAAGCGGTTGATTGGTTGTGATATTCATGGCAGTTGCGGAAAGACGATAGATAGCGCCAACCTCGTCAGGTAATACGGAAAATTCATCCGAGCAAGCGACTTCGTATACATCTGGGGTCGGCGTGACCTGAGCATGGGCCGGCAGGACGCCGGTTTTAATGCTTGGGAACTCCACTTTCCGGGAGCAGGCTGACGGCAGCCACAGCGTACCACCGGCCGCCAGGAACTTCAGTAACCGACGCCGGCTGGGATTTTGCACTTCTGGCGAATTTTCAACCTTTTCGTTGGGTGTATTTTCCATCTCTTATCCTCCTAAACGATCATCCCATCATGGACGATAATTGCGTATTTTTTCCTAACCCTGGCATTATACTATGTCGATAATTGATTAACAATAGGAAGATTCGAGATTCAATATTTCCTCAGCAGGCGGTGGGCAAGGCCAGACATCGACAATTGCATTTTCTTCTTCTTGCTTATCCACGACATCTGCCTGTTATATAAGGCAGGTTGGTTAGCGCGACAGTCCCGCTGAGGCAAAATTCAACAAGAGTCGCACTTATGGTAGAATCTCTTTACAAGGTCCACAAGGAAATTTGAGATGGCTACAGTAGAAGATCGGATGGCAACCGTCCTCGCGGTTGTCAACCGTAAAGGCGGGTTGGCAAGACAACGACGGCTATCAATTTGGCCCACGGCCTGTCACGAAAATTGATTCGGCGGGTAAGCGCGGCCGATCTCGACAAAGTGCGGGAACCGGGCCACTTATACCAATACCTGGGCAACCATTACTATCTCGGCGGGCACGTTCTCCTTATCGATTTCGACGCGCAAGGACATTGCGCACAGGCTCTGGGCATTGATCCTGGCGGAGCAGATGTCGGCGAGGTGCTCCTAGGCCGACAACACCTGAGTCAGGCTGTCATCCCGGCCGACCGGGCGGAGAGCGGTTACCCACGGCCCAACCTGTGGGTGCTGCCGGCCTCAGACAACCTGGAGAAAGCTAAAGAGAATCTATACAGTCAATCCTTGACCTATTTTATGGACGGCTTCAATAGTAGGAATGAGTGGCTGGCCCAAATTCTGGAAAGAAGGTTGCATTTAGCTCGCGAGCGATTCACCTACATTATCCTCGACTGCGCCCCTGGCCTGGATTCCTTTGCCCATGCCGTGCATAATTTTGCCGGGAAGGCAATCGTACCGGTTAAACCAGATTACCTGAGCATGAGCGGCACGCGGCAGAATACGGACCATATTCGTTCCATGCAATTGCGCGGCGTGGACATCCAGATCCATACCATTGTGCCGACATTCTGCATGCCCCGCCAGCGACTGGACCGGGAAATGCTCGCCGAGCTGCGAGCACAACATGGCGATCTGGTGGGGAACCCATTCCCCGCAGCCAACTGGCGGCCGAAGCGCCGGCCGATCAAATAACAATCTTCGAAATCGATCCCCATCGCCGCAACCCGGCTACGATCGCTTACCACAATTTGGTAGATAGAGTGTATTATGACTAAGAAGCCTATGGCAAAAAAGCAGTTGAAGACAGATCCGTTAAAAGAAGTGGAAGAATATGATCCGGAGGCGGTCGCAGAATTTGGACGCTGTCAGAGCCTGTCGCCAGCGAACCAGTCTCACCGCTAGGTTCTCCTGAAGCGACATTAATGGCCGGCGGCACATCCATCGAGTTGCTCCTTCACGAGGTCAACCAGCGGCTAGAGCAGTTGCAAGGTGAACTGGCGGCCGAACGCGAATTGCGCCGCGGATTAGAAAAGCAAAATTTTCAGCTTCAGGCATTGGCCGCTCAAGCCGAAAAAGCCCTGGCCGACCTGGAGATTGAGAAAAAAGAACGCCTGGAACTGGAACGGAAATTGGCAGCCGTAGAAACAGAGATGAAACATGCCAGCTCTCTGGCAAAAAACGTGGAACAGAAAGATTGGTTCGCTTGGAGCTGGAACGCCAAATCGGCACCCTCGAATTCCGGGCAGAGAAGATGGAGCAGGTGAGCGAAGAGTTGGCGGAAGAGCGGCAGGCTCGTCTCAAACTTGAACGGGAAGCCGCTACCCTCGAAATTGAAGTGCAGCATGCGAAAAAGATTGAGCAGCTCCTGAACGAGGAGCGCCAGGCTCGGGCTAATGCCCAGATGCGCGCCTCCACAGCGGAAGCGAAATTGGCTCAATTGGAAGGGGAATTCGCCGGATCCGATCCGAAAAGAAAACGCTCGTTTTTTGGTCGCAACCGTTGAGGATTAAACCACTCACAACGGCCGTTGCTTAACCCATTATAAAATGGATGAATAGGGAGCGTAAGATATGAATCCCAAACAAGCCATGTGAAAAATGAAGCGGATTCTAGGTTTGCTCTCTCGCTTTGGGCTTTTCCCACTCTTGACCATACCGATGTTTATGATAGACTTCAGGCAACTCTAGAAAAAAGGAGGCGCGCTTTATGGAACAAGTAAATCACCCAACCCATGTCAACGTTCTGTGCTGCTTGAGTGCGCCCGTAACCCCCAACTAGAAGATCACAATCTGCTTTTATAGGCCACGGGTGCCGGCACCCGTGGCCTTTTTTCTGTTTTATGGTCTTTAATTAGACCAAAATCCCCGGCCGTGGTGCATGCAACACACCCCCCACGGCTGTTTCCCCTTTTCCCATGAAGAAAGAGTTGGACAAACCGGCCGTGGGTCAGGGCGATTCTTATTGCCCCCAGAATGGCTGCTTTTATTTGATCAATGTTCACAAAAAAGGGATGAAACAATCTTGGACAAATTCGAAGAGTACGAACAATTAGAATTACAGATCCTCAATCGAGACCGGCGCTATCGCCGGAGCAGGCGCGGACTGATTCGGCCAAAACCTGATCTAACCCTTGCACGCGCCGAATTTACGGATTTCAGCGACAATATCATGGATTTTGTGCCCAGCTATGCCGCGGCCCTTGATCCCCTGCACCACGAGCGGCAATGGCTTATCAATTCAGTGGGTACTTTTTACCGTGAAAATCTGATAACCGACGTAACCCGCATCGTCAAGGGTGGCAAAGAGGCAAATGTCTATTGCTGTTTGGCTAATCCGGCTAGTGGTATAGATCTTATAGCCGCCAAGCTCTACCGGCCGCGTACGTTGCGAAACCTTAGAAACGATGCCCTCTACAAAGAAGGTCGCACACTGCTTGACCACGAAGGTAAAACGGTTAAAGGAACGCGAGAAGCCCGGGCCATGAATAAAAAGACCCGCTTCGGCCAACACCTGGGTTTTATGACCTGGATCGTCCACGAATACCAGGTGCAAAGTGAACTATTCCTGGCCGGAGCCGATGTGCCGCGGCCGATCGCCTATCGTGGCAATACAATCCTAATGACCTTCATCGGCAATGAGTGGGCGCCTGCGCCGGCGCTCAACGAAGTGTCCCTGGACAACGATGAAGCCCAACCGATTTTTGAGCGGATAATGGACAATGTCAAGCTCATGTTGGCCCATAACTATGTGCATGGCGACCTGTCAGCGTACAATGTCCTTTATTGGGAGGGTCAAATTACAATTATCGACTTTCCGCAATTGGTCGATTCCCGAAAAAATGGTAACGCACTGATGCTCCTTGAAAGAGATATTCGTCGCGTTTATGAGTACTTCGCCGGTTATGGGGTCCAAGCAGACCCGGTACAGATTACAACCCGGCTGTGGGACGATTATCAGCATGGTTATCTCTAACGAGTTTGATCTATAAGTGATCGTCACCCTGGACATGGCTCCAATATGGGCGACGTTCAGGTGACGATCACCTGTTAAAATGATGCCTAAAAAATTACCTGCCTATCCTCTTTATCTGATTATCCAGGGCAGCTTTTGGATGTTCTTCGCGATGATGGCGACGCTCAGCGCCATTTATCGGGTAGAGAGCGCCGGCTTGAATCCGATGCAGCTAATATTGGTGGGAACGGTATTAGAGATTTCAATATTTCTATTTGAAATCCCGACCGGTATTGTCGCCGACGTATATAGTCGACGTACGTCAGTCGTTGTGGGCTACTTACTCATCGGCCTTGGTTTTATGCTGGAAGGTGCGCTGCCCCTCTTTGGCACCATCCTGCTGGCCCAATTCATCTGGGGCATCGGGGCTACATTCACCAGCGGCGCCGAGGAGGCCTGGCTTGCCGACGAGGTGGGTGAAGACCGGTTGGCCCACATTTATCTGCGCGGATCACAATTCGCACAGGCCGGTAGCTTAGTCGGTATCCTGGTCAGTGTTGTATTAGGGCGAATCGCTCTTAACCTACCAATCTTTATCGGTGGAGCCTGTATTGTGGGCCTGGCCATCTTTCTGGCGCTGTTCATGCCTGAGACTGGCTTCCGGTCGACGCCGGCCGGTGAACGGAATACATGGAAGAGCTTGAGCCTTACTTTTAAGGATGGCCTCAAAGTCGTGCGTAGTAGCCCGATCTTGAAAGTGATGTTGGCCATTGCCTTGATTTATGGTTTGTCTAGTGAAGGTCTGGACCGGCTCTGGGAAGCCCACATTCTGGCCAATTTCACCTTCCCGTCAATCGGCGGCCTGGAGCCTGTTGTATGGTTTGGTCTCATCAATGTGGTGCAGACGTTACTGGTTATTATCTCTGCCGAGATAATTCGCCGTCGAGTAAGAGTAGAGAATCAGCTTGCGGCCTTGCGAGCACTCATGATTCTCACCACGATGCTCGTGATTAGCCTGGTAGCATTTGGCCTGGCTCCCGGCATCACCTTAGCTATTCTATCCATCTGGAGCGTGTCGGTGCTCCGACGCAGCAGCATGCCTCTCTATTCTGCCTGGCTCAATAAAGGTCTGCAGCCAGCCACTCGAGCCACGGTGTTGTCAATCAGCGGCCAGATCGATGCCATTGGTCAGCTGGTTGGGGGTCCTATTATCGGCGCCGTGGCCATGCTTCTGGGACTACGTGCGGCAATGATCGGCGTAGCCCTTTTGCTAGCGCCGGCGGTCTTCCTTTATGGTTTGTTGTCCAAAATGATTGGGGGCAAGCCGGCCATCCAACAGGCAACGCTCGAGGATAAGTAGAGTTTTCCGGAGCCACTAAAACTATAAGCCAGTGTGCCTTTTATTAAGAGAGGGTTCAGCTTTGCGTCAGGTCCGGGTCGGGGTCATCGTCGATATCGAGGGCGGTCTTTCGCTCAAATTGACGATAGCCAATTGAGGCGAGAACTATACTCATGAAGTACAAGATGAGTAGCGGCAGCATTGTCAATAACATGGTCACTGGATCAATTGAAGGCGTAATAACCGCGGCCAGGACGGCGATAGCTACAATGGCGATCCGCCAATGTTCCCGGAGCGTCTTGGCTGACAGGAAGCCAAACAGAGCGAGGAAATAGACAATCAAGGGGATCTCAAAACTGACACCGAGCCAGAATAAGAAGCTCGTGGCGAAGCCAATATACTCCTGACTCGTCCATTCAGCGGTAAATATCGAACTCATGAATGTCGATAAGAAAGCAATTGCCGACGGTAATAGAACGAACCAGGAAAAGGCGACCCCGGTCAAAAAAAGTAATGTCGCGCTTGGTATAAAGATATATACATATCGCTTTTCGTGAGCATGGAGACCTGGCTTAATAAACAGCCAGAATTGGTACAACATCCAGGGCATGGCCAGGATTGCGCCGGCGAAAAGGGCGATCCGGAAATAGGTTTGAATCCCTTCAGTTGGGCTTAAAGTTTGTAATGTTTCGCCATACGGTTCGATAAGGATAGTGAGGATCTCCTCAGCGAAAAAGAATCCGACAATGACCGCGGCCACTAAGCCTAGTGCCGCCCACGTGAGACGTACCCGCAGATCATTCAAGTGCTCAAGAATGGTTGCTCCTGGCCCGGCGGCGACATTCTCAGACATCAATCGGTATCTCCGGGAACTTCAATGGCTTTCGGCAATGATGGCGCCGGGGTGGCGGACGAATCTTGCTCAGAAGGTGCGGTCGAATCTGGCACCGGGGTTGCGGTCGGATTTGGCAAGGAGGTGGCAACTTGAACTGGCGCCGGAGTGGCAACCGGTTCTTGCTCAGAGGGTGCGGCCGGATCTGGTGCCGGGGTATCGGTCGGATTTGGCAAAGAGGTGGCAACTTGAACGGGCGGTGGAGTCGTAACCGGATCTTGCTCAGAGGGTGCGGTCGGGACTGGCGCCGGGTCAGGTGATTCAATCACGGCATCCTCGGCTGATGTGGAAGATGATTGCTTCAACGACGCTTCGGTCTCGTCTAGGAGACCTTTCCCCTGACCACGAAGTGAATTCGGTACGCTACCCAACTCGCGGCGCAGCTCTTGTACTTCGCGTTGCAAATCGCGCATATCGCTAAAACTTTTACGAACCATATCATCATCCAACGCATCCAGTTCGGCATTCAATTGACGAGCAAACTGGCGAGACACTCTTTGTAACTGGGCTGTCGTACGTCCAATGGTATGGGCTACTTGCCTGATTCTATGCGGTCCCATCACAATGCCAGACAGTAACAGGATGAGGATCAATTCGGGGAGGCCAATACCAAAAAAACTATCCATCGTCGGATTACTCAGGCCGGCTCGGATGTAGCCTGCAGCTCGCTCCTCAACTGGGGGATTTCGTCGGCAAGTGATCCTAATACACCGTTGATAAACCGTGGCGCGCTATCAGAGCCGTATAATTTAGCCAGCTCAACCGCCTCGTTTATGGCTACTTTGACCGGCGTTTCATCGTCAACAAGGAACTCAAAAATGGCTATCCGCAAAATGTTGCGATCAATCACCGCCATTTGTTCTACTGGCCATTCGGGTGCATAACGAGTAATCAGTTTATCCATGCCAATCTGATGTTCCAGGACGCCATTCAAGAGCTTATAAGCGAATTCGATACCGGCGCTTTCCATGGGTTGGTCCTCAATTCGCCGGTCGATTACCTCGTGGGGGGGATGATTGGCAACATCGATCTCGTAGAGAGACTCTAAAGTTACCCGCCTGGCGCGCCGTCTGGTTTTCATCCTATTTAAGCTGTCTCATTCATCGCGTAGACCACATCTTCAACATGAACGTTGACCGCATCCACTGAAATGCCCACCATCTTGTCGATCGCCTCCAGGACCGCCACCTGAATAGCATAGCTCGTTTCGAGCACATTCACATGCGGGTCCATAAAGACATAGACATCGAAAGTCAGATTATTGTCCGAGTAGTTCAACAAGATTCCATCACCACGTACCGCGCGCCGGAAAAGGCGGCTCATATCGGCCGGTACGGATGCCAAACGATTAACCCCCTCAACACTCAGGGTCGTATGTTGTACTATCGCTGTTAATACTTCAGGCGCGATTTCAATCCGGCCAATGCTTTCTACTTGCTCTTGTTCGTTCATTTATGCACTCAGTAAATAAAATCCATTAACCCTCAGGTTCCAGGGATATTATATCGCCCAATACTCATTTCCACAGACAACTACATTGCCATGCCACCATCGACCCGTATGACTTCACCTGTAATATACGCCGATTTGTCTGAAGCTAAAAATGTCACCAGGTGGGCTACTTCCGCCAATTCGCCCAATCGACCGAGGGGGATAAATTCCAAGGCTTTCTGTATCAGTTTTTCGGATAGCCCTTCGGTAAGCGCAGTAGGGAAAAACCCTGGTGCGATTGCATTGACAGTTATTTGGCGTGGGCCAAGCTCCTTGGCCAAAGATTTGGTGAAGCCGATATTGCCGGCTTTCGAAGCCGCATAATTAGTTTGGCCACCCTGTCCTACCAGACCAACAACAGAACTAATGTTGATTATTCGGCCGCCTTTTCTGCGACGGATCATTTGCCGTGAGACTGCCTTGCAACAATTGAATAGGCTCTTCAAGTTAGTGTCCAGCACCACGTCCCAGTCATCTTCCGTCATCATCATCAATAGCATGTCTCGGGTTGTGCCGGCATTGTTGACTAATACATCGATTTGACCATACCAATCAAGCGTGGTTTTAACCAGCGCTTTCGCCGACTCAAAATCACTCACATCTGCCTGAACGCCGGTAGCTGTTCCACCTTTGGCCTCTATATTCTCTACAACTTCTTGGGCTGCTTCTGCACTGCTATTGTAGTTCACAATAACTGTCGCCCCATGAGCCGCTAAATCAAAGGCAATCGCCCGACCAATTCCCCGGGAGCCCCCGGTGACAATGGCGACCTTACCTTCGAGTAATTGTGGTTCAGACATATTTTATTCGGCCAACTGGAATTTGATTCTTTTTACTTTACGATTAATTCGTTTGACAAGGCCTAAGAGGACTTCTCCAGGCCCGACCTCAAGAAAGGTTTCTACGCCCTGATCGAGCAGATAGTTTATGGAACTGGTCCAAAGAACCGGCGCCGTCAACTGGGCCTTAAGCTCAGACCGAATCTCGGCCGGCGTTGTCAACGGTTTCGCTGACACGTTGCCAATGACCGGAATCCGGGGTTTATTGATCAGGGTATCGTCGACAGCGCGGGCAAATTCCGCAGCGGACGATGCCATCAGCGGTGAATGTGCAGCAATGGTAATCGGCAGCGGTATTACCCTCCGAGCGCCACCGTCTTTTGCCAGCTTCAAAGCCTCGTCCAAGGCAACCTTGTCACCAGAAATTACTACCTGACCAGGGCAATTATCGTTGGCGACCTGAACGGGCCGCCCGGTCGTCTCTTGAGCCTGGGCGCAATACTCTCCTACTTTTTCATAATCCAAAGCGAGAATTGCGGCCATAGCCCCAGGTAGCCGCTGGCCGGCTTCCTTCATCAATTCACCACGCCTGCGTACGAGGGCTAATCCATCGCTAAAGGCGATGCTACCGGCCGCCGCCAGGGCAGAAATTTCACCTAAACTATGACCGGCTACATACTCTGGGACGGGCCAGCCGCCGTCAACCTGTATCGCTTCCCACCCGGCCAGGCTGGTCACATACAGCGCCGGCTGCTGGTTAACAGTATCGGTCAGGTTCTCCTCCGGCCCAAAAAAACATAATTTGGAAAGCGGGAAATCCAACTGAACATCTGCCTGATCAAAAACAGCACGTGAAGCAGGTACGGCCTCATAGAGGTTATGTCCCATGCCCACATGCTGCGACCCCTGTCCGGGGAACAGAAAAGCGACGTTCACTTGTTAAGGCTCCATAATGGATTGACTTAACGGGTTAATCTTCGAACTCAGGTAATATTTGCCGGCCATTATAAGTATTGCAAGAAGGACACATATAGTGCGGCCGTTTCATCTCGCCACAATTGTTGCACGGGACCAAATGCGGAGCAAACAATTTTTGATGCGTACGGCGCTTCGCCCGGCGTGTCCGCGATATTCGTCTTTTTGGTAATGCACCCATTGAAAAATTCCTCTCAACTTAATCTCTTTGATTCCAGCTTTAGCTAATAGCAAGCCAAAAAAAAAGCGGCCAATCGCCGTCGACCCTAATTATAGTCAGACCACATAGTGTGTCAAGCGTTTTAATAAAAAGACAGCAACAAACATTAAGGATTAGCCGCCAGTCTGATCCGTTGCCGGCGCCTCGCCTTCCTGCTCAATTTCCAGCCTATGCATTCCATTGCGAACCACAGATAATGATCGCAGCAAATCTTCTTCCAGCTTAGAGAGTACGGTCAGCGCGTAGACATCCGATTCCGCTCTCATGATCTCGGCCTCTCGTCGAGCTCGTTCCAAAATAGTATCAGATCGTTGTTGAGCCGATCCCATGATCGAATCACGTCGCACCAATTCAGAGGCTTCCTGCTTGGCCAGGTCACGAATACGATCTGCCTCTTCTTTCGCCTGAGCTAAAATCCGCTCTTTTTCAGCCTCAACACGATTGGCTCTTTTCACCTCTTCAGGGATAGCCACCCGCATCTGATCGACGATATTAAAAATTCGATCTTCATCTACTAATAAACTTGATGTCAGAGGCAAGCGCCTACTCTCAGCCAGCATCTGCTCCAATCGATCTACTAGATGTTGAATGTCCATCTTGCGCCCCACAAATATCAAATCTGTAATTTCAATTCAGAATACCTAAATTCGCCAGTTATTATAGCGAGGGTTGACTCAGTCACGCAATGATACAGGTGCTGAATAGGCGCCAGAATTTTGACCACCAATGCGTTGCTGCAAGGCTTTGCTAACATTTGACGGCACCATGCTGCTTACATCCCCGTTGAAAGTTGCAATTTCACGGATAATAGTACTGCTCAAAAAGGTATGCTCTTCACGGGTAATCAGGTTGACAACCTCAATTTCAGGCGCCAGGCGCTGATTGGCCAGGGCCATACGAAACTCAAACTCGAAATCTGAGAAAACCCGTAGGCCGCGGACAATGACTCGAGCTTCCACCTTGCGGGCAAAATCTACTGTCAGACCGCCATAGCGCATGATCCGAACACCAGGGCGCCCATCTAAAGCTTCTTCAATCATGGCAACGCGTTCATCTACAGAGAACAAAATTGTTTTGGTCGGCTTTCCATGATCGAATACGGCTACGATCAGCTCATCAAATATTGCACAGGCCCGATTCATCAAGTCCAGATGTCCATAATGAACCGGATCGAAAGTACCAGGGTAAATCGCGCGGTTAACCTCCAACATAATCTCCTAACTTACGTCTCCTGAATGCTGCCATAATTCGACTATTCGCTCTTGCAGAAGTTGATGTTCGGGCTGTTTCAAATATGGATCAACTTTGTAAATCGCCTGGGCTTCCTTCCGGGCTATCTGTAACACTGCTATGTCAGTCAAAGAGGCCAGTTGCAATTCAGGGATGCCACTTTGTCGCCGACCTAGAAACTCGCCTGGACCCCGAATCTCCAAATCTTTTTCAGCCAATAAGAAACCGTCATTACTCTTTTCAAGAGCCGCAAGTCGTTCATCTGCGTCTCCCGCGACAGCATCCGCGATGAGCAGGCAATAAGATTGGTGCTCTCCACGACCAACCCGGCCGCGGAACTGGTGTAATTGAGCCAAGCCAAAACGATTGGCTCCTTCAATGAGCATCACCGTACTATTCGGCACATCAATTCCAACCTCGATGACCGACGTCGCCACCAGAATATCCGTCTTGCCATTATAGAAATCACGCATGGCAGCTTCTTTGTCCGCTGCCTTCATGCGGCCGTGAAGCAGATCTAGCTTCAAATCTGGAAAAATTTCCTTTTGAAGCCGCTGGTACTCTTCAGTAGCCGCCTTGGCTTCGACCTTGTCTGATTCCTCTACTAGCGGATAGATAACAAAGGCTTGCCTCCCCTTGGCTATCTGGCCCCGAACAAAGGCAAAGGCCCTCTCTCGCTCGCTGGAACGCAACCAATACGTCTTAATCTCCTGTCTTCCTGGTGGCATTTCATCAACAATAGACAGATCAAGATCGCCATACATCGACAGAGCAAGCGATCGAGGAATTGGCGTAGCACTCATTACCAGCAAATGGGGATTTGGCCGTTCGGAATCATCGGTTGAGGGACTCCCCTTATCGCGCAAGGCTTTACGTTGATCGACGCCAAAACGATGTTGTTCGTCAATAATAGCCAATCCCAGGCGGTGGAAGCGGACGTTCTCCTGAATCAGGGCATGGGTACCAATCACTATCTGGATTGTACCGTCAGCCAGCCCGGCATAAAGCTCTTGACGTTCCGCGGCCGGTGTACTGCCAGTCAACAGCGACACACTGAATCCAAAGCTGCCCAATATCTTGCTTAAACCTTTGAAATGTTGCTCCGCCAAGATCTCGGTAGGCGCCATCAATGCCGCTTGGATTCCTGCCTGGGCTGTGAGAATCATCGCCGCGGCGGCCACGACTGTCTTTCCGGATCCAACATCCCCTTGCAGCAGACGATTCATTGGCACAGGCTTAGCCATATCAGTGGCGATCTCATCGATAACCCGCCGCTGCGCTTTAGTCAACTCGAAGGGCAATTGAGAAATAAACCTATTCAAAGGCGTGCGATCATATGGTACGGGCAGGCCAGGTGACGCCTGCCAATCACGTCGATGTCCGAGCATGCCTAGTTGAAGCAAAAACAATTCATCGAATACCAGGCGTTGCCGGGCGCGGTGTAACGTTTCTTTATTATCGGGAAAATGGATTTGTTTTAGCGCTTTCTGTAATGAGACGTATTTTCGTCTCGAGCGAATCGAAGGCGGCACTGGATCCGGAACCCGGGGAGCCCATTCGCCGGTTACGCGCTTCATTACTTCACGCATTTTCCGTGCGGTCAGCCCCTTGGTTAATCCATAAACCGGCACAATACGTCTTGTTCGCAGCGGTTCCATTTCCAACGGCTCCCATTCAGGATTTTGGAATACAGGACGACCCAGGAATTGATCTACGGTACCGCTCAGGACTATCTGCATTCCCGCCTTTAACTTCTCGGCTAACCAGGGTTGGTTGAACCAGGTTGCCTGGATCTTTCCCGTGCCATCGGTTACAACTGATTGAACATACTTCAGATTTCGTCCTTGTCGTACTCGAGTCTCCCAGATGGTTCCTATTATGGTGACCTGCTCGCCGTACTCTAGATGATTGATGGGTTTTAGCAGCGTATAATCATCGTACCGTCGGGGAACCATATATAGAAGGTCCCCAATTGACTCACCACCAAGCGCCGACAGCTGTTCAGCAGTCTTCACGCCGACGCCTCTGATCGTCGTAGTTGATTGACGGAGCCCTTCAGGATCCGGGGTCATAGACTGTGGTTCTTCTTCCTCATAAACGTCAGGTGGCTTTTCCTTAGTTGCCTGAGGCGTTCTGGCTCTTGTAACCTTCTTCTTAACAGCCTTCGTTACCTGATTGGTATCACCATGAAGCTCTTGTCGCATCTTCAACTTACTTTGCAACATGTCGATGCTTGCCGCTCGGGCCTCGGTCCCGGGCAGGCGAGAGTACTCCGCGAGAGTCTCCGCGACTTGTTCAATCAGGGCCAGATCAGCTTCATCTTTGGCTTCCTCCCGGGCCTGGCTGACCCAAAAAGCAGCAAATTGCCGGATCCCCCCAACGACAGCTTTATCCTGAAACCCTTGCTTGGACTCCAGATCAATGACTCGTTCTAAACTATTAAATGCTTGTCCCATAATTACGCTACGTTGTTCCTGGTAATACAGGCGATTCCCAAGCCATCTGGCCCTAAGTGCGCACCAAGAGCCGGTGTCAGCTCCACGGTCAGGGGTTCTATCCCTTCGGGAACCAGGAATCGGGTCTGTTGTTGAAATTCTTGCAGACGTTGCCGACCAACATGGGTATGAAGCAACGAAATGTTTTCTAGAGGGCCCAATTCACTGGCTAACTCCAGGAAACGGTTCAAAGCACGTCTCGAGTACGAACCTTTTCTAACATCTTGACATCGCTCATGTACACTTGCAAGAGCGGTTTGATGCGAAGCAATGTCCCAATACCAAAAGTTGCCCAGTTGACCCGCCCACTTCGACGCAGGTATTCAAGGGTGTCCAACAAGCCCAAGACATAGGTCCGCTCCACCTTCTCTTTTAGTGTCGCCACAATCTCGTTCATTGATCGGCCGGCTCTGGCGCCTTCGGCGGCAGTAATCGCCAACAAGCCTAAACCCATCGTTAGCTGTTGCGAATCAAATAGTTCTACTTCTACCAATTCAGTCGCCTCAGAACCCAACCTGGCGGCATTCAAGATGCCGCTCAGGCTCGATGAAACATGGATCGACAGAATTTGGCTTGCGCCTTCGGCTGCAAGCCGGTCATAAACTTCGGTAAACGTACCTGGAGCAGGTGCGGCTGTTGTCGGTGCAGTTGAGTAATGAGGTAATCCTTCGTAGAATTCCCGGCGTGAGAGATCAACACCATCCAGGTAACTCTTGTCACCAATATTCACATAAGCAGGCACTACAGTGATGCCATACGCTTCACTCGTTGACTGGGGAATATCACTAACACTGTCAGTTACAATCTGTATGGTCATAAAGGATCCCGTCTATTCAGCCCCAAGAATATACTGATAGATAGCCTGGCCCCCGGGCAGCACCTCGATCTCTAGATGCGAATAAAGATCTTCTATCTTCGCCGCCACCTCTTCTGCTTCAAACTTGCTGACATCCTGGCCATAGTACAAGGATACAAGTTCGCGCGATTCAATATTCATCTCCTCAAGAACTTGTTGAAGCACAAGATCAATATTCTCGCCGGCGGCGCTCAAGCGACCGTTGACTACGCCAATGATCTGGCCTTCTTCCACATTCACACCATCGAGGACAACCGAACGAGTAGCCACAGTAATTTCCCCACTGGTAACACAGTCGCAAGCGTAATTCATCTCAGTTACGGCTTTGTCCAGATCGCCTTTACTACTGAGAGCCAATAGTGCACTTATACCTTGCGGCGCAGTTCGGGAGGGGATAACGGCCACATTTTTATTACTGATTTCACCGGCAGCTTCGGCCGCCAAGATAATGTTCTTGTTATTGGGCAGGATTATAACGTCTTTGGTTGGCATCTGTTCAATGATCTGGAAGATCTCTTCCGTGCTTGGATTATTACTCTGGCCACCATTAACGATGCCGGACGCGCCCAGGCTACGGAATATCTCTGCCAAACCATCGCCGGCGGCGACAGCTACGACGCCAATTTGCCCTGGCTCCAGCTGAGGTTCTATCTGATAAGCAACCGGAGTCTCAAGTCCGTTTGGACTGATGATCGCCTCCATTTGCATTTGCATATTCTCGACAACCACGTCGTCAATGCGTCCCTGGCTGATACCGTAGCTCAGCGGCAAACCTGGATCTTTTACATGTATATGAACTTTGATCGTGGATTCATCACCGACTACGACGGTAGAATCGCCCATCGCGTCAATATCTTCTCGAATAGCCAAAACGTCCAGGTCCTCTCCCATAAGGATATACTGAACATCATATGGAAAATCGAGCCCTCCGGCCGGAGCGACCCTGGCCTGGGCCGGGATTTCAATCGCTTCTGACGGCACGGCCTGGAACAATAATTCGCCTTCTACATAGCGCAACATGCCTTCGAATATGAAGAGCAGACCTTTCCCGCCGGCATCCACGACGCCCGCTTGCTTAAGCACCGGCAGCAAATCCGGCGTTCGTTCCAGCGATTGTTGGCAACGTTCGACTACTCGAGCTAACAAGAATCGCAGATCCTGGCTTTTGCCTGTAGCGTCTTCAGCCTCTTCTGCCCCTTCGCGGATAACGGTCAGAATCGTGCCTTCGACCGGCCGCATCACACCCTTGTAAGCGGTGTCCGATGCCTCACGCAAAGCATTGGCCAGGTCATTGCCGTCAAAGGCCTCAATTTCCTTCAAGCTGGTTGCCAATCCACGCCAGATTTGGCTTAGGATAACGCCTGAATTCCCGCGAGCGCCCATTAAAGCCCCCTGGGACAGCTCGGTGGCCACTTTTCCGACATGTGTTTCCTGGCCATCCTGGATGCGTTTGTAGGCGGAATGCATGGTGAGCAACATATTAGTGCCTGTATCACCATCAGGTACCGGAAAAACATTCAGATCGTTAACTATTTTGTGGTTATTTTCCAGCTCAGTCAAAGCAGCTTGAATCAGCTTCCGAAACTGGTTCCCGTCACAGGTTAACCACCTTTCTGTTGCAGCTGATGGCGATGATGTGTGAATCACGCTTTCCTGTGTCACAACAACTCATCCTCCTCCATTAAGAACTTCCATTGCTCTGCCGCAATCCGTGGACATAGACATTAACAGCTCGCACTGGGATTCCAATGGATTTTTCAACATGGAATTTAACTGTATTCTGAATACTCTCGGCAACAACCCGAATCCGGGTTCCGTACTCAACGATGACATAAACATCAACGACGATCTCCTCTTCCTCGATAGAGACATCGATGCCACGCCGACTATCACGCGACAAGATGTGGGAGATTCCGTTAACCAGGTTCTTATTGGCCATACCAACTACACCATAACATTGGATGACGGCCCGGTTGGCAATCGTTGCCACGGCTGCTTTCGAGATATCAATCTTCCCGTAAGATCCGCGCTTCGTGGACATTTTACCTCTCCTAAAAAGGGGCTTAGACGTTTTGAACGTCGCTAAACCACACAACTGAGTTCACTTCAAACTCACTTCTTCTTTTATGATGAACAGCCCATCATGTGCGACTGCTCATTATACTCTTCCCTAGAGTGTAACCCGCACGGATAACCTATGCGAATGCCTCTTCGATTTCGGCAGCGTACTACATTCTAAGCACGCGCTTCAGAATCTTGCACGATGCAGGCTACACCTTTATAATACTCCAGCTTGTTCTCTTTGAAACCGAGCGACCTCAAATTGGTCGCTTTTAATTTGTCTGTTAAAGGTGTGATTATGGCTAAATGCGACATATGTGGCAAGCGCCCACAATTCGGGCACAATGTCAGCTTTTCGATGAAACATACGAAGCGACAGTTCAAGCCCAATATTCAGAAAACTACTATTTACGAAGATGGCCGCAAGGTGCGTAAGAAACTGTGCACTCGCTGCCTGAAAACCTATAGTAAATCAGTATAAAAAATCCACAAATTCTGATCTCGGATGAAAAAAGCCAGCCTGGCAAGGTTGGCTTTTTTGGTTTCAATTGCCACAAATCGTCAGGCGCTGGGTTATAATATCGGCATTCGTATCAGGTCAGTACGCTGATCAGGACGCTTTTGGCGCCAGCCGATAGCAAGCGATTACGCACCTTGTCCACGTTCTCTTTATCTACCAGCGCGATCATATTTCCACCCCTTCCTGCCCCGCTTAATTTTGCTCCCAGGGCGCCGGCCAAAATGGCTGCGGCGATTAATTGTTCTAATCTAGTTGAAGATACGGTCATCTCGCGTAGGTAGACCTGGTTTTCTTGCATCAAACGCCCCACGCGTTTGGGATCTCCTTTTCGTATGGCCATCCGTGCTTCATCAGCCACCCGGCCACAACTATTAAATAATTGTTCAAACTTTTCGGGGTCCTTCTGCCACCGGCGGCCCACATCTTCTACCACATCCCGGGTCATACTGACTTCGCCAGTGTCGGCTACCAGCATATGCAGCGGGGTTGCAACTGTGAATGGTTCAATGCGATTTGATGGTTCCTGGCGCACAAAAAAAACCGGCCGTTCGTAAGCTACAACTGTATTATCAATGCCGCTCGGTGTTCCATGAAGTAATCTTTCCACCTGGTAACAAAGCGCCGACACCTGTTGATCAGTGGCCAGATCGGTCAAACCAAGGTGCTGGGCTAGAGAGCGGATGACCGCCGCTGCCATCGCTGCACCGCTCCCAAGACCGCTGGCAATAGGGATCGTACTGCGCACGGTGATTGTGAGATCAGGCAACCTGGATACAGGTGCGGTTTCCAGTACAATTTGGACCGCTCGCGCGAAGGGATCGCTGTCCTGGGCCTCTGTCAACCAGCTCTCCCGACCCAGGTCAGGGGCTCTGAGCTTGATGCCATGCATCAGGCTATCCTCGACGATCGCCTCTGCTCTTACCTGTGAAATTGGAACAGCAATAGCCGGGCGACCATAAACGACAGCATGCTCGCCGAAAAGGATGATCTTAGCCGGGGCGCTGGCTACAGTCACTGCCATAAAATCAGACGACTACATAGAGAACCATGAATGCTATCAATGCCCAAATAATAAGCGTAAGTTGCATCGGCCGGTCACTGAGAAAAATTTCTTCTGGCGCGCCGCCTTCGTGACAGACATGAATTAAATAGAGGTAGCGGAAGACAGCATATAAGACCAAAGGTATGGTTAGCATCATCAGATTATTGGCCGGCAACCCTTCGGAAAGAAAAGTATATAGGCTGTAGGCAACCACCGCACTGGTTGTGACAATACCAATTAAGCGATCAATCAAATCAAGATTGTAATCTGCTAATATCGCCCGGTGGTTGCCGGCCTCCTGGCCCAGGAGGATTAACTCATGACGGCGCTTGCCAAGGGCCAAAAATAAGGCTAATAGGCCAGTACAAACATACAACCAGGGAGAAAAACGCTCGACGTTGATGACAGCCACACCGGCCGCCACGCGCAGGATAAACCCCGCGGAGAGAACCATCACGTCAAGAAGAACGATATTCTTGAGATAAAATGTATAGGCAACCTGAAGGAGAAAATAAAGCCCCAAAATTACCACAAATGCCTCAGAGAGAAAATAGCCGGCGATTAGACTCCCAGCTATCAAAAAGAAGGCAGCTACTGCCGCCACCATTGGTTTTAATTGGCCCGAGGGTAAGGGCCGGTTGCGCTTCTCTGGGTGTTCTTGGTCCTTTTCAATGTCCATCAGGTCGTTCATGATGTAGACCCCACTGGACATGAAGCAGAGCAATACAAATGCGGCTGTGGTGCGTGCGAAGCTTTCTGGATCAGTCAACTTCCCATCGAAGAACAGGGGAATGTATACCAGGCCATTTTTGAGCCACTGCCGCGGCCGCATTGTCTTAATTAAAGCGATTAACAATTTACTTCTCCAAAACGGGTGACAAATTATACCCTGGATCCAACCTATCCTAAATCTCGCCTTCAAACAAGAATAACGATTCACCATCAGGACCAAGCAAAGTGGCATTATTTACCAACCCGCTCTCCGACATCAATTCTGTTGCGAATAAAACACCGTCTTCCTTTAGGCGTTCAATTCGTTCGACCATATCTGGGGCAAAAAAGGTCATTGCCGGAGCTTTGAAGTCGATTTCGTCACCATATTCTCTGTTCTGGTGCAGGCCTAAAACAATTTTCTCATCACTTACGATCCCCCAGGGATAGGGATCTTCACTCTCATATAATGTGGCAAACCCAACTTTGCGCCAAAATTCAACCGCTGCCAGAAAATCATCTACGGGTACAGCGAACTCGCCAAAAGTACCGCCCCTGGTTACCGGTCTACCGGCCGGCTGAGGAATTTCCTCGGGATCGTGATTAATAAGACCCACCGCCAGGTCGCCAGGACCTACAAAAACAGCCATCATTAACTGGCCGTCCCTTTCCCTCCGCTGTACGAATTCAATACCTGTTTTCTCCAATCTGGACACTCGACGGGTCGCATCCAGGGAAAAATAGACCAGGCCCATATATTGATTACCGTCCTCATTCAGCATGATCAAATTTTGTCCATCGGTAATTCGAGCCCAAGGATAGGGATTCTTTTGGACTTCAATTTTCTCATAACCCAACTTCTCATAAAAGGCCAGAGAGATCTGCAAGTCAGACACACCGATATTTATTTGCGCTCTTTTGCCTAATTTCATCGTCCGTCTCCTGACCAATTAATGATCGTCACATTAGAGATTATACGCCTGCCTGTTGTGGATTGCAGAATTTACTTAGCCAACGAACCTGGCCAATGATCCCGTTCGATATCATATTGATCCTCTTCAGAAAAGAACGTATTATCCAGACTATTGTTTTTGGAGGTTTCCGTTGGCACACGTCTCACACAAGCTTTCGAACTCCCTCGAGGGTGCATTGGCCGGCGGTGGCGATCCGGCCACCTCGCCGCTCTATGTTTTCGGACCATTCCTCCGACTAATCGTTGTTGCCGGGGTTGCTCAAATCACCTTTGGAGCCAGCATCTGGCTGGTCATAGTGACGATTGCCCTGGTCTCGGCAATGTACCGGCTGGTGATGATCTGGATTGTCGACGGGAGCGGCGGTAGCGGTCTGAGCGAGGAAGAGTTTGGTAGCTGGGCGGTTAAGTTAAATGCGAGCATAACCTTCGTCGAGTACACGCTGACCTTTTTGGTCAGTATGGCTGCCCTGGTAACTTTCATTGCCGATCGTTTTCCAAAGCTTAATGATCCCTTTCTTGGCCTTCAGTACCGGACTTATGTGGCTATTGGGTTAAGCATACTAACCGGCTGGATGGTAAATCGAGGTCCTAAAGCTGCCGCCCGCGCTTTTGGTCCGGCAACAGCCGGCGTGTTACTCCTACTGTGGGCCATGATAATCGCTACAATCTTTAAATTTGGGCTGCAATTGCCCTCGTTAAAGCTGGAAGCCTTTAGCTTTGAGTACCTAAGAATTACCCTGGGCGGTTATGTGAGAATCCTGGCTGTTATGACTGGTATTGAAATCTTCGCCAATCTCGTAGCTGCTTATGAAGGCAAGCCGTCTCGGAAAAGCCGGATGGCTTTCCGCAGTCTATTGATCATTATGGGAACCACTTCCCTTACAATGCTGATAGTTGGCCCGGCAATTTTGGAACTATCCGACCCGACAAATACAGAGGTTTCAGTATTCACTCAAACGATGGATCAGCTGCTGCCGACGCCGCTGGCCTTCCTCGGAACCCTGGTAGGTGTCCTTGTTCTGTTATCCGCTTCGGCAGCCAGCGCCCAGGGTTTGCAGAACCTGGCCCTGGGCCTTAAACATCGTCATTACATCCCCGCCGCCGTTGGACATCGAAACGCTTATGAAGTTGCTTCTGTGCCCGTGTGGATAGAAGTCGCCATCGTCTCGATTTGTTTTTTGGCATTCGGCACGAATGAAGAAACCTATTTAGCCATCTATGCAGCCGGTGTGTTTATTCTGCTAAGCATGACGGGTTGGGCAGCGACGAATCGACTTATTCGTCAGGTTAGGACATCTTCTTCGGCGAAAAATATCTTTAGCTTGATTGGGGCAATCCTGGCCGCCACATTGAGTTCATTGGCGACTGTGATTATCTTCGCCGAGCGATTCAAGGAGGGAGCCTGAACCTACTTCGTCCTCTTGCCCATCCTATACCTGTTATTCACTTATTTTCGTAATCGCCTGGGCAAACCAACTCCTATTGAAGAGCGCCGTAGTAGACTTTTTGCCGAACGCCGATATCTTCCGGTTGAAGACCAGGATATTGGCGCTAATGTGACAGCTATTCAGCGCATCCTGGTCCCCCTCGATGGATCGCCTTTTGCCGAGGAGGCCCTACGATTGGCTCAGGCATTCTCTAGCCCACAAAACAGCCGGCTGGTGTTGGTCTCGGTCCTGCAAACAACTGGCGTTCCCCGGTCAATACCGTTCCTTCAAAGCGGTCACGGGCAAGACGGCAATCTATTAGAGTACGAGCAATACTTGCAAAGGGTAGCCGGAAAACTCGGCCAAACAGGCGAACATATAGAGATCGTCGCGGTAACAGGAAATATCGTTGAAGAAATCACCAAAACAGCCCAACAACAAGCTGTTGATCTATTGATCATGAGCACCCATGGTCGCTCGGGCGTCGGGCGCGCCGTAATCGGCAGTGTCGCCGATAGTGTGATAAATCAAATCAACATTCCAACACTACTGATTCGACCCGAGATCGGCGAACCTTTACCATCACCAAATTTCGCCAAGATCTTGGTAACGTTGGATGGTTCAACAGAAGCTGAGCAGGTATTGCCTTTTGCCAACGTTGTAGCCAGCCGAAGCAATAGCCAGATTATTTTGTTGTCAGTTCCGGATGAGTTGCAGACACAATCGCAACAAGATAATTTGCGACAATATCTCGAAACAATGGCCCTGTCGCTGCATACTACAGGAGTTCCCACCAAAATTCTTGTGGCAGGATCCAGTCCTGGGTATACAATTGTGGAAGTGGCCAAAAGTGAAGCTGTTGATTTAATCATGCTGGCGACCCATGGCCGCCGTGGCTTTGCCCGGCTGATGTTGGGTAGCGTGGCCGACACCGTGGTCCACCATGCCCAACAACCGGTGTTTCTGGTACCGGTTCGGTAGATATCAATTTCAGAAAGACCCAGAGAATCCCATGACGTTTGAACAACAAATCGCAGATCAGCTTAATATCCGGCCGAGATTCGTTGCAGCCACTATCGATCTTCTCGATAATGATAACACAGTGCCGTTTATTGCCCGCTACCGCAAAGAGGTAACCGGTGGGTTGGACGAAGAACAACTTCGTCTATTGAGCGCTTCGCTGGAGAAATTGCGCGTATTGATGAAGCGGCGCAAAGCGATACTAAAGAGCATAACCGAGCAAGGAAAACTCACGCCGAAGTTGGAAGCGAAACTGCTCTCTGCCACTTCTCTAACAGAAATAGAGGACCTGTACCAGCCTTACAAACCAAAGCGGCGAACTCGAGCCAGCATCGCCCGAGAAAAAGGTCTCCAACCATTGGCCCGGCTCATTCTGGCCCAAACTCAGGACCAACGCCAACTAAACGAAATCGCCGCGCCATTCCTGAGTGACCAGATTGGTTCAACTGACGAGGCCATGGCCGGGGCACGGGACATTGTGGCCGAAACCATAAGTGATCATCCGGCCGTTCGTCAACGAACCAGGGCGAAAGGTCTTCGCTGGGCTCGCCTGTCCAGCAAGAAAATTGCTGCTAGCGAAGATCCTCGAAGCACCTTCAAAGTGTATTATGATTATCACGGTCGGGTTGACCGGCTGCGCCCACACCAGGTCCTGGCGGTGAATCGCGGTGAAGCTGAGAAAGTTCTGCGTGTGAAAATCGAGATACCCGAGCGAGACTGGCGCCAGGCGATAGCTGCTATCTTCCGGCCGAATCGTCGCTCGTCGCTAGGCGACCAACTTGAGATGGCAGTTGAAGACGCAGCGAGGCGATTATTGTTGCCGGCCATTGAGCGGGACATTCGCCGCAACCTTTCCGAAATAGCCGAAGAACATGCTATCTCGGTCTTCGCCGTCAATTTACGCAACCTCCTGCTCCAACCGCCGCTGTCAGAGTTCACCGTGCTCGGCATTGATCCAGGATTTCGTACCGGCTGCAAAGTAGCCGTGGTTGACCCGATGGGGACACTCCTGGATACGGCTACAATTTACCCGCATCCGCCGCAACGGCAATGGAAACCCACAATAGAGCGGTTGACGCGACTGGCGCGTCAATACGATGTAAAGCTGTTCGCTATTGGCAACGGCACCGCTTCTCGGGAAACGGAGCAATTAGTCACCGACCTTAACCAGACCTCGGAGTCAGAGCCTATCCTCTATATGATCGTTAATGAGGCTGGGGCCAGCGTTTATAGTGCCAGTCCGCTCGCCCGCGCAGAATTACCGGCCCTTGATGTGACGCTGCGTGGGGCAGTCTCAATTGCCCGGCGAGTCCAGGACCCTTTGGCGGAATTGGTCAAGATCGATCCGAAGTCAATTGGCGTCGGTCTTTACCAACATGACGTCAACCAGGGAGTGCTGCAAGACACATTGGATGGCGTCGTAGAAAGCGTAGTCAACCAGGTAGGTGTCGACGTCAATACAGCTTCGCCGGCGCTGCTTGCCCATGTCGCGGGCATCGGTCCTAAATTAGCGAATAATATTGAAACTTTCCGGCGTGATCAGGGTCCCTTTGCCAGCCGCCGAGCGTTGTTAAAGGTGCCGGGTTTGGGACCAAAATCCTTCGAGCAAGCCGCCGGTTTTCTGCGGATCCGTGATGGAGACAATTCGCTGGATGCCAGCGCCATACACCCCGAGAGCTACGGTATTGCCGAGGCAGTTCTTTCACAGGCCGCATTGACTTCGGCCGTACCCCCGGCTGAGCGTGAGCCCGCATTGGCCCAATGGCGCAATCGCCAACGGTTAGCGGATCTTTCGGCCAGACTTGGAGCCGGCATACCTACCCTTGAGGACATTCTGGAACAGCTTGTTCGCCCCGGGCGCGATCCACGACGGGATCTTCCGCCACCGATTTTGCGGAGTGACGTTTTGAGTATGGAAGATTTGTCACCGGGTATGCAACTCAAAGGGACAGTTCGTAATGTTGTCGATTTCGGCGCATTCGTGGATATTGGCGTTAAACAGGATGGCCTGTTGCATCGTAGCCAGTGGATCGCCGGCACGGCCTTTGGCGTCGGCGATGTCATCGAAGTAAAGATCATTAACGTTGAGCCGGAACGTGGCCGAATATCTCTTGGATGGTCTGACTAATGCATTTTTCTGAAGAAGATTTCGAGCGGTTAGTGTCACAAGCGCTGGACGAACTACCCCCCTATTTCGGAGAAAAGATAAGTAACGTCGAAGTGCTTGTTAAAAGGTGGCCAAGCCGGCGCGAATTACATGATGCTGGCGTTCCTCCAGGTCATACATTGCTTGGCCTTTACAGCGGCATACCCTTGACCGCGCGCACCCACAATTATGGTCTCGTAACGCCCGATACAATCACTTTATACCAGGGACCCATCGAACAGGCGGCAACCAGCCCCGAGCAAATACCCGGGATCGTGCAGCATACCGTTATTCATGAATTCGCCCATCACTTCGGCATCAGCGACGATAGGCTGCGCGAGTTGGGTGCTTATTGAGTTTTGCGCATTCGGATTAACGCGAAACTTCATAACCGGCATTTTCCCAGGCTACTATTCCTCCTGACATATTATGCACGTTATCAAAGCCATTCTGCCGTAGATAGTCAGTGATCTGGCCGCTACGATTGCCACTTCGGCAGGTGACAATAACTTCCTTATCGGTCGGGATTTCTGACAGGCGAGCCGGCACTTCCCCCATTGGCAGTAGAGTGACGCCGGGTATATGACCTTCATCGAATTCCCATTGCTCTCGCACATCGAGCAAAAAAACGTCATCGCGATCTTTGACGTTGGCAACGGTATGAACGTCGACGCTATCTGCCAGCTGAATCGGCGCTGTGTCGGCCGGCACTTCTGCTACGGGCGCAACGGATTCCGATGCCCCACACGCGGCTAATAGCAGACCTAGAAACATAAGTGAAAATAAAAGCTTAATCTTCATCAGATATGCAACTCCTCTTAAATTGCTGAAATACCGGTCCAAATATTCATTATCTCTATGTTGTTAGACTGTCCGGCAGTGGAAAGGTTACATCTATTCTACGGAACGGCCAAAAAAATCCTCAGGCCAAGATCAGCCTGTGATGCGGTCGTCATGATAATCAGCAATAGTATCTTTGCCAGCAAAATCTGGGAAATTCATATGGACATAGACACAAGGTGATCATAAGATTTGTCTGATGTCGGTGTGCTATCGTGGCAAACAATGCTCTTCGGAAAAAAGCCGGTGTAAGAACACGACCTGATTAATCGGAGATGAACCAACACCTATCACTATTATCCACCCATTCAAACAAAGGAAATGGCACAATGAAACTAGTTACTTACAACCAAGCCGGTCAACGTTATATCGGGGTGGTAAAGGATGATGGGGTAATCAACCTATCGACCATCGCACCGGACATGCTTAGCCTGATTGCTCTGGGTGATGAAGGATTAGCCCAGGCCCAGGCGGCAGTTGATGGAGCGTCGGACCTGACCCCACTCAGTTCAGTTAAGTTGCTGGCCCCAATTCCCGAGCCCAATCGCAATATCATGTGCCTGGGGCTCAATTATGCGGAACATGCCGTTGAGCATTACTCAGCCAGCGGCCAGGAGACAATACTGCCCGACTATCCGATTGTATTCAATAAGGCTACCACCACTGCGAACGGCCCTTTTGATGATATTCCGTTTGATCCGAGCGTTTCCGGCGAATATGATTGGGAAGCCGAGTTAGCCATAGTTATTGGGCGTAAGGGTAGGAAAATCTCCCGCGAGCAAGCCTTAGATTGGGTTTATGGTTACATGGTCCTTAACGATGTCAGCGCTAGAGATCTACAGCGACGACACAAACAGTTCTTTTTGGGCAAAAGCCTCGATGGAGCTTGTCCTATGGGGCCCTGGATTGTCACGGCCGATGAGGTGGAAGATCCCCAGGCGTTGCGCATCTCCAGCCGCGTCAATGGCGTCATTAAGCAGGATAGCAATACGAATCTGATGATTTTCGATGTATCAGCCATAATCGAACATCTTTCCACGGGTACCACTCTACTACCAGGGGATATCATCGCCACCGGCACGCCCAGCGGCGTCGGATTTGCCCGCCAGCCACCGGAGTTCCTCAAGGCAGGTGACGTGGTTGTGTGTGAGGTTGAAGGTATCGGCCAGATAAAAAATAGGGTTGCCCTCATTTGACCTTGTTGAGATTCAGTAATGTTTAAGGCGATTCGTTCCATTTTTATCCCTCGGCCGGCGAGGCGAAATCGCTCCCCGCTTGATAAAATAGAGGTCGCAGAAGAGCAGGTCCATCCCCGTGTTTTGCTAATCATCTACAACCCGACTGTCCCTTCACAACGCGGTCGAAGGTTGGTCGACGCAATGGGTTGGAACAAACCGGATGATTTGGTTCGTCAATTTATTGAAGACCTCCGCTTTGCCAGCTATGGCTATTGTCACTATGAGATCGCGGATCGTCTGGAAGTTGACGCCTTTCCAATAAAGATCGACGGATTCACTTATTCAGCCAATGCGTATCATTCAGCCTGGTTAGCTCGTCAGGGCTTCCACCAACCGGATTGGGCTGATTATGATCGCATCTTGGGCGACTTTGACGTGGCCAGGCGGATAACTAATCGTTCCATCGACGAAGTTTGGCTCTTCGCCTTTCCCTACGCCGGTTTCTACGAATCCAGGATGGCTGGTCCAGGCTCATTTTGGTGCAATGCACCCCCTCTCGATAGGTATGATCAAGTTGGTCGCCGATTCGTCATCATGGGCTTCAACTACGAACGGTGAGCGTAAGATTCCAACATCTCTCCGACTCCCCGTTCGTAGTTGAAGCCCATGATGACGAATCGGCGACCAACTTGATCATACCTATCGAGAG
>PVMK01121824.1_pt1 | contig 27050 bp, 32 predicted proteins | sample 1853481 | NCBI WGS metagenome assembly PVMK01 (sample SAMN08533507, study PRJNA380276) | Marine sediment metagenome, whole genome shotgun sequencing project. | reverse complement strand
GCGCCATGCCTGGCGCACCATAGAAAAGCCGGCGCCCGGTGGCGCCGGCTTGCTAAAGTTGGTCAGACAATTAGCCTGGTGCGTCTTCGTGCAATATGCGGGCTAGAATCTCCAGCCGTAACTGACCTCCACTTCCCACTCGTACATTTGCAACGTAACGTCCTGGGTTGGGTCGAAGTTTTGAGGACCCGAAATTTTATTGTTGAACGCATACATAAGCGCGACATTCCATTCGCGGTTCTTGACCCTGCTCAGGGTGAAACCAGTCGTGAGGTGGCTTTGAATCGTGGCAGGCGCCAGGATATTGAAAGACATCTGGTCTTCCGGAATAGGCTGTTTTCCATAGCTGTATCCAAAGCGCCAGGTCCAGTCTTCTCCGGCCTTCCAGACAACTCCGGCCTTGTACACGGTCATATCATCCCAGCCAAAGCCTGCGCCGTTATCACCCCCAAGGCAAAAGCTTGGGTCCATTCCGCCTTGCTGTGTCATGGGGCAGTCGGTAAAAAGAACCTGGATGGGATTGGCGATGGAGTCGATATCGCCGTACCAGATATGCTCAATGTCGAAATTCAGCGCCACGTTTTCACTGGCGCGGAAAGTCAGGCCTATTTTCAGATCGGCCGGAATATCCATGTCACCCTGCTGTGCGAACAGGTCAGCATAGTCGTCAAATTCACTCATCCAGATCTTGGTCTGGTAAGAAATTCCAAAACTCAGCACATCACTAATCGGCGCGTGCAGGCCAATTTTCAGGCCGGCGCCAAAGGACCAATCAGTACCGTTGTTTGACAGGTTCTGCGGCATGTCACAGAACGGCATGTTGGCGGGGTTGAAGCTGCGTGCGCAGGTTTCCGTCAGGGGCGCGAAGCTGCCCACGCCATTGCCCTTGAACAGCTGCGCCACAAAGACTCCTGCGATACCCAGCGACAACCTGTCGTTAAATTTCTTGGCCCAGGTGACGTCCAGGAACGCCTGGCTGTAGTTCACGCCGGCCTTTCCTGCCCCGTACGTACCTTCAAAAGTCGTTGGGACTCCATCCCCGTCATGATCGAAAGTTGCCGTGCCGCCTTTCCAGTCGGTGTTCATACCACCGCGACCATAGAAGGATAGCGCCCAGGCGCTATCATTGCTCAGTTGCCAGCTCTTGGAAATATGCGGAATGACAAAGTAGTTGCTTTTGCTCTTCAGGGCGTTGGGACCAATAGTGATCGCACCAAAATGCCCGTTAAGCAGGCTTTCGGAGGTGTCGTATTTACGAGTGGGGCTGAACAGGGCTGCACCGAATACCAATTGATTGCCGACAAAAGGAGCGACCGCCGGGTTGTTGGTAACATCGATGGCATCTTCAGGCATCGCGATGCCGGAGCCCGCCATGGCTTTGTTCTTGGTGCCGGTGCCGTGGGTAAAGTAGCCGTTGGTAGCGAATGCGTTGCCTGCCGCAAAAACGCTAACAAAGAAACTGGCTGCAATCATCCAACTGAAATATTTTTTCATGGGTGTCTCCGTCAACTGTTGCTGAAAAGTTTCTAATTTAAACTATTCTAATATGTTAATTATTGGTAAAGCCAGACGAATTTTTAACTTATTATGATTCTGGTCATTAGATCGCGAAAAAGATCCTGAATAAGGTGCTTTTTCAGGTTCAGCCGGTCAGGCGCATGCCGGGTTCACTGCAATAGAGTTCATGCATCAATTCAACCATGCGCTCAGCCTCATTGCTGGCAATCGAATAGTAAATCGTCTGCGCCTCGCGCCGGGTTGTCACCAGGTCCTCTTTTCTCATGCGCGCCAGGTGTTGAGAAAGTGGCGACTGGGGAATTTCCAGCAAGCCGGCAAGCTCTCCAACAGATTTTTCACCCGAAATCAGGTGACACAGGATCATCAGGCGCTCTTTGTGCCCCAGGGTTCTCATCAGTTCACTGGCCTGGGAGGCCGCAGAGGCCATTTGTTCGGGGTTAACCTGGATTTCTTCGTTCATTTTTGTATATTAGATTTATTTAAGGTTTTTTCCAAGCTTAAAACACTGGAGGTCTTCGGCAAGAATGATGTCGCCAGTGAATTGTAACCTGATTCTGGCCAAGCTTTTATCCAAATCCCCCAGGCTGCGGGACATGAAATGGCTCAGCACCAGCGTTCCTGTGTTACTTCTTTCCGCCATTTGACCAATGACGCTGGCCGGGCCCGTTCCGGCTCAACCCGAACCAGCGTAACCGGGGCCAACAAAACCGGAGACTGGCTTCAATGCCTGATGAATCTGTAAAAACCAAACAACTGATCCTTTTGTGCGGGTGTCTGGTGCAGTACCTGCTCCTGTTCCAGCAGAGCAAATTCCTCACCCAGTTCCCGTTCCAGCTTCCGGGCATCGTATTGGACAATGTCCAGGCCACTGCATCTTGACGGCCCACCAAGCGCAAAGGTGGAAATGATGAGCTGCCCCCCGGGTTGAAGCGCTCTTCGAAGCGCCTGGATATACTTCTCCCTGTCATTTTCGAGGGTGAGGAAATGGAACAAGGCGCGATCATGCCACAGGCCGTATTTCCGCTCCGGCTCGAAGCAGGTTATGTCCTGTTCAATCCATTCAACCCGTGAAGCCCGGTCACCCAGCCGGCGGCGGGCCTTCTTCAACGCAATGCCCGAGAGATCGAGTACCGAAATGTCCCGGTAGCCCTCTTCCAGGAGAAAATCCACCAGCAAGGAAGCGCCACCGCCTACATCGATAAGCGGTGTGTCCATGGCCATGTTCGAATTTTGTATCATGCTTAGCGACAAGGCCGGTAACTGCTGGTACCAACTCACCTCATGAGGGTGTCGTGCAGCATGTGCTTTATCCCAGTGTTCTTTCCTGTTCATGGCCCGCGAAGTTGACCCGCATCAAGCAATTTGAAAATTTATTTGTAAAATCTAATATTTACTTCGATCATTATACTAATGAGACTCCTGGATTGTCCGGGCGATTTCAAATACAAGGAATTACCATGAACACAAAACTTTCCCTCATTCTGCTGGTTTCTTTGCTGATGGCCGGCCCAGTTGTCGCCGAAACAGCATTCCAGCCTTTCGTTCTCGCCTCGGTGAATGATGCCGGCCTGGCTGAACAGACCGAAGCCTCGACATCTGCCCTGGAACAAGCCGGGTTCATGGTCGTCGGCCAGTATTCCCCGGTAGAGAACACCAACGTGATCGTGGTGACCAGTCAGAACCTGATGGCTGTCGCGGCGCTTTCTGAAAAGGGTGGCTACGGCGCCGGCCAGCGGGTCTCTGTCTCGCTCAGAGATGATAAAACGGAGGTTGCCTTCGTTAACCCCTTGTATATTCAACGCGCCTACCGGATGGAAGGCGATCTGCAAAGCGTTTACGACCAGTTAAGCCAGGCGCTTGGACATATCGAAACCTTCGGTGCAGAGAAGAAAATGACCGCCAAAAAACTGGCGAAATATCATTACATGATGGCCATGCAGCGGTTTGACGACCCTTCAGAACTGGACTCGTTTGAAAGCCACGAGGCGGCGCTGGCGGCGGTTGAAAAAGGCCTTGCCGTTGAAGGTGACGCCCTGACACAGATCTACCGCATCGATATTCCCGGCAAAGACCAGTCCGTGTTCGGCGTCGGAATGAAAGCGACTAACGACGAAGAAGAGGACATCGATTCTACTTTCCAAATGTCCATCGTTGATTTTGAGGGTTATAGCAAAGGTCGCCTACTTCCCGTATGAAGTCCTGGTGGATGGCAAGGATGTCGAGGCGCTTCATATGCGTTTCCGCATGGCGGTTCACTTCCCGGATCTGAGCATGATGGGTGAGCATGGCTTCACCAAGCTGATGTCCGCGCCCGGCGCAACCGAAGACGCGCTCGAAAACATGGTGTCCGCCGAATAATGGAGGTTCTGATGAAACCCGGTTTTTATGCAAAACTGTTATCCCTGTGCCTGTCACTGTTCTTTTCCCCAGCCTTGCTGGCTACCGACCCAATCTGGATCGACGTCAGAACCATGGATGAATACAACGGCGGGCATGTTTCTGAATCTGTAAATATTCCTTACACTGTAATCGCCGCAGGCATCTCCGGGCTTACCGGCGACAAGGACGCCTCGATTTATGTGTATTGCCGGAGCGGCCGGCGGTCCGGAATCGCGAAAGAAACTCTCGAGGGTCTGGGTTATACACAGGTTGTCAACGTGGGGGGGTTTAAGCAGGCGATGAAACAATTCGATCGGGAATCCACCCTGAAAATAGCTCAGTAATACGGTGAATCGCCAGCGTAAAAAGCCTGGCAGCGCACAAGGACGCTCTTTCAAGCTAACTGTAAGAGGTCGCTTGCGGGCGAAAAGCTGATCGCGCCCAGGGACGCTCTTACAGGCTGTCCTCAACCGACTACATCGAGCCTTGTTTGACGGCTTTGCCGACAAAACGAATGCCGTGTTTGGGCAGCAACTCGGACAGATTCAGCCGGATGTCTCCCGGGTTTGCGCCACTTGACCGCCACCCAGGGATTTGAGGGTGTAAATTCGTAATTTTCATGGATACAAGCATACCCTCTCGTTACATAAGAAATCTCTTATTAAGATATTTGTAATTTAGATGAATTGTAAATATAGTCAGGTAATGAATGAAGCTTCGAAAACCAGGGGTACAACCCCTATGGACTTTGACGCCATGCAGCAAAATGCTACTGAAGCAGTCACCCTGCTCAAAGGCCTGGCCAATGAAAGCAGGTTGATGATTATGTGCGTCCTGACCGAGGGCGAGCTATCCGTGGGACAGCTCAACAAGCGGATCAAGTTGAGCCAGTCCGCTCTTTCTCAGCACCTTGCGGTGCTGCGCGAACAGGGCCTGGTCAGTACACGGCGGGAAAGCCAGACGATTTACTATCGCCTGGCCGACAGCCCGGCGATGAACGTGATTGGGCTGCTACACGAAGTTTATTGCGAAGCCTGATGTAAGAGGTCGCGCGGCCGAAACGCTGATCGCGCCCAAGGACGCTCTCACAGCCCCCCGCACTACTTGCCAATGCAGAAACTGGCGAAGATTTCCCCTAACAGCTCATCGGGCAGGACTTCGCCGGTGATTTCGCCCAGGGCGTTTTGAGCAAGCCGCAGTTCTTCTGCCAACAACTCACCGGACATGTTTTCTTCCATCCGGGCATTGCCGGCCTCAAGGTGGCGGCCCGCCCTTTTCAAGGCTTCGACATGTCTGCGCCGTGCTGAAAAACTGCCCTCCGCCTGGTCTGCCGCCCCCGAGCTCCTCGAGAATCCTGGTTTTCAGGTCATCGATCCCCTGCCCGGTTTTTGCGGAAATCCAGACATCCGGCTTCCCCGCGGCCCGAAATGCCGTGTGCCGATCAGACGGATCCAGCAAGTCAATCTTGTTGCCAACCCGGATGTACGTGACATGGGACGGCAGCTCCACGGCAAGAACCTGTTGCCCGCCAGCCATAGTGATGGCTTCCTCGATCAGCAACACGATATCCGCCGATTCCAGTGCCTCGCGCGCGCGCCTGACACCCTCCACTTCAATCCGGTCGGTGGTTTCACGAATGCCTGCTGTATCGGCGAGATGAACGGGAATCCCGTCAATTTCGATCTGCTCCCTGAGCACATCCCGGGTGGTGCCGGGTATTTCAGTTACGATCGCGCTTTCCTGGCCGGACAAGGCATTGAGCAGGCTGGACTTGCCCACGTTGGGCCGGCCAATGATGGCCAGTACAATCCCGTCCCGCAGCAACCTGCCCTGGCGCGCCTCGCGTAAAAGACCGGCAAGTTCCTCACGGGTCTGCTCCAGACGCTGGAGAACATCGCTTTCAGCCAGGAAATCGATTTCCTCGTCCGGAAAATCAATCGCTGCCTCGACAAAAACGCGTAATTGCATCAAGCCGGTCCGCAAATGATTGACACGTTCTGAAAAAACACCCTGCAGGCTGCGTTGTGCCGCACGCGCAGCAGCGTCTGTTCCCGAGTCAATCAGGTCGGCTATGGCCTCGGCCTGGACAAGATCCATCTTGTCATTGAGGAAGGCACGCTCGGAAAACTCTCCGGGGCGGGCCGCACGCGCGCCCAGTTGCATGACCCGCTCCAATACGCGCTGAAGGATATAAGGGCCACCGTGGCCCTGCAGCTCCAGCACGTCTTCACCGGTAAATGAGTGTGGGCCTTGAAAAAACAGGACAATGCCAAAGTCTATCGTCTCACCTGACTCATCGATAAAATCAGCCAGCGTAGCGTAGCGTGGTTTTGGTAAGGCGCCGAACAGGCTTTCTGCGATTTTCTTTACGCCCGGCCCCGACAAGCGCACGATTCCCAGGCCGCCGGCACCCGGCGGAGTAGCGATGGCGCAAATTGTGTCAGTTTTCAGGTCCAGACTGGTGCTCCTTCAACATGATAATTGCGGATTCAGAGGTTCCCAAGTGATCCAGGACAAGGCGCAGCTCGCAGAGAATGGCTGGTCCTTTTCAAGGGCTTCAACGCAGTACTGGGACACTTGGGGACCTCCCTTCGGGCGAGCTGGGAAGCGGTCGTCCGTCGTGTTGCGCCTCTTGGCAAGGACCGGGCCATTCCCTGCGAGACGCGCCTTACGGTCAACCACTTCCCAACTCGCTGAACCCGTAATTATCATGTTGAAGGAACACTAACCAGCCGCGGCAATCTTGCGTGTAATGTAATACTGCTGCGCCAGTGAAAGACCCGCATTCGTTGCCCAGTACAACACCAGGCCGGCCGGGAAGAATGCAAACATCACCGAAAACACCAGGGGCATCATGTTCATCATCTTTCTTTGCATGGGGTCCATTCCCGCTGTCGGGGTGAGCCGCTGCGTGGCGAACATGAATGCCGCATTGAGCAGCGGCAGCACGAAATAGGGGTCTCTGTCGGACAGGTTTTGAATCCACAGGATAAAGGGCGCCTGGCGGAGTTCAACCGACTCCAGCAGCACCCAGTAAAGGGCAATGAAGACCGGAATTTGAACCAGAATGGGCAGGCATCCACCCAGCGGATTGACCTTCTCCTTCTTGTACATCTCCATCATCGCCTGGCTCATGCGCTGGCGGTCATCGCCATAACGTTCCTTGAGCTGGTCTATGCGTGGTTGTAATTTACGCATCCGCGCCATGGATTTGTACTGGGCTTCGGTCAGCTTGAAAAACGCCCCCTTGACCAGGATGGTCAATATTACGATCGCCCAACCCCAATTACCGACAACACTGTGGATTTTTTCCAGCAACCAGAAAAGCGGCTTGGAAAATACCGTGAAAATTCCGTAATTTACGGTATGCTCAAGCCCGGGGGCCACCTCCGGAAGCCGGTCCTGCAGCTTGGGGCCCACGTAAAGGCGACTGCTGAATTCGCCACGGCTGCCAGGGGCTACCCGTTGTTGCGGTGAAATATATCGTGCTATGTAGCGGGGCCAGCCGCTCGATTTGAGTTCCTTCGTGGAATAGCTTGCCTGTTCATTTTCCGGTGGAATCCAGGCGGTGAAAAAATAATGCTGGATCATCGCCAGCCAGCCACCCGAAAAGGTTTTATTGAAAGGCTCGTCCACGACGTCGTCAAAATCAACTTTTTCGAACTTGTCTTCCGGGCTGTAAAAACCGATCCCACGGAAACTGTAGCGGCCTGGATTGGTGAATCCACCCGAATCTTCATCTCCCGGCACGGACTGCTGCAGTTGATCATAGCGACTGCCCGTCCACGTCTCCCCGCTATTGTTTGTCAGCTGATACCGGACCTCAATGTCGTATTGGTCTCTTTTGAGGATAAATGTCTTGGTAACTTGCACACCATCAGGCGACTCCCAGGTCAGCGGCACGCGGATTTCTTCCGCTCCCGCGGCCAGTTCGTAATCCTTACGGGCAGTTTGGAACTGGCTTGTGTGATTTGGCGCTGACTGTTGGGACAACAGGCCGGACTGGGCAATAAACATATGATCGCCCTGCCTTGAAAACATATTGACCTTGGTGTCCGGATCCGAGAAAACGACCGGGTAGTCCAACAACAAGGCGGAAATAACCGTTCCACCGGTCAGGTCGATTTCTAAATCCAGTACATCCGTCGTCACGGTAACGAAAGGGCTTTCGCCTTTCATTTCTGTAGGCGCCGTGTCTGCTGATGTACCAATAGTCGGCATGTCCTGCTGTACCCCGATCCCCTGATCCGGGGTTTGCGCTGCTACTGCACGCGAATCACCGGGCAGTGGAAGATCAGCAGCATCGATACTGTCCACCGAGGGTATAGACAACGTATCATTGGAGGCGGTTGTTTCAACCGCTAGCGGGGATGATTGCGGGCCGTAATCCTTTTGCCACTCGACCCAAAGCATATAGCCAAGAAATACCAAACCAATGATCAATACCGGTCGAAGATTTCCCATGTGTCCTTACCCTGATTCCTGCTTGAGGCCTGTTTCCTGCCTGAGGCAGGTCCAGTGTGCTTGCAAAGATTGAAACAACTGCCGGTTGCATATGGTGGCGGCTTCCCGCCGCGGCAAGACTACAAAATCAATTCCCGGCGAATTTTTTTCCATTACCACCCCGAACGATTGACCGAAGCATTGACGAAAACTCTCACGAATGACGCGTTTGATTCGGTTTCTGCCCACAGCATGCCGATCCACTTGCCGTGACACTGCCATGCCGAGCCGCGAGTAATCGCCTTCATTACTACGCGCCAATACCTTGAAAAAACGATCTGAGGAAACGATAGGGTTTCTAAAAACTCTTTTAAATTCAATAGCCTTTAGCAATTTTGCACGAACCGGAAAGGTCGCCCGGCGGGGCGATTTTGTCAGCCGGGCCTTATTTTTCAATGGGAATAACCCAGGAAAAATCTGGGGCAATCAGGCAGACAGGCGCTTACGGCCCTTGGCGCGACGAGCCCGGATGATGGCTCTTCCACCGCGGGTTGACATGCGGGACCGGAAACCATGTCTGCGTGCGCGCTTCAGGAGGCTTGGCTGAAATGTACGCTTCATTTTCTATGATCCTTTCAGGAATTGATCCTGTTTCTGGCCCCGCAACTCCCCCGGAATTGCAAATGGCCGACAAAAGAGGAGAATTTTAACTTTTATTTGCCTTTGAAACAAGCCATTGGGCAGAGTTATTGACCGGGCCTTACTCAAAACTCACGAATCTGTAGTCAAGTTATCCACAGCGGGTTAGACTTGTTCGTTCCTGGCGCATTAAGCGCATAGCCCAACTGAATATAGTAGATAAATACAAGCTCCTGAATGGCCCAAAAAACCTGGCAAACCTGTTTAAAGCACCTGGAGCGCGAGCTGCCGGCAGAGGATTTCAATACCTGGATTCGTCCTTTGCAAATCAAGTCAAAAAAGGGCCGGTCCGTTTTGCTGTCGCCCAACGAGTACGTGCGTGATTACATTGCGCTGAATTACCTGGAAAGAATCCGGGATATCTTCGAGCACCTGGATGAAGCTCGTGATTCAGTAGTGGTGGAAGTCAACAAACGGGACGTTCATCTTGAACCGCGGGGTAAAATGATAACGCCAGCTGCCACCGGCCTGGATAATCGTTATCGTTTCAATAACTTTGTTCAGGGTAAATCAAACGAACTGGCTTACGCCGCAACCCAACAGGTAGCCCAAAAGCCTGGCCTGGCTTACAACCCCTTATTGTTATACGGCGGAACGGGCCTGGGTAAAACACATCTTTTATACGCAGCCGGCAATCTGATTCACCAAGAGCACCGGCACACCCGGGTCGTCTATTTGCACTCGGAGCGGTTCGTCAGCGAAATGATTCAGGCTCTGCGTGGAAACAAAATGGAGGCCTTCAAACAGCACTACCGTACGGCCGGGGCCCTGCTGATCGACGACATTCAGTTTTTCGCCGGTAAAGAACGCACCCAGGAAGAATTTTTCCATACTTTCAATGCATTACTTGATAGCCAACAGCAGATTATCCTGACCTGTGATCGTTACCCCAAGGAAGTCGATGGCATCGAAGCCAGGTTGCGATCCCGTTTTGGCTGGGGTCTCACCGTGGCCATTGAACCACCGGATTTTGAGACACGCGTCGCCATCCTGATGAACAAAGCGCAGGAGCGGGGGATCGAACTCAATGAAGCGGTTGCCTACCTCATCGCACGCCGAATGCGCTCTAATGTGCGTGACCTGGAGGGGGCTCTGAACACATTGTCCGCCAACGCGCGGTTTTCCGGGCGGCCAATCACGGAAAGTTTCGCCCAGGAAGTCCTGCGCGACCTCCTTTTGGTACATGATCGCTTGCTCACGATTGAAAATATTCAAAAAGCCGTTTCAAAATACTACAATTTACGGGTTACCGATCTGCTTGGCCGGCGGCGGACACGGATGATTGCCAGGCCCCGGCAAATGGCCATGGCTCTGAGCAAGGAGTTAACCGAACACAGTCTGCCTGAAATCGGCGATGCTTTTGGCGGGCGGGATCATACAACCGTACTGTATGCTTGTCGTAAAATTATGGAATTGTGTGACACCGATGGAAGGATTCGCGAAGACAGGGCAAAGCTCGTCCGCCAACTGACTGCGTGAACCGGGTTGGAATGAATTACTATGTGTGAAATCATGACATAACTTGTGGATAAGTATCGAATGCCCGGAACGGCCATTTTTATCCACAGCTAATATACAGCTTGCAGAACAGTTTATACCTTTTTGGTTTGTGTTAACTAGCTGTTTTAAAAGGATTATTATTGGTTTTACTCTTATCCACAAAGCTTACTACTACTACTGTTTTTAATAAATATATAAATAATTATTAAAAGGAAACCGGTCATGAAATTCAGTACTCAGAGAGAGGTTTTATTACAGCCTTTGAGCCAGGTTATCGGAGTCGTTGAGCGACGGCAGACTTTGCCTGTGCTCGCTAACTTTCTGATCGCAGTCCAGGGTGGTCGTTTATCGGTCACCGGGACGGACATGGAAGTGGAACTTATTGCCTCAATCAAGGCAGATATTTCCAGAGAGGGTGACACGACTGTACCGGCAAGAAAGATGCTGGATATCGTAAGAATGCTGCCTGAGGGCGCGGTCATTTCAATTACCCTGGAAGGTGACAAGCTAACCATATCTTCGGGAAAAAGCCGCTTTACCCTGTCCACGCTGCCGGCCACGGAGTTTCCTGCTACTGACCAGGTAGAAACATTAGAAGTTGTTAAAATTCATGAGGTTGAATTAAAACGATTGCTGGATAAAACCTCTTTTGCAATGGCCAATCAGGACGTTCGTTATTACCTGAACGGCCTGCTTTTCGAATTCCAGGATGGCAGTTTAAAAACCGTGGCAACGGATGGACATCGTCTTGCTATTTGTGAGCTTAAAGAAGACCTGGGGGTGCCACAAAACAGGCAACTCATCGTACCGAGAAAAGGTGTTATCGAACTTTCAAGGATGCTTTCTGACAGCGATGACCTGGTCGAGCTGGCCCTTGGAAAAAACCACATTCGCCTGGTGAAAGGAAATACCATTTTCACTTCAAAACTGATTGATGGAAGATTTCCCGATTACGGTGCTGTAATCCCGGTCGGTACGGATCGTCATATCAACCTTGACAAGGATGATTTTACACACGCATTGCAACGGGCCGCGATACTGTCAAACGAAAAATACCGGGGAGTACGCCTTGAAGCCGCAGGAAATTCAATCAAGATCATCGCCCACAATCCACAGCATGAAGAAGCAGTGGAGGAACTGGAGGCTGAATTGAATTTTGATCAGCTTGCGATTGGATTTAATGTTACCTATCTCCTGGATGCATTGACCGCGCTTGATTCTGATTCAATTATCCTGCAATTGAAGGATGCAAACAGCAGTTGCCTGATCACGGTTAAAGGTGATGATTCGAACCGGCATGTCGTGATGCCGCTCAAGTTGTAATGAGTGCCGGCAAAAGAATGGTGTGACGTGGAAGATGCGTCTGGAATTCCTTGAAAATCAATACTATCCAGATAGAGAATTTTAGAAACCTGGGGTCTGTTTCCTTTAAACCGAATCCGGTAATAAATTTTATTATCGGCAACAATGGCGCCGGAAAAACAAGCATCCTGGAATCAATCGTCGTTTTATCCCGAGGCCGCTCCTTTCGAACGCCACAGGCATCAGAACTCGTTGGACCGGTTAAACACACATTCAATGTATTTACAGAGACAGAAAAAGATGGCGGGCAATGTGACCGTCTTGGTTTGGAACGATCCGGAAAGCACTGGAAAGCGCGAAAAAATGGTCAGGATTTGCCTCAAATCAGCCAACTGACCCGAAGTCTGCCCCTGGTATTGATGGAACCAAACAGTCACCTGTTGGTAAGTGGAGCACCTGAAGTGCGCCGGCGATTTCTGGATTGGGGGGTGTTCCACGTGGAACACGTATTTCTTGGGGTCTGGCGGCGTTTCTCGAAAACACTCAGACAACGAAACGCCGCACTCAGGCAGGGACAGATTGATGTCATTGAAAGTATTGATGAAATACTTTCACAATTGGGGTCAGAGTTGAGTCAGCTAAGGGAGGCGTATTGCAAGTCCATTTCAAGAGAAACACGATCAATCGTTTCAGAACTCAGTGATGGATTGAGTGATATCACGTTTGAATATCAAACTGGCTGGGGATCGGGTCCGTATCACGATGCCCTTTCAAAATGGCGGGAGAGGGATCTGGAACGCGGCGCCACCAGCCAGGGACCCCACCGCGCAGATTTAGTCATGATGAAGGGAAATGTTTTTGCCCGGGCGGTGCTGTCTCGTGGTGAACAAAAAATACTTTCGGCCGCTTTGTTGCTGGCGCAGGCGGAATTCTTGAAGTCGCGGGGAGAATCCCCCGTCGTGTTGCTTGATGATCTGGCGTCAGAATTTGACAGCAAACATTTTAAAAGAGTATTGGCAAAATTTCTTGAGACGGAAGGGCAGGTGTGGGTTACGGGAACCAGGAAGCCAGAGTTTTCAGGGCCGTGTTCCGTGTTCCACGTGGAACACGGAACCGTGCGTGAAATGATATAATAGTTTCAGGTAATTTCCCCGTGAGCACCCATTTTCCTGTATGCGTGTCAAAACACTGTAAATCGGAAAAAACAACATATTTTCAAGAGATTAAATAAAGTCTCGGGACCACAAAGTCTATGAGTAAAAACGAGTACGATTCCTCGAACATCAAGGTGCTGAAGGGCCTGGATGCCGTCCGCAAACGACCCGGTATGTATATTGGCGACACAGATGACGGCACCGGGCTTGCATCACATGGTGTTCGAAACCGTTGACAATTCAATCGATGAGGCGCTGGCGGGCCACTGTGATTACATACGGGTCATTATTCATGAGGATGATGCGTTATCTGTGGAGGACAACGGGCGCGGCATTCCCGTTGATATTCACGAAGAGGAGGGTATATCTGCAGCGGAAGTAATCATGACGGTGCTGCATGCCGGTGGCAAATTCGACGATGACTCCTATAAAGTCTCCGGAGGCTTACATGGCGTGGGTGTTTCGGTGGTTAATGCGCTGTCTGAAGAACTCCGGCTCAGAATAAAGAGAGACGGACATGTCTGGCGGCAGACTTATAACATGGGGGTTGCGCAAGAACCCATGAAAAAAACAGGTGATAGCGAGGAAACAGGCACATTGGTGTTTTTCCGGCCCAGCCACGATGTTTTCAAAGATCCTGTATTTCATTACGACATACTCGCAAAGCGTCTCCGGGAGCTGAGTTTTCTCAATTCAGGGGTCCGGATCGAACTCAGTGACGAGCGTAGTGGAAAGTCGGATGTCTTTGAATACAAAGGTGGAATCAAGGCTTTTGTAGAGCATTTAGGGGCGTAATAAGAATCCCCTTCACCCTACCGTAATGTACATGTCCGCAGAAAACAAAGGTACGATTGTCGAGGCCGCCCTGCAGTGGACTGACTCCTACCAGGAAACCGTTTTTTGTTTTACCAACAACATTCCTCAAAAAGACGGTGGCGCACACCTCGCCGGTTTTCGGGCAGCGCTTACCCGAACGATCAATAACTATATAGAAGAAGCCGGAATTGCGAAAAAGAGCAAGGTTTCAACCACGGGGGATGATGCAAGGGAAGGCTTGGTTGCTGTACTCTCCGTAAAAGTCCCTGATCCCAAGTTTTCCTCTCAAACCAAGGACAAACTGGTTTCGTCTGAGGTAAAGCCGGTGGTCGAATCGCTGGTGGGAAGCCGTTTACGGGATTTCCTGCTGGAAAACCCCGCCGAGGCTAAAACCATTACCGCCAAGGTGGTTGACGCGGCCCGCGCGCGGGAAGCGGCACGAAAGGCCCGGGAAATGACGCGTAGAAAGGGTGTGCTGGATATTGCGGGACTTCCGGGTAAACTCGCAGATTGCCAGGAAAAGGATCCCGCCTTGTCAGAAATATTCCTGGTGGAGGGCGATTCCGCCGGAGGATCAGCAAAACAGGGGTCGAAATCGCAAGACGCAGGCAATATTGCCGCTCAAGGGCAAAATACTCAACGTGGAGAAGGCCCGTTTTGACAAAATGTTGGCTTCGGCTGAAGTCGGAACGCTTATTACCGCGCTGGGCTGTGGTATTGGCCGGGACGAGTTTGATCCGGACAAACTTCGGTACCACACCATCATTATCATGACGGATGCAGACGTGGACGGCTCACACATTCGGACCCTGTTGCTGACATTTTTCTACCGCCAAATGCCGGAATTAATTGAAAGAGGCCACATTTATATAGGTCAACCACCTTTGTACAAAATCAAGCAGGGCAAGCAGGAACAATACCTGAAAGACGATAACGAATTGAATGACTATCTTTTGGCAAGGGCGCTTGATGATGCCATGCTCATATTTGATCCCGATTCACCCCCGCTAAGTGGTGAAGCGCTGGAACAGTTGATGCGGGATTTCCTGGCTGTTAACCTGACCAATCTTCGCCTGGCAAAGCGGTTTGACCCTCTTTTTCTTGAGCAACTTATTGATTCCCCGCGCTTTTCCAGTGATTGGAACAAAAATGAAATTGCCGCGTGGTGTATGCAGATGGAGGCGAGATTAAAAGAAAAAAGCGCCACCAGCATTCACTATGAACTTGAGGTAATCAAGGGTGAAGAAGGTCATGACCTGTTACTGAAAAAGGCCATTCATGGCGTGGTCGAAGAAAAACGGATTACAGCTGACTTTTTCCTTGGCCCGGAATACCGGCTGATTGGAAGACTGGCCGATACACTCAATGGTCTGATCCAGCCGGGAGCCCTCGTACGACGCGGTAAATCAGAGAAGGAAGTATCGTCTTTCCGGGAAGTTTACGAGTGGCTGATGGCTGAAAGCCGCAAAGGCAGAAGCATTCAACGCTTCAAGGGTCTGGGTGAAATGAATCCGGAACAACTCTGGGATACAACCGTCAATCCGGAAACCAGGCGCCTGCTGCAGGTCACCATCGAAGATGCCGTGGCAGCCGATGAGGTCTTCACAACCCTGATGGGGGATGAAGTAGAGCCCCGGCGTGAATTTATCGAGAAAAACGCACTCTATGTAACTAACCTGGATGTGTAGCCCGTATTTCTAAGCTGTTGCTTATAGAAGAGATTTTAATTCTTCGCTTAAGCTGCGCTGTTTATTAAGGTGCGTGGCGTGGATGCCAAGTTCCCGGGCAACTTCGACGAATTTTCTGCTCGAACTGAAAAGGTGGCAATGATCGGGGCTTGCTGCATAACGTTGCAGAATATCCTGGAGCGCTTGTACGCGGTTTCGTTTTTGCGTCAGCAGTGAGCGCTGAACATAATAAACACCATCGAGAACCCCCCCGGCGTCTGCCAGTCGTTCACGGATGCTTCCCGGCCCCAGCAAGGCGTCATCCGGGCCCCCATGACTGGTTGACCACTGTTCAGGCTGTGGCGCGGTGGCGAGTAAGTGATAGCCCTGGCGGGCGAATCGCGCCAGAATCCGGAACAATCGGGAGTCGTGTTTATCATCGACTACATCAAGTATGTCATCTCGACTGATCAGCAATAGACGCTGCTTTTGCATCATATCAACTCAATACGGAAAGGTTCGCAATGCGGTCGAACAGGGCCTTCAAACGAAATAACAAAGCAAGACGATTTGCCCTCAGTGCAGGATCTTCGTCCATAACCATAACCGAATCAAAAAAGTCATCTACGGGCTTGCGCAATCCCCGCCAATAACCCCAGGCTGGTTGCATAGTCAGCGGCTTCAAGCAGGGGTTCCAGCTTCTTTTCCAGACTGCTAATTTCTTTAAAAAGATTGCGTTCTTCGTCTAAAACAAGTCTATCTGTGTCGATCACCTTCGAAATATCTTCATCTGCTTTGCGTAGAATATTGCCAATTCGTTTGTTCGCAGCAGCCAGGCTGGAGGCTGCCTCCTGACCCATAAAACCATCCAACGCCCTCAAGCGGCTGTCCAGATCAGGCAGGGTGTCCCCAGTCAGATGAAATGACTGCGTTAATTAGTTCAGCTGCGAAACCCTGATCTCGGAAATGGTTCCTGGCTCTTTCCACGATGAAAGTCCCGGATTTCGACCAGCAGCGCCGGATCAATGGACAGTTGCGGTGAGAGTTCATTGGCGGCAAGCGCCAACAGGCGGTTAAGAGAGAGGTCCAGCCTGGCTTCGAGAAGAATCCGTACCAGGCCAAGAGATGCTCTGCGCAAGCCGAACGGATCTTTGTTCCCACTGGGGCGCATTCCGGCCGCAAAAATGCCGGTCAACGTATCCAGCCGGTCCGCGATGCTGATGACCTGACCGACATCTGAGGCCGGGAATTGAATCACCCGCAAAACGAGGCAAATAATGTTCTTCGATAGCGGCTGCAACAGCCGGGTTTTCCCCGGATGCCAGGGCATAGTGGCGGCCTATTACACCCTGCAGTTCGGGAAATTCCCCGACCATCTGGCTCATGAGGTCGCATTTGGACAGGGAGGCAGCGCGCTCAGCGTGAACAGAATCAACAGAAAGTATTTCTGCTATCTTCTTCGATAATTCACCGATTCGTCTGGATTTATCTCCAATTGTTCCGATCTTCTGTTGAAATATGGCTTGATCCAGGCTGTCAGAAAACGATTCAAGCGACTGTTTCATGTCCTGTTGCAGGAAAAACCGGGCATCCGCCAGGCGTGGACGGATGACACGCTCATAGCCCGCACGAACAGATGGTGGGTGTTCGCTCTCAAGGTTTGAAACAGCAATGAATTGATTGGAGATTTTTTCCGAGCCGCCTGATTCCACGACCGGGAAGAACTTCTGGTGGTCTTGCATGCTGGCGATCAGTGCCGCATGGGGCACGGCCAGGAATTCTTCGTCAAAAGTACAACCAACAGCAACGGGCCACTCGACAAGATTATTCACTTCATCCAGCAAACCAGGGTCAATGTGGACATTTTCATCCACTTCCAGCAGCTTCTTGCGGATCAGGTCCCGGCGACGGTCATGATCGGCGATGACACAGGCCGCCTCAAGCACGCGGATATAATCAGCCGCGACAGGGATTCGGTGTGGGCCGGGAGAATGAATCCGGTGCCCCCGGGTCGTGTTGCCAGCAGCCTGTCCGAGAAGCGCACCCTCCAGGACTTCTGAGCCATGCAGGACAATTAGCCAGTGGACCGGACGTACAAAACTGAAATCATGATTGGCCCAGCGCATGGGTTTTGGTACCGGAAGTTGCTTGATGGCCTGCTCCAGGATCGGATAAATCAGCACCGAAAGGGCTTTTCCCGGTACCTGCAACTTCGCATAAAGCCATTCGCCTTTTCCTGTTTTGACTGTTTCCAGCTCAGAGACTTCTTTACCGACCGACCGGGCAAATCCCATAGCAGCCGGGGTGGCCTTGCCTTTACTGTCGAAAGCGGCCTCCAGCGCCGGTCCGCGCCGCTCCTGGACCTGGTCGGGCTGACTGGCGGCAACGTCTTTGAATAGCACGGTCAGCCGCCGGGGGGTAGAGAAAGACCGGCTGCCGGCCGCGTCAAAAAGGAGGTTTTGCTTTTCGAGACCCGTCTTGACACCGGCGTAAAACGCTTCGCGGATCGTATCGAGCGCTTTCGGTGGCAGCTCTTCGCAGCCCAACTCCACCAGCAGATCCTCGCGGCTGATTTTCTGTGCCAGTGTTTCACTCATCTCCGTGAACTCCCAGGCCGGGGAAAGCCCAGTGCTTCACGCCGGGCGTAATAGCATTCTGCAACGCGCCGGGAGAGGTCCCGTACCCGCAGGATAAATCTTTGCCGTTCCGTGACGGAAATGGCGCGGCGAGCATCCAGCAGGTTGAAGGTGTGAGACGCCTTTAACACTTGTTCATAAGCCGGCAGCGGCAAATCCAGATCAATCAGCTTCCTGGCCTCGCTTTCACAGGTATCAAACCAGCTGAACAAAGCATCAATATCGGCGTACTCGAAATTGTATTGAGACTGTTCTACTTCATTTTGATGGAAAACATCGCCATAAGTGACAACCCGCCCGCCCGTATCGGTCCATACCAGATCAAAAATACTGTCGACACCCTGCAGGTACATTGCCAGGCGCTCAATGCCGTAAGTGATTTCACCCATGACGGGCCGGCATTCCAGGCCGCCGACCTGCTGGAAATAAGTAAACTGCGTCACTTCCATGCCGTTCAGCCAGACTTCCCAGCCCAGTCCCCCATGCGCCAAGGGTGGGCGACTCCCAGTTATCCTCAACAAACCGGATATCATGGACTTTGGGATCAATTCCCTACGGCCTCTAGCGACTCCAGGTACAACTCCTGGAAGTTTTCAGGAGAAGGTTTCATCACTACCTGGTACTGGTAGTAATGTTGCAGGCGGTTTGGGTTTTCGCCATAGCGGCCATCTGTCGGCCGCCGGCTCGGCTGAACATAGGCGGCATTCCAGGGTTCTGGTCCGATCGCCCGCAAAAAGGTGGCCGGGTGGAAAGTACCCGCACCCACTTCAAGGTCGAGGGGCTGGATGAGCACGCAGCCCTGGTTTGACCAGAACGTTGCCAGCTGTTGAATGAATTGCTGAAATGTCATTCAGTCTGCGCGGGAGACGATAAAAACGACGCCATCAACGCCGGTTACCTTCACCCGGGTTCCAGCCGGAAAGTCGGGACCCTTGACGCGCCAACTGGAATCATCGACTTCCACTTTACCCACGCCATTGACAATCGCCTGATCCAGCGTGAAGACCCGGCCCGTGTACTGCTGGCCGCGTTGGTTCAACAGGGGTTGATCCGATTGAGGCGGGTGGATTTCACGGTAGCGGCGCCAGGCAAGCACCGCTACCACCGAGAGGATCCCGAACAATGCCAACTGGGCCTCAACCGGGATGGAAGGAAAGACCAACAGCAGGAAACCCACAGCTGCAGCGGCAAAACCCAGCCAGAGAAAGACAAAAACCGGGGAAGTAAGCTCCAGTATCAGCAGAACACCGGCGAGTATCCACCAGTGCCAGAATAAAATGTGGTTTAACCATTCCATATTAATCCCCTTACTTAATGTATTTCACCGTCTTTGGTGCTTTCACCCTCTTTTGGGCCTTCACCATTTTTGTCAAAAGCTTCCCTGGCTATTTCCGAGATGCCGGCCAGGCTGGAAAGTATAGCGGTTGCCTCCACCGGTAACAGCAGGGTCTTGGTATTGGGGCCGTTAGCAAAATCACTCAGGGCCTGGACATATTTCAGCGCTACAAAATAGTTGATGGCCTGGATGTTGCCTGATGCAATCGCCTCGGACACCGTGGCGGTTGCCCGCGCTTCAGCTTCGGCCAGACGTTCCCTGGCCTCGGCATCCCGAAAAGCAGCCTCTTTACGGCCCTTCGGCGTCGAGCACAACAGCTTTCTTGTCGCCCTCTGCGCGCAGAATTTCTGCCTGACGAAAGCCCTCGGCTTCCAGGATGTTGGCGCGCTTTTCACGTTCGGCCTTCATTTGCCGCGCCATGGCTTGCACGATATCCATCGGGGGGCTGATGTCCTTGATTTCGATTCGGGTGACCTTGAGCCCCCAGGGCGTGGTGGCTTCATCAACCACGGCGAGCAGACGGGCATTGATTTCATCGCGTTTGGACAGAGTCTCATCAAGGTCCATTGAGCCCAGCACGGTACGGATGTGGGGCATGGTCAGGTTCAAAATAGCATGCTCAAGCCGGAACACCTCGTAGGCTGCCTTGGCGGCATCCAGCGCCTGGAAAAAGACGATCCCGTCTACCGTTATCACGGCGTTGTCCTTGGAAATGACTTCCTGTGAAGGCACGTCCAGCACCCGCTCCATCATGTTGACCTTGTGGCCGACCCGGTTGATGAAAGGAATCACGAAATGGAAACCAGGACGCAGTGTAGTGGTGTAGCGGCCGAACCGTTCCAGGGTGTATTCGTATCCCTGCCGGACGATAATGACCGCCGTGCGAACGATGGTGACACCGAGAATGGCGGCGATAACGGCCCATACTAAAGGACTATCAAACATGGCTGACCTCTTATGTGATAACGCGCCATGCCGCACTGAAAGGGCATGGTATCTGCGCAGTAAATTTCTCCCACCCCTACGATAGCAGAACTGGACGGTACAGGCGTGCCCCAGAAGTCACAATCACCGGTATTCGACTACAGGGATGTAGGAGGTAGAGCTGGTTTGAGGAATTTGCCGTGATGAATTCGAGAGGACGCGCGCACATTGGCAAAGCATAATGGTGACTCTATACTAAGGGTTTATAATGAACAGCTAATATAAGCGGATGCGTTCTATGAACAGCTATTTTGACAAACCGGGTGGGTGGCCGGCGTTTTCCCGGCGGGCAATGCTTCGCACCGTCTGCGGCATCGCCTTTGCAACAGGCCTTGTATCCGCTGCCCATGCTGACCTGCCCTTCGCAACAGCTCCTGCGGAAATCGAAATGACTGTAGTGGAGCGTATGTTCGATGGCACGGTCGAAGCGGTCCACCAGGCAACCATCTCGGCCCAGACCGCCGGGCGGATCTCGGCAGTTAACTTTGACGTGGACGATTTCGTCGAACATGGCGCGGTGCTGATCCATTTTACCGATGTCGAGCAGCGCACCGCATTGCGTGGGGCCGAAGCACGGCTGACCGAGGCACGGGCGCGGCTGGTGGAAGCTGAAGAGGAATATCGGCGCGCTCAGAACCTCAAGTTGCAAGGCCTGGGTTCGCAACGCGACCTGGATCGGGCGCTGGCCAGCAGGGACTCCGCGGCGGCGCAAGTGGATTCGGCTGAATCCGCCGTGGAGCGGGCGCGTCAACAACTCAATTATACGGTGGTCAAGGCGCCTTATTCCGGCATCGTGACCGAACGCTTTGTTGAGGTCGGCGAATCCGTGACCATCGGCCAGCGCCTGATGTCGGGGCTATCGCTGGAACGCCTGCGCGTGACCCTGGATCTGCCCCAGCAGGTCACCATCAAGATCCGGCCAAACCCACGCGCGGCCATCCTGACCAGCGAGGGTCGCGTGGAGCCGGAAAAAATTACGATTTTCCCAGTAGCAGATCCGGTGACCAACACCTTCCGCGTGCGCCTGGAACTGCCCGAAGGCCAGTTCGGCTTGTACCCTGGCATGTTTGTCAAGGCCGCCTTCCAGGTGGGCAACGCCAGGCGACTTCTCATATCGGCCACGGCGCTGGTGCGCCGCAGTGAGGTCACGGGTGTTTACGTGGTCACGGAAGGCGGCATTCGCCTGCGCCAGATCCGGGTTGGCGAGACCGTCGGCGAACGGGTTGAGGTGTTGGCCGGGCTGGCTGAGGGTGAACGCGTGGCGCTCGACCCGATCCGGGCCGGGATTTACGCTAAACGGCCAGCCGTGCAGCAACCATGAAAGAAAGACTGGGGTTCTCGGGTCGCATCGCGCGCCAGTTCCAGGACAGCGAACTGACGCCGTTGCTGGCGCTCATGGCCATGCTGCTGGGTCTGTTCGCCATCGTGGTGACGCCGCGCGAGGAAGAACCCCAGATCGACGTCACCTTCGCCAACGTCTTCGTGCCGTTCCCGGGCGCCAGCAGCACTGAGGTCGAGAATAAGATCGCCATTCCACTGGAACAAGTGCTCTCGGAAATCGAGGCGGTGGAACACGTCTACTCGGTTTCCCGGCCGGGCATGGCCGTGATGACCATCCAGTTCGAGGTCGGCGAGGACCGCACGGTGTCGCTGGTTCGTCTCTACAACGCCATCTATTCCCACCAGGACTGGATTCCGTCCAATCTCGGCGTTCTGCCGCCATTGGTGAAGCCGAAAGGCATCGACGACGTACCCATCGTTACCGCCACCCTGTGGACCGAGGACCCCGAGCGCGGCGGGCTGGAGTTGCTGAAAGTGGCCCATGCGCTGGAGGCTGAACTGAAGCGTGTTCCCGGTACGCGCGACGTCTACACCATTGGCGGTGCACCGGACATCGTGCATGTGGTACTCGATCCGGAACGGGTGGCCGGCTTCGGCCTGACGCTGGACGACTTGCGCATGGCGCTGACCGCGGCCAACAGTTCCCGTGAGGCAGGAACCCTGGTATCGGGCGGCCTTGAAATCCCGGTGCAGGCGGGCGTGTTCCTGTCCGGACGCGGCGAAGTGGCGAACCTGATCGTGGGCGTGTTCGACGGCCGCCCCGTATACCTCGAAGATGTCGCCACGGTCCGCTCTGGCGGCGATCAGCCGGAACACTATGTCTGGCACGCGACCGGCCCGGCGGCGCACGAGGCCGGGCAAGAGGCCGTGCCGTACGCCCCCGCGGTAACCATCGCCGTGGCCAAGAAGCCCGGCACCAACGCAACCCGCATCGCCGACAAGGTCATCGAGCGCTTCAGCCAGTTGCAGGCCACCCACATTCCCGATGGCGTGCAGGTCACCATCACCCGCAATTACGGCAAGACCGCCAACGATAAGGCCATGAAGCTGATCCAGAAACTGGCCTTTGCGACCGCCTCGGTGGTCCTGTTGGTCTTGCTGACAATCGGCTAGCGCGAGGCCATCATCGTCGGTAGCGCGGTCATCGTCACGCTCATGGTGACCCTGTTCGCCTCCTGGGCCTGGGGCTTTACCATCAACCGTGTTTCCCTGTTCGCGCTGATTTTTTCCATTGGTATCCTGGTCGACGACGCCATCGTGGTGGTCGAGAACATCCACCGCCACCGGGGCCTCAAGGTGGGGCCGATCAGTGGCCTCATCCCGGGCGCCGTGGACGAGGTCGGCGGGCCGACCATCCTGGCCACCTTTACGGTCATCGCGGCGCTGATGCCCATGGCCTTCGTGACCGGCCTGATGGGGCCGTATATGAGCCCCATTCCGATCAACGCCAGCATGGGCATGATATTCTCGCTGGGCGTCGCTCTGATCCTCACACCCTGGTTGAGCAACCGCTTGCTGAAACACGAGCACAGATCTCACAAGGGCAGTGACGGCGAAGACCCGGGCAAACGGCCGGGCCTGTTCACCCGCCTGATGAGCCCGTTCTTGCGCCGCGGCGAAGGCCGCCGGGCCCGCATGCTTTTGTATGGCGGATTGACCGGGCTGATTGCTGTCGCCTTGGCGCTGGTACTGTTCGAAGCGGTGGTAATGAAGATGCTGCCGTTCGACAACAAGTCGGAATTCCAGGTGGTGCTGGATATGCCCGAGGGCACACCGGTAGAAACCACCGCAGCGGTGCTTGACGCACTGGCCGTGGTAATCGAAACCGTCCCTGAGGTCACTGACTACCAGGTCTATGCCGGCACGGCCGCGCCGATCAATTTCAACGGCCTGCTGCGGCAGTATTACCTGCGCAAAGGGGGAGCACCATGGGCGACATCCAGATAAACCTCCTGGACAAGCACCAACGTGACCGCAGCAGTCACGAGATCGCCACCTCCGTGCGCCCCCGCCTCGCGGCGGTAGCCGCCAAGTATGACGGCTCCGTCAAGGTGGTCGAAGTCCCGCCGGGACCACCGGTGATGTCACCGATCGTGGCCGAGATTTACGGCCCCGATTACGCGGAGCAGAAACGCCTGGGCAGGAAGCTGGACACGATCTTCCACTCCACTCCGGACATCGTCGATATCGACAGCAGTGTCGAGGCCGATGCACAACGCTACGTGATCGAGGTAGACCGTCAGCGGGCCGCCCTGCTGGGCGTTTCTCAACGGCAGATCAGCGATGCGCTGGCGATGGCCCTGGGCGGTGAGGACGTCACTTATATCCACCAGGGGCGCGAGAAAAAACCGATCCCGGTACGCCTGGAAGTGCCTGTAGCCAGCAAAACCGATATCGAGAACGTGATGGCGCTGGAGGTGCGCAGCCGCGAGGGAATCCCCGTGCCGCTGTCGGATTTTGCCCGCAAAAAGCTGGCGCCCTGGGACGATACCATTATCCACAAGGACCTGCTGCCGGTGGTATTCGTCACGGCCGACATGACCGGCGAACTCGACAGCCCGCTGTACGGCATGTTCGAGTTGTCAGGCACTATCGAGGATCTGGAGTTTGCCGGCGACAAGGTTGAGCAGCGTTACATCAGCCAGCCGGATAACCCGTACTACTTCTCGCTCAAATGGGACGGCGAGTGGCAGATCACTTACGAGACCTTCCGTGATATGGGCATTGCCTACGCCGTCGGTCTGATCCTGATCTTCCTGCTGCTGGTGGCCCAGTTCAACTCCTACCTGACACCGCTCATCATCATGGCGCCCATACCGCTGACGGTTATCGGGGTGATGCCCGGCCACGCACTGTCGGGTGCGCAGTTCACGGCAACATCCATGATCGGCATGATCGCCCTGGCCGGCATCATCGTGCGCAATTCCATCCTGCTGGTGGATTTCGTCGAGCAGCAACTGGCCACCGGCACGCCCCTGGAGGAAGCCGTGATTAATGCGGCCTCAGTCCGAGCCAGGCCCATCCTGCTCACCGCCGCGGCGGCCACGATGGGGGCATTCTTCATACTCGACGACCCGATCTTCAACGGCCTCGCGATATCGCTGATCTTTGGGATCCTGATCTCGACACTGCTCACACTGCTGGTAATCCCGGTGCTGTTCTACAGTATGAAACTGCGCACCGTAGCTTGATTAAGGCAACCCACCATTCAGATACAGAAAAGAACATTCAAACCCCCGCCGGGCACTGGCTAATAGAATCCACAGGAGTGCATATGTCCGCGGGATTTGACCCTTTTGGCACATTGATGGACCGCTGGCCGGGCCAGGCCTGGGTGGATTCAGTCTGTAAACTGGCACAAAAGAGATTTACCACTCATCCCCACGGGGACTTGCAACGCTGGTTGGGCGCTGTGCAGAAACTGCCTGCAGTGCCGGTCGGAGCCAGTCTCGGCAACGGGACACCGGCACTGGGGGGAAGGGTTGAAGACCCACAGAAACTACGCGAAATTCTGATGGAATTGCACCCATGGCGCAAAGGCCCCCTGCGTCTGGGGGGGCTACCGATCGAAACCGAGTGGCGCTCGGATTGGAAATGGAAGCGAGTCGAACCACACATCGAGCTCACCGGGCATCGTGTGCTGGATATTGGCTGCGGCAATGGCTATTTCGGCCTGCGCATGCTGGGTGCGGGCGCAGCGCTTGTGGTTGGTATAGACCCAATGCTGCTGTTCGTCATGCAATGGCTGGCCTGCCGGCATTTCTCGGGTGATATCGCCAATTATGTTCTGCCCCTGGGTATCGAGGACCTGCCTGCCGATCCGGTCGCGTTTGATACGGTGTTTTCAATGGGTGTGCTCTATCATCGCAAAGACCCGTCTCATCACCTCAAGAGAATCCATTCCTTGCTGCGCCCGGGTGGGGCCATGGTACTGGAGACTCTGGTGTTGCCCCAAGAGCGGCGGCAGGACATCCTGGTGCCGCAAGAGCGCTATGCGCGCATGAGAAATGTCTGGGCGGTGCCGGGGACCGGCTTGCTGCAGGACTGGGTTCGAAAGGCCGGGTTCAGGAAAATTGAGCTGGTGGATACAACACCCACAACGATCGAAGAACAACGCAGCACGGCGTGGATGCAGTTTGAATCACTGGCTGAATCAGTGAACCCGGAAAATTCCGCCATAACTGTTGAAGGCCACCCGGCGCCGATAAGGGCTGTGATCATCGCCGTGAAATAAATCAAATGGTCGTGCCGGACCTGGATGATTCCGGTCCGGGAGACGGCGAGGAGTTCAAGGGTCTATTTACGCCTGTATTCAAATGCCTTCACACATTCGGGAAGATCGTAGAACAGGGGCGCCCGGTTACCGGACTGGTTGCCGAAGTCCGCATAAAACCGCTCACAGGCAGCACGGTCGGGGCGTTGATTTTTCTCTATGCACTCATCGATGAACCCGGCGCGCAGGGGCGCCAGTTTCTTTTCCCGGGCAGCTTCGCAGGCAGTATCCAGCCCGGCCTGTTCGTTTTTTGCAAGAGTGGGCGACGCCACCATTATGGTGAACGTCATGATGGCGGCGCTTATTCCGTATTTGAAAATATCGGTTTTACTCATATTCATTCCTTTCGAGGTGGAGCTCAAGCCGTTATTTTACACCAGCATACTCCTACAGGGATCCGGGGGATTTTCCTATCGGAATATCAAATCCTCGGGGCTACACTGCGGGCATGCAAAATGAATGCTTAAAAGGAAGAAAGAAGGCAAGCAGGGCAAGGGGCCGGTGGGTGCACTACTTAATAGCCTGTTTGTTGGTGATGGGGGCATTTATCGATACGGCCAGTGCGGACAGTTTCCGCTGTGGGCGGAAAGTTATCCGCACGGGAGATTCCCCCGGTGACCTGCTGCAGCGTTGTGGTGAACCGCGGTACAAGGACAGGGGATACGAAAATACACGGGCACAGGGAAGTCAGAAAAACGTTCGCGTGGAGCGCTGGTATTACAAAAAGAACTCCAGGGCCCTGGAGCAGATCGTGGTGATCCACAAGGGCCGCATTATCGCTATTAACACTGGTCAGCGATAGGCTTTCAGCGGGTTCGAGCGGAGCACCTTATCCCACGGGAAAAGCGGTCCGGGATCACGCTTGCGGTAAACCTGCAAACGGGGATCATCTGTTGCCGGGACCCTTTCCGAGTCAAGTTGTTCATGGCCGGCAATCCATTTAAGCCCCTGGTTAGCGGCACATAAAAAATTCAGCATCTGGATCAGGCTGGCGATTTGATC